>OGXG01001389.1_pt1 | contig 12176 bp, 10 predicted proteins | sample 1576251 | NCBI WGS metagenome assembly OGXG01 (sample SAMEA3541533, study PRJEB24748) | human gut metagenome | biome: human gut; feature: human-associated habitat; material: faeces | place: China | collected 2012
TAATTGGCATCTCAGAGCAGTTCAAGATTCCCGTAAAATATATTGGATTGGGCGACGATTTTCTTTTGCCCATAAGCAACAATTTCTTCAGCTAATGCCGATCCTATACCATCTGCAATAAAAGCTTCTACTACATCACCCGATTCTTTTTTGGCTTCTATCCAAGAATCCAGTTCTTTGCCTACCGTTGAAACCATTAAGATATAAAAATCTGCATTCTGTAATGTCTTGGTTATAATATAAGAAGGTTGAAAAGATATTCCTCCGACCTTAAGATGAGATTTATCTATCTTATTTCCAGTTACAAACCGAACTCCCAATCTTGGATTACATACAGCTAAAGCTTCTCTTTTCAAACGATATAGAATATCAGTCAAATCCGGAGTCAGCATTGATAAATCAAAATTTAAGAATTCACATAAACTTTCATTCTTCAATTCCAACTCTGTAACACTACAAGACAACTCCTGTGCATTAAGAAAAAAACTCAACCAACTATCAGGGCTATGTTTTACACTCGAATTCCACCAAATAGACAGAAAATTTTTTCCATCTGTATGAACATTTGGAAACTCCTTACTTTCCATACATCCATCTGCAAAATCATATTTCCTACTTACTCCTTGAGAGTCGGTCAAAATTCCTTTAGCTCGTATAATATCTCCTCCAAACAAGTTATTCAAACGAACAAAGTCATTCTCCCAAAAATCCCAATCTACTGGAGTTTTCAAATAAAAAGTATGAGTTTCAAACTGAGGTATACGTTGATTCCTAATAGCTGGTAAAAACAACATCTGCTGTTCCTTCCAGATTTTTTCAAAAGTTTGCCAATCTATATGCCGTAATTCTTCATAATCTCGTACAATATACAACGACGGCTGAAAAGACCATAAATCTTTAACGATATCTTCTACAAGTTCTACATCTATATTATCTGTTTTGGTAAGAAAAACGATGGAGGAAAAATAAAACTGCCGTCTGTAAAATACAGGATTCAATTTCATCAGGAACCGATACTGCATAACATCAAGTACAGAAATAACCCCATCCAAAGCCAAACCCTGAGCTATGGCACCGTAAGGCTAATTCAACTCAGTTGTTTCTCTTTTGCGGTTGCAAAGGTAGTTAAAGTTTTGGATTCTGCAAGGCTTCTATAAATAAAAAACACTGATAAAAAGCTAGTTTGCTTATTATCAGTGTTGTATGGGATGGAAAATATTTCAGAAAAGTGATAGAAACTATTGTTTATTCTCCTTCAATGGATTCCATCCTTGTGCTTTCAATTCAAATTCTTGGCCGTCACGCGTAATTAATGCACAGCCAAGTTCGGGTTTGGTGATATGTCCGATGAGGCGCACTCCTTCCATTTGTGATACTTTTTCATGATCGGCGATAGAAACAGTAAAGAGTAGTTCATAATCTTCTCCGCCATTCAAGGCGCAAGTCGTCAGATTCATGTTAAACTCTTCAGCCATAACAGCCGTCTGATAATCGATCGGAATATGTTCTTCGTACACGCGGCAACCGGCATTGCTTTGTTTGCAGATATGCATCAATTCTGATGATAGACCGTCAGATATGTCCATCATAGAGGTTGGGACAATATTGGCGGCAGCTAGTTTCTCAATGATATCCTTACGTGCTTCCGGTTTTAACTGGCGTTCCAACAAGTATTCTTTGCCGGTGAAATCCGGTTGAATGTCTTTATCACCTTTTAGTACGACTTTCTCACGTTCCAATAGTTGTAAACCCATATAGGATGCTCCCAGATCACCGCTGACGCAGATTAGGTCGGTTTCTTTTGCTCCATTACGGTAAACCACTTTATCCTTATCAGCATCGCCGATACAAGTGATGCTGATAGCAAGCCCTGTAAGGGAGGAAGTTGTATCACCTCCCACAATGTCGACATTATATTGCTGGCAAGCCAGACGAATACCGGAATAAAGCTCGTCCATATCCTCTACGCTGAAACGCTTGGAAAGGCCAAGAGATACCGTAATCTGCCGGGGAGTGCCGTTCATGGCATAAATATCGGAGAAATTAACGACTGCTGATTTATATCCCAAATGTTTCAAGGGAACATAAGTCAGATCAAAATGTACACCTTCCATAAGCAGGTCGGTTGTTACCAATACTTGCTTTTCTGAAGGGTAGGAGAGAACGGCGGCATCGTCGCCCACTCCATATTTACTGGATTCATTTTCTAGTTTGATTCCCTCGGTGAGGCGGTCGATCAGACCAAACTCACCGAGAGATGCTATTTCAGTTCTCATAAATCGGGGTGATTGTTTAGGCACGGTTGATAAGTTCGCGCATGATTGTTGTCATTTTCGGTTGAGCGGCGTCGGCTGCTTTCTGAACTTCTTCGTGCGTTACTTCTACGATTTTTCCTTCTACTCCCAAGTCGGTAATGACGGAAATACCAAATACTTTGATGCCACAATGGTTGGCTACAATTACTTCCGGAACGGTAGACATACCAACAGCGTCGGCGCCAAGGATATGGAATAGTTTATATTCGGCAGGAGTTTCGAAGGTAGGACCTTGTGTGCCAATATATATTCCGTGCTGTACTTTGATTCCTTTTTCTTTGGCAATCTCATCAGCTTTACGAATCAGTTCCTTGCTGTATGCTTCGCTCATATCCGGGAAACGAGGACCGTATGGGATATTTTTTCCACGAAGCGGATGTTCGGGGAAATAGTTGATATGGTCGGTGATAATCATCAAATCACCGATTTCGAAGTCTGCATTTGTCCCGCCACTGGCGTTGGACACAAACAAGGTCTTGATTCCTAATTCGCGCATCACACGTACAGGGAACGTCACTTCTTTCATCGAATAACCCTCGTAATAGTGGAAGCGTCCTTGCATAGCCATGATATCCTTATTGCCTAGTTTGCCGAAAATCAGCTTACCGCTATGACCTTCGACGGTAGATACCGGGAAGTTCGGGATGTCCGAATACTTTATTTCATACTTCTCGGTGATTTCGTTTGCCAAACTGCCAAGTCCGGTGCCAAGTATAATGGCTGTTTCCGGGCTGGTATGCATCTTACCTTTCAGATAAGCTGCGGTTTCTTGTATTTTCTCTAACATAGTCAATAATATGTTGGTTAAATTTATCTTGTTGATTCTGTAATATTTCTATTTCAATAGGCAAGGCATAGATAAATGGTTTCAATTCCTTGTCCAAAGCCGGATGGTTAATCAGGCGTGTTGCATCTTTTTCGGTAGTAATAATCAACCGGCGTTCTCCTTTCAGCCTATGAAACCGTTCTTTGATAAGCTGGATATCCCGATGGCTGAAATTGTGATGATCGTCAAACGATAATAAATCTATTTGTTGGGTACAATCTTTCAGCCTTTCAAGAATGGGAGCCGGTGAGGCAATTCCGGTCATCAATAATATATCTGTATTTGTCAGTGAGGACAAAGCAATTTCATTGTTTGCCGAAGGGGTATCTGTGTCCGGAACCATCATAGGAAACACAGGTTGCAGGTTGCCATACCGGAACGATGAAAAGAATAACTGTTGATATGGATAAAGGTTCAGTCGTTTCGTGATGATATTATAATCAATAGGCTTGATGTCTTGCGGGCATTTGGTGACAATAACGATTTGCGCCCGATTCTTGCCGCTAATTGGTTCACGAAGCCGTCCTGCGGGGAGCAAAGTGTCATCACAGAATAATCGGTGATAATCCGTTAACAGAATACTCAATCCCGGTTTGACATATCGGTGCTGGAAAGCGTCATCCAACAGGATAACATCTATTGAAGGCTTTTGCAGTGCAAGCAGCTTTTCTATGCCATGACAACGCTTTTCGTCGACAGCTACTGTGACAGACGGGAATTTTTGATGCATCTGGTAAGGTTCGTCGCCAATGCTTCTTGCCGTACTTTCCGGAGTTGCCAATACATAACCTTTCGTGTGCCGTTTATATCCCCGGCTTAATACAGCTACCTTATATTGATTACAAAGAAACTTTATCAGATATTCAGTGTGTGGAGTTTTTCCTGTCCCTCCTACAGCGAGATTACCCACGCTGATAATAGGTATATCAAAACTCTTTGATTGAAGAACTTCCCAGTCAAAGAGTTTATTTCTCATCATTACCGCTGCTCCGTAGAGCCAGGAGGCAGGGTAGAGCCACTTATGTATCTTGATAAAGTGTTCGTCCATGTATGGCAGTTATTTAATATTCAGTTCGAACGGAATACGAGCCTGAATCATGGATTGTTCTTGCAGATTTTTCAGTAAACCGAATTGTTGGTAGAACTCACCTAACTTACTTTTCAGCAATTGTGATTCTACGTAATTCGTCGGTTTCGTATCAAGCAGGGAAGAAAAGAAATCTTGTTTTGCAGGATAAGAAACAACGGTGTAGCCCTCGATACCGGCTTTTGCCACGGCAATATCCAGTGCTTTGTCAATGCCGCCTAACTCGTCTACCAGTCCTAACTTTTTAGCAGTTTCCCCGGTCCATACACGACCTTCGGCAATCTTTTCGATCGCTTCCTTTGTCATGTGGCGTCCTTCGGCACAACGGCTGACAAAGGTGTCGTATCCTTCGGTAATCATCATTTGAAGCAAGGATCTTTCATCCTCGTTGAACGGGCGCATGATATTCCCGAAATCAGCATATTTATTCGTCTTAACTACATCATAACTTAAACCGATTTTATCAGTCAATCCTTTTACATTGGGAATGATACCGAATATTCCGATAGACCCAGTCAGGGTAGTAGGCTCTGCAACAATCGTGTCGGCAACGCAAGAGATATAGTAACCTCCTGACGCGGCATAATCACCCATAGAGACAATGACCGGTTTCTTTGTTTTCAACTCTTTCACTGCATGCCAGATTTGTTCTGAAGCAAAAGCACTTCCCCCCGGAGAATTGACACGGAGTACAACAGCTTTCACATCATTATCATCTTTCAATTTACGCAGGTCACGAATGACTTTCGAACCAACAATTCCGTCCTCGGAAGTTGCGGAGCTCGGATAGTCTGTAATTTCACCGGATGCATAATAAACAGCTACGATATTGCCGCTTTTGTCTTTTGGCACATTCTTCTTTACGTTCATCATGTCGCTTAATCCTACTATCGGGAGATTGTCATCTTCATCTATCTCTACCAGTTTTTTAAGATAATTGCGCACATCATTGCGATAAATCAAGGTATCAGCCAATCCGCATTTTACACTCTCTTCTGCCGGATAGAACATGAGCATGCGATCTGCATAAACATTCAGTGAGTCTACAGAAATATTACGTGAAGTAGATACCCCTTCCGTAACCTGCCCCCAGATAGAAGTGATAAATGTGGTAACCTGTTCGCGGTTGGCAGGACTCATTTCCGTAGCAATAAACGGCTCTACGGCAGATTTGTAAGTTCCCACCTTGAACACCTGCATCTCAACTCCTATTTTTTGTAGCAGGTCTTTGTAGAACAGGGGAGCGGAAGCGATACCTCTCCATTCAATCATTCCTTTGGGATTGAGCAGCACCTTATCGGCTGCACTGGAAAGATAATAAAGCCCCTGCGTATAGGAGTCGGCATAAGCAATGACGAACTTTCCACTCTCCTTGAAATCGAGCAGTGCGTTACGGATTTCTTGTAAGGAAGCATAGGAGGTACCTAATGAACTTGCTTGCAAATAAATCCCTTTGATATTTTCGTTTTCTTTAGCCTTCTGGATAGAAGAAAGAATATCGTCCAGTCCGTACGTGTTAGATCCGTCACCCAACAACTGTGATAAAATACCCAGCGGATCTTCTTGCGTACGTTCAACCAACGTTCCGTTTAAGTCGAGCATCATTACGGAATTCTTTTTTACGATTGTTTCCGTGTCCGAAGCGGACATGATGCCAAACAGCGTTACCATGCTGATTATAAATAATACAATACTTGACAAAATGATACCTGTCACCGTGGCAAGTGTAAATTTCAAGAAATCTTTCATTATACTTATTGTTTTTGCGTCAGCTTGTTATTAAGCTAACAAAGATAAATAATTGAGTTGATATTTATTCAATAAGTCGTACGAATTTTTGTTTTATCACAGCGAATCCACATAAATAGGAACTTCCTCCATTTAAGATTTAAGTATATTTGTCTGTATCTAATCCTTTTAAATGAGAAGAATTCTCTAATTTTGTGGCACAACTATTATCGTGAAAAATTAAATAAATATCAGCATATGTAATGCGACATTAACTTAACAATCTATTTACCATGAAAAGAAAAACCCCTTTTGTGGCTGCAGCTTTAGCAGCAGGCTTGTTCTTCTATTCTTCCTGTACTCCGACTGAAAAAGCGGAAACAAAGGATTATACTCAATACGTTAATACCTTTATCGGTGGCGCAGACAACGGGCATACATTTCCCGGCGCATGTTATCCTTTCGGTATGATACAGACCAGCCCTGTGACGGGAGCAGTTGGTTGGCGCTATTGTTCTGAATATGTTTATGAGGATTCCCTGATTTGGGGATTTACTCAAACACATCTGAATGGAACGGGATGTATGGATTTAGGTGATATTTTGGTGATGCCGGTCACTGGCACACGTGCCCGTGCGTGGGATGCTTATCGTAGTCATTTTCCTAAAGATAAAGAAGCGGCTACTCCGGGATATTACACCGCAGAGCTCTCTGATCCACAGGTAAAAGCAGAACTGACTGCCTCTATCCATGCTGCCCTTCACCGCTATACTTATCACAAGGCTGATTCTGCCTCTATATTGATTGACTTGCAACATGGTCCTGCATGGAGAGAAGAACAATATCATTCACAAGTCAACAGTTGTGAAGTGAACTGGGAAGATGCTCAAACACTGACAGGACATGTCAATAACACGGTATGGGTCAATCAGGATTATTTCTTTGTGATGAAATTCAACCGTCCGGTAGTCGATTCACTTTATCTTCCGATGGGCGAAACAGAAAAAGGAAAACGTATCATTGCCTCTTTTGACATGCAGCCGGGAGACGAGCTGATGATGAAAGTGGCTCTTTCTACCACCAGCATAGACGGGGCTAAAAAGAATCTGGAAGCAGAAATTCCTGCCTGGGATTTTGAAGGAGTGAGAACTGCCGCCCACAATGAATGGAATAACTATTTGAGCCGTATTGAAATAGAGGGTACTGATGATGAAAAAACGAATTTTTACACTTGTTTCTATCATGCGTTGATTCAGCCTAATCAAATTTCGGACGTAGACGGTATGTATCGTAATGCTGCCGACTCTATAGTAAAGGCTGGAACTGGTGCTTTCTATTCTACGTTCTCTTTGTGGGATACTTACCGTGCCGCTCATCCGTTTTATACATTAGTGATTCCCGAACGTGTGGACGGTTTTGTGAATTCTCTCATCGAACAGGGTGAAGTGCAAGGCTTCCTGCCTATTTGGGGATTGTGGGGAAAAGAGAATTTCTGTATGATTGGTAATCACGGCGTATCAGTCATTGCCGAGGCTTATCGCAAAGGATTCCGTGGCTTTGACGCTGAACGTGCTTTCAATATAATAAAGAAGACGCAGACTGTATCTCATCCGTTGAAGTCTGATTGGGAGGTTTATACGAAATATGGTTATTTCCCGACAGATCTGATAAAAGCAGAATCTGTATCTTCCACTTTAGAATCTGTATATGATGATTATGCTGCTGCCGATATGGCACGTCGTATGGGTAAAGAGGAAGATGCCGCTTACTTCGCGAAACGTGCTGACTATTATAAGAATCTTTTCGATCCGGAGACGAAGTTCATGCGTCCGCGCAAAGCTGACGGAACTTGGAAAGCTCCGTTTAACCCAAGTGCGTTGGCACATTCTGAAAGTGTCGGTGGAGATTATACGGAAGGAAATGCATGGCAATATACTTGGCATGTACAACATGATGTTCCAGGATTAATCCAGTTGTTTGGGGGAGAAAAACCTTTCTTGAATAAATTAGACTCATTGTTTACGGTTAAGCTAGAAGGTGAAAGTTTAGCAGATGTTACTGGATTAATCGGGCAATATGCTCATGGAAATGAGCCAAGCCATCATGTGACTTATTTGTATGCACTGGCTGGTCGTCCGGAACGTACACAGGAATTGGTTCGTGAAATATTTGATACTCAATACAAAAACAAACCCGACGGACTTTGTGGAAATGATGATTGCGGACAGATGTCTGCTTGGTATATGCTTAGTGCGATGGGATTCTATCCGGTAGATCCGGTAAGTGCGGAATATGTATTCGGTGCTCCACAGTTGCCGAAGATGACTTTGCATCTGGCCGATGGCAAGACTTTCACGATTATTGCGGAGAATTTGTCGAAAGAACATAAATATGTAGATAGTATTACATTGAATGGCGAACCATATACGAAGAAAACAATCTCGCATGAGGATATTGTAAAAGGAGGAACGCTGGTATACAAGATGAAGTAATAAATTCGTTTCTGTACTGTTATGGGACTAATGACTTTAATTAATAGTGGTTGGGATTATAACTTATAGTAGAGAAGAAAAAAAGATACTGCAAGAATAAATTGTATGACACCCGGGTCTCATGATGCTTGACACCCGGGTGTCAGCATGTTCAACACCCGGGTGTCGGTGTGCATGAGACCCGGGTGTCGTACAACTTAATACTACCAAATGAAATTAATTTGAAGCCATACGATTAAGTTTGTACTAATACAAACTTATTTCCCTACAATCCTACTCACCTCTATACGCTGCTTTTCAAACTTCTCATTATTGCTGTTGCGGTTACTAACCTCTTTACAGCGAATAGGTGCACTCATTTCAAGCAAGCGCAAAATCTCATTTAAAGATTCACCTTCAAAAGTCGCTTTATAGGAATACTTTCCTAATTCGGCGTCTTTCAGAATAAATTCCACGTTATAAGTCTGTCCCAAACGCTTGAATACATATTCCAGTGGGTCATCTCTAAAAATGAGTATTCCATCTTTCCATGAGCACCATTTATAAGTATTGGTTTTATTGACGTTATATAAAGAAGTGGCCAGATTATAGTCAATTTTCTCTCCCGGTGAAAGGGAAATCGTCTTTTTCTGGTCAAGAGTGACTGCGACCTTTCCTTTTACTAACGTCACTGCTGCTACATGATCCGGAGCGTATGCGTTCACATTGAATGCTGTGCCGGTAGCTTCTACAGTCAGTTGTTTGGTTTTTACGATGAAGGGATGCTCTTTATCGGATTCTACTTCAAAATAGGCTTCACCCTGCATCGAAACAACTCTTTGCTTATCATTGAATTGAGTCGGATACTTTAAAGAACTTCCGGCATTTAGCCAAACCTTAGAACCGTCAGGCAGATTAACTACCGACCAAGTGCCATAAGGAGTGAATAACTCCTGATAAGTCTCTGCAATTTGAGAAGCGGGTTTAAAATAAAGATAAGCAGATAATATCAGTAAAGGAAGAAGTAAGATAGCTGCCACTTGCTGCCAATAGTGCAGGAAGGACAACTTAGGACGAACGGAAACCGGCTGGTTTTGATGGAGAATCTTCTCCATTACTTTTCTGTGCGCATTGTCCACATCTATCTCTTCCGGATTAAAAGCCGGGTGACTGACTTCCCACACATTCTTTTGTGATAGAAAGCTCCTATAGTTTTCGGGAGTAGCCGATATCCAATCATCCAGTACCTTTATTTCTTCTGGTGTAGCCTCTTTCGAGAGATATCTGGAGATTATAATTTCTATGTCTGAATCTTTATTTATCATATGCATTTTACCTTATATATAATAGACGTTTCAGAAAGAAAATCCCACATTCATTAGTGGAAAAGAAATAAAAAAAGTAGTAAATAAAAATCTTTTAATAAGATGCGGAGCTGCTTCAATGCTTTGCTGATACGTACTTCTACCGTTCTGACAGAGATATTCAGGCGATTGGCTATTTCCTGATATTTAATATTTTCTAATCGGCTCATCTCGAACACTTCTCTTTCTTGAGGAGGTAATTGTTCCAATGCATTTTTAAGTTGCCGGCATAAATCAGAATATAGTATGTAGTTTTCTGTCGTATCTATATCTATAGAATCCGATTTAAGTTCGTAAGCAATGTGCTCATCTATAATCCTGCGATGGCGTAATTCGTCCAGACAGTAATTCCTGACCGCTTTCAGTAAATATGATTTTAGTGAGTTCTCAATTACCAATGATTTCCGGTCATTCCATAGTTTGAGAAAGATATTTTGCACAATATCTTCACAGGTAGATTTCTCCGGAATGTAAGTACCGCCAAACAATACCAAATCTTTATAATAAGCATGGAATAGTCGGGTAAAAGCCTGTTTATCATCCTGTTTTAGTGCTATTACCAGAAAACGGTCGTCGGAAGTCTGTTGTTGGATATTCGGCATAGTATTGTAGTAAAGGTTCTATTGTCGGGGGTAAAAATAGAAAGATTATTTGGGATAAACGATAGTTTGAAGAAAAAATAATGCAGATGAAAAAATAATGCGATATCCAATGTGGCTTTTATTTTTAGAAACGTCTTATTGATAGAAACGAGAGAAAAACACATTTATTAACCTTTAAATAATACAAGCCATGAGAAAGACATAATCAGTGAATTCAGCTTCCGACAACTGATAAAAAAAGGAAGGTCTGACTCACCTTCCTTTCCAAAGATTCAGTTATTCGTTAATCAACTTATTTGTAGAACCAATAACCAAACATGTAAAGGTATGAAACTTATTTCAATTAGAAAAATGAAAAAGAGAATTAATGTACCTGCGAATGTAAAAATGGGGAGAATCTGTGCTATATGGTTGTTTTGTATAGCTTTGCAAGCTATCAGTATACCTATCCTGGCACAATCCGCCAAAATTACATTGCGACTGAAAAATGTGACTGTAGAGGAGGTCTTGACTAGTATCGAAAATCAGACAGAATATCGTTTCTTATACAACAAAGACATTGTTGATGTAAGCCGTATAGTAAGCATTACTGTGAAAAATGAACGGATGACTCTGGTGCTGGATAAACTTTTTAAAGGCGAAGGAGTATCTTATACGATTGAAAAACGTCAGATTGTATTAAACAAAGTTTCATCTCAACCACAGGATAACAAACAGCCGGTCAAAGTGACCGGAAAGGTAGTGGACGAATCCGGCGAGGTTCTTCCGGGAGTGACTGTGATGATAGAAGGGGCTACTCAAGGAACCATTACCGGTATAGATGGCAATTACCAGTTGCAAGTTCCGGAAGGCTCGACACTGAAATTTACTTCAATAGGTTACACTACATATACGCAGAAAATTACCCCCGCGCGGCACTGGTGCCGGCGGCCTTCTGTGAGGGACGGCACGACCTGCTGGCCATTGCCACCGAGGATAAGCTGCACCAGCCCTACCGCATGCCCCTGATGCCCGGCTCCAAAGAAGTGTTCGACATGGCACGTCTGTGCGGGGCAAAGGCTGTGTATGTGTCCGGCGCGGGCAGCACCGTGATGGCGGTGGCCGAAAAAGCCGATGCCGAAAAGTTCTATACCAAGCTGGAAAAGGGTCTGGAGCTGCTGGAAGGTCTGGACGGATGTGAAGCATTTACACTGTTGCAGCTGGATGCCGATAACACCGGCGCAACCGTGGAATGATAAATGGGTAAGGGAAGTGCAAGGACGCTTCCGCCCGGCAAGCCCCCCGCAAGCGCGGGGCGTTAAAGAGGAGAGTGACAAGATATGGCGTTGATCGTACAGAAATTCGGCGGTTCTTCCGTAAAGGACCGTGACCGTATCTTCAACGTTGCGCGGATCGTGGCCAACACCCACAACGCGGGCAATGACGTAGTGGTGGTAGTCTCCGCACAGGGCGACACCACCGATGACCTGATCGCCAAGGCAGGGGAGATCACCCATAACCCCTCGGCGCGTGAGATGGATATGCTGCTGGCCTCCGGCGAGCAGATCAGCATCGCACTGCTGGCCATGGCGCTGAACGAGCTGGGCTGCCATGCCATCAGCCTGACCGGCTGGCAGGCTGGCTTCCGCACCGACCGCGCCTATACCAAGGCACGCATCACCCGCTTGGAGACAGAGCGCATCTCTTCTGAGCTGGAGCGCAACCGTGTGGTCGTTGTGGCGGGCTTCCAGGGCCTGAACAAGCTGGATGACATCACCACTCTGGGCCGCGGCGGTTCCGACAC
>OGXG01001402.1_pt1 | contig 12096 bp, 8 predicted proteins | sample 1576251 | NCBI WGS metagenome assembly OGXG01 (sample SAMEA3541533, study PRJEB24748) | human gut metagenome | biome: human gut; feature: human-associated habitat; material: faeces | place: China | collected 2012
GGCGGAATTTTATCCCAAGGTAATGCGTTATCTTCTTTTTCTTCACCAATTTCTTTTGCATCAATAATTTCAGGGAAATTAATATCTGCGGCTACACCTTTTAATTGGGTTGAACCACCATTAATTCGATAGAATTTTTGGATAGTATATTGCAACACACCAAGTGGTGTTTGGTCTAAATCATAAACAAAGTTTAATGAACGACTTTGTTGTACCGTACCTTTACCAAAGGTATTTTGCCCAATAATGATACCACGATTGTAATCTTGCATTGCCGCAGCAAAAATTTCAGAGGCTGATGCACTGAAACGATTAATCATTACCAACAATGGACCTTTATATTGCTGAGCATTATCATCATCTTCGTGTACACGAATACGTTGATACGCATCTCGTACTTGTACCACTGGACCATCAGTGATGAATAAACCACTTAATGCCACGGCTTCTGTTAATGCACCACCGCCATTTTCACGAAGATCCACAATTAAAGCACCAATTTTTTTCTTCTCAGCATCTACTAATAATTTTTTCACATCATCAGTTAAGCCAATATAGAAACTTGGGATTTTAATGACACCAACTGTTTCACCATCTACTTTAGAAACAGTGAGTTTTGCTGCTTGGTCTTCAATACGGACTTTATCGCGAACTAAGGTAACAATACGGCTTTTTCCACCTTTTGCAGGTTCAATTTCAAGACGAACTTTTGTTCCTTTTTTACCTTTGATTTTGTCAACGATATCTTCTAAACGCCAACCGATAATATCTTCGATTTCGCCTTTTTCTTGGCCCACACCAATGATTTTATCACCTGCTTGTAATTTTTTACTGCGTTCAGCCGGCGCACCAGGCACTAAAGACTTGATGCTGGTTTCGTCATCTTCAGATTGTAATGTTGCACCAATTCCTTCTAAGGAAAGATTCATACTTTCATTAAAGCTTTTTGCAGTACGTGGTGCAAGGTAACTTGTATGTGGGTCGATTTCTCGAGCAAAAGCATTAATGTAAATTTGAACGATATCATCCGCTTTAGTTTGAGTTAATCGACGAATCGCTAAATTGTAACGTTTAGTCAGTTTTTCTTTAATTTCAGGCCATTTTTTATCTTTTAACTTCAGACTGATCACATCATTTTTGACGCGCTCTTCCCAAAGTTTATTCGCTTCTTCTTCCGTTGCTGGGAAAGCGGCTTTTTCACGATCGATCTCAATTTGATCATTACCTTTTAAATCTGGTTCTTTATCTAATAGAGATAGAGCATAAGCATAACGCTCATAACGACGTTTCATCATCAGATCGTAAATCGCAAATGCAGCTGAAAGATCGCCCTCATTAAGTTGATCATCTAATTTAGAACCATATTTAGCGCGTAAATCATCAATATCTGATTTTAAAAAGGTGTTATGGCTGTAATCTAAACTTTTAATATAACGATCAAAAATCTTTTCGGAAAAGGCGTCATCAAGCTGGAATTTACGATAATGTGATTGGGTTAAACGTGTTGTTGCACGCTTTGTTGCTAACTGGTTTGCGTCAGTTGCCGAAGGAATTGTAATATCGCTTTGCTTTAATTTCGGCTGCACTGCAAATGTGTCAGACGAATGAAGAAATAACGCACCTAAAATTGCTGTCGCAATAAGACTTTTGGTTGTATGTAATTTCATTTAACCTTTCCCGATAAGAAATAAATTATTAGGCAAATAAACGATCTGCGGTGACAGTCATCACTAAACCATTCTCAAGTTCTACGCGAGCACCGTCTTTTTCTACATTTAATACCGTCGCATTTTTTGCTTGTTCAGCCACTTTTACTTTTACTTTACTGCCAGTAGAAAGTGTTGTGAAATCAACCGCACTTAGTTTTACTTGCGGGGCTTTTGGTTTGCGAGTTGCTTGATTTGAATTTGGCTTACGAGCAGGTCGTTTTTGTTGTGCTTTTTTGGCTGCTAATTCTGCTTTGCGTTTTTCTGCAAATTTAGCTTTTGCTTCTGCTAATTGTTGCGCCGCATGAGAAACGTGTTCTGCGTCTAATACACCAGCAGGGTTGCCGTATAAATCCACACGCTCAGCACCTTCGCGACAGCCATGTAAATAGCGCCAGTTGGAGGTGTATTGACGTAAAGCCTGACGTAATTGAGTTTTGCTGATACGTTCATCATCTTTTAATGCTTCAGCAAGATCTTGGAAAAGACCAATTTTTAATGGTTTAGCTTCACCTTCTGCAATAAAGCAAAGTGGGAATTTTTCCACAAGATATGCAATGATCGCTTTTGTATCAGTTAATTTTTGAACGCCTTCAGCATTATTTTCAACTTGGGCTTCAACTTGAGAATCTGTCATTTCTGAGTTTTCCTAGGATAAAAATAAAAACTTGCACAGTTTACCGCACTTTTATAAGGATTGACAATGGTTGGACAGAATAATTCCGTTTCTAACTCTAAATGAATAACTTCACAAATTCCCTTAATTCAGGCTAAAATAGTCTACTTTTATAATTTCTGAAAACATAATGACAAAAACACCTGATTTTACTCATGCCACTTATAGACTAGTGCGTTGCATAGGATGCGATGCAACGGTGTCTGTTCGTCGTCCGCAAGAAGGGGAACACGCGCAATGTCCGCGTTGCCATCATAAATTGCAATCAGGAAGTCGTTGGTCACTTAAACGTTGTTCATTAATCGCCCTTTCTATCTTAATTTTAATGCCATTTGCTTTAGGCTATCCTTTATTGAGCTTAGATTTACTAGGTACTAAAATTGATGCTTCTGTTTGGAAAGGAATTTGGAAAATGGCAGTAGAGGGATATTCCTATACTGCATTTATGATTTTTATCTGTGCTGTTTTAATGCCTGTATCTTTTGCGATTTTAGTCATTATGTTACAGCTTTCTAAATTACTCAAAATTAAGCCTCGTAATGTCTTATTATTTGTGGGATATATTAAGCCTTGGGTCATGTTTGACGTATATTTAGTTGCACTCGGTGTTACCATGTTTAAAGTGCGCGAATATGCCACTTTAGAAGTGGATGTGTATTTAATTGCTTTTGTTTTTACTGCACTTTTAACCACTTTATTATTCATTAAAATTAATTTAGATGATTTATGGCATGATTTTTATCCCGATCAGCAACGGGAACGTCTGCTTTATATCCGGGATTATGACGCTTCTTATCCAGATGTTCCACGCTACGATGGAATCTCTTCCGGTGGATCAAACGTATACCACTTATACAACTATACAGGTAATATTGATGATCAGATTAATGCCTTGCAAAATTATCAATACACAACAATACCAATGGTTGACTCTTATTTTTAAACACAGAAAAGGATATCTTTTATGAACGAAACAACTTTAAAAATTTTCAATCGAACCATCCAGATAAAAAAACAATGGAAAATTACATTTCTCGCCACATGGATTGGTGGAATGCTGGCTCATGCCTATCGTTTTTTCAACTTTCTGCCATCCTGGGATTCTATGTATAACTTTGCCGGAACCGGTGCTACTTACTCTTCCGGAAGATGTTTTCTTGAATTTTTCAGTAAAATCTCTTCCAAATATGATATGCCCTGGGTGAATGGTGCATTGTCCCTGCTCTATATCAGCCTTGCAAGCATACTGCTTGTTGAACTTTTCGAGTTACAGGAATGCGCATCCTGCGTATTGCTTGCCCTGCTCATTGTTTCTTTCCCTACCGTCACAGCATCCTTTGCATTTATGTTCACTGCTGACGGTTACATGATGGCATTTTTAATGGCTGTGCTAGGCATTTATCTGACCTGGCGATATAGATACGGTATCTTTCCAGGTATTATCTGCATTGGATTAAGCATTGGAACTTATCAGGCATACATCAGTGTCATGCTCTGCATTCTGCTTATTATGTTTGCCCGTGATCTGCTTATAAAACAGAAAGATTTCAAATCGTTCTTCCGCAACAATTGGAAATATATCCCACTTCTGCTTGGAGGCTTTATTTTCTATAAGATTGCATCCACACTCATTAATGCTTACTATCACATTACATTGACCGAATATCAGGGAATCGGACAGATTCATCTTCTTTCCTTATGGGAATACCGGCAGGCTTTTACTAAAGTTTATAATGAGTTATCTCACCTGTTTTCTTTCAATGAAGCTCTCAACGTATATTGGTATGGATATGCCAACCGCATTGTATTTGCTCTGCTCCTACTCTGCACTGTCTATCTGATTTTGAAAAATAAATTGTATAGGCAGCCACTTGCTTGCCTTACCGGAATACTCTGTATCATCTGCCTGCCTCTTACTGTATGTTTTTTATTTTTTGTATCATCCGATGTCTGGTATCACACACTGATGGAGATGGGTGCCTGCTTTATTTATCTGTTATTGCTCTGCTATCTTGAACATGGCTGTGTAAAAACGCGTTTTGAAAAAATCATAAAATCTATCGGAATTGTTGTACTTTGTTATCTTTCCTTCTACAACATCCGAAATGCCAATATCTGCTATAATGAGATGAACCTGAGCTACGAAAAAAGCTATAGCATTGCCAGCAACGTATTAGACCGCATAGAAGATCTAGACGAGTTTCCTGAGATATCCAAGGTTGCCATCATTGGAACCTACCACACCTATTCTTCTAATATTGGCGGAACTGTACCTTATATTATTGGTGTAGATCAGGATAACTTCCTAAATCTTGATTTTCACTATTTTGCTATGTGGAATTACTGTTTTGGTATTCAGCTTGACCAAGCCAGCAGTGAGGAGATTGCTGCCATCAAACAGACCGAAGAGTACCAGAAGCTTGATTCCTATCCATCAAAAAACTGTATTGCAGTAATTCATGACATTATTGTGATAAAGCTGCCAGAAGAATAGAAAAAAGTGCTGCAACTTTAAAAAATTCAGAGCTGCAGCACTTTTTCTATTCTTTTTTCTCCTGTTTTGGTAAACATTTATCCATGTTCAGACTCACTTATTTTTTTCCGTTTCTTCGTCATTGCTTTTCTGAATAATATAATGCGGTCTTTTCTTCACTTCCATATAGGTCTTAGACAGATATTGTCCCATAATTCCCATACAGAACAATTGAATGCCGCCAACAAATGTAATGATACATACCAAGGATGGCCATCCACTGACCGGATCTCCAAAAATAAGTTTTCGTACAATAATAAAGATAATCGCCACAAAAGAAATAAACGTCATCAATATTCCAAGGTAGGACGAGATCATCAGCGGTACATTGGAAAAATTAACAATTCCGTCCAGAGAATAGACAAAAAGTTTCCAGAAACTCCACTTTGTCTCCCCGGCTGAACGTTCAATATTCTCATACTCTAACCATTTTGTCCGATAACCAACCCACCCAAAAATACCTTTTGAAAACCGATTATACTCTGATAAAGCAAGTACGCTGTTTACCATATCTCTCGTCATCATTCGAAAATCCCTGGCTCCATCCACAATATCCGCATCGGATATCCTCCGTATCAATTTATAAAAACATCTGGCACAAAAAGAGCGTACCACCGGTTCACCCTTACGGCTTACACGTCTTGTCGCAATACTGTCATATTCTCCTGACTCAAGTATACGGGTCATCTCCGGCAGAAGTGCCGGAGGATCCTGCATATCCGCATCCATTGTCACTACATAATCTCCTCTTGCATTCGTAAGACCTGCATAAATTGCCGCCTCTTTGCCAAAGTTTCTTGAGAATGAATAATACTTCACATGCACATCCATTTCTGATAATCCGGTCAATTTGTTCAATGTATTGTCTTTGGAGCCATCATTTACAAATAATATTTCATAATCATATTGTGGCAGCATATCCATTGTATCCGTAATAGCAACATATATGGTTTCTACTGTCTTTTCTTCATTATAGCATGGAATGATAATACTAAGCAGCTTTTTTCCCATTTTCAACAATCTGCCTTTCTCATTTTCTTTTCACAAAAAAACTCTTATGTTATAATCAATTATATACTGATTATATTAAGGAGAATACACTTATGAATATATTAATAGAAAAATTCAAACAACGCAATGAGATTTCTACAATCTTTTTATACATTCTCTATTTTCTGCTTGGAATGTATTACCCACTTTTCAGTTTCATGCGCCAGACTGTTCCTCAATATTGGAATCAGGTTACACTCTTTTATCATATTCTTTTGATTCTACTGCTAGTAAAAGTTATTCTTCAAAAAAATTCTGTTCTGGATTGTTTTTTTCTTATTGTATTGCTCTATTTATGTTATAAGAGTTATCAATACAATTATGACTTCTACAATATTTTCGGCACAATGATGTTCCTCTGCTGCGCCAAAAATATTGAAATAAAAAAAATTGTAAAATTAGATTTGTATGTCCGTATTGTACGCAGCGCCTTGTTTCTCACCCTACCTTTTATGGGATTAATGATCAATAAGATAAATGTATGGATTGGCGGAAGAACACGTACATTTTTCGGTTGGACTCATGCTAATATGATGGGATTAGATTTTTTACTTTTGGCAATGGATATCATGTACCTCCGAAAAGAATGTAAAAAATGGTATGACTGCATCCTTTATGCAGGTTTTATCATCTTTCTGGATCTGACAGCCAACAGCAGAACTGCAGAAGCTGTTATAGCTATGCTGATTGTCATCCACTTATTGTCAATTGTCATACCAAAAAACTGGTTTCATAAAATGATGGTACTATTTACATCCGGAGCATTTCTTCTATGTGTTTGTATTCCATTTATCGGAAGTTATTTATATATCCGCAAACCGGAATTATTTTTACAACATGACGGAACCATGCTCTCAAGAATTCAATTGACCACTACTTTCTATCTAAGAAATGGTGGCGTTGGTTTCTATGGATTTCCTATAGAGGATGAAGACTGCCTCGACATGATGTTTTCTTATATTGGACTACATTGGGGAATTGCTGCCTTTATCGTTATTGTAGCAGCTATTACATATGCCATTTATAAGGCTTCCAGTGAGCAAAATACAGTCTTCTTGGTTTTACTCTTCTCCTTTCTTGTATATGGCTGGGCAGAAGTAGCACCGATTTACCCTGTATATTCCTATTTCTCACTTTTGCTTGGTTATTACATTATGAACCATAAACCATTTTCTTTGCATATAAAAGGAAAAACAATAGCTTTCTGATATTATAAATTGGCAATGTCTTAACCTTTTGTTATGTATTTTACAATAAACAGTTGCCTCTGGATCTGTCCGCTGATTTTCATGAGAACAGCTGAGTGTCTATCAGAAAGCAGCTGCTCTCTAAAACTTGTTGTATGGAGCGCATACTGTAAACGGATATCAAATGCACTTTACATGATTATTAATAAACCAACCATAAAACTGCTACCATGATTATTACTTTAAAAATACATGGTAATATGGCTTCTCTCATAGCCCGCTTATCTTCTACACTATTTTTTACAATAGCAGAAAAAATTAAAGTTCCAATTGCAGTAACTATCCAACCTACAGTTAAAATCAAAAAACAGATCATTAATTTTGAATCCAACCCTTGGGTGGTAATCCAGAGAATAACAAGCATCACCAGCGCAAATGCAAATGAGCAATTCACATAATTTTTATAAATCTGAATCTCTGTAATTTTTAATCCGCGAGATGTTTCCCATAGATACACCCATATTAAAAGAATTGCAAACAGCCCTACGACCACTGAAGTTATAATAAAAAAATTATTCAAATTTGTTTGTAACATATTCGATAACTCCTTCTATTTTTGTTTTTGTACGCTCTATTTTTTTTTGATTTATATATTTTCTAGATTCTTCCTGTTTATCGACTACCCCTTCACTTACATCTTCGATTCTATCTATAATGTCAGAACATATCTTTCCAAATACTAATGGAGTACTTTTCAGACCGGTCATTGTTCCTTGGAAATTATCTGCTTCCGTCAATAGTCGTTCCTGACGTTCAACTAAACGTTCATATGTACAATTATAAACAGTACCACTGTCCAAACAAATTCTTCTGCCATTTAACATAATTACTAACATTATCATTATCGGTACTATTGCGTTCTCCCATCCTTCCAAAAAACTTCCTATTTTCAAACATCTTATTTTAGATTTCTCTGCATTTTCTACAAAAACGAATGCTTTCTGTGCTTTAAGTTCCTCATAATAAATCTTATGTGCAAACGAATCAGGCATATCACGCCCGCAAGCTTTACATTTTCTAAATCTTAATGGATTTTTTGCTGAGCACTCGCATTCCCAAAAAGTTGTAATGCCTTTTTCACTCATTTTTCAGCCTCCAATTCTGCATCCTCTGTTTCTACGATACGTTCATCTTCAAACACTGCATTTTCATCTTCAATTTCTATCTCTGTCTGCTCTTGCTGGAATCTAAAGTTCAACGTTTTCTCATTCAAATATTCAAATACGTCATCTCTTCTGACCAATACATCCTCAAATACAAATCCATTTTCTTTCAAAAAAGCTGCATCTGTTTCTGATATGGATAATGGCTGAACAACCTTTTTCCCATAATTTCCATTTTTTATGGACTCAGCATTAACGTTACATATTGATTTATTTCCCTGCATAACAACCATCGGATATTTCATGCCTTCAAATTTAACAAGATATGCCCACCTATAATATATTTGCGTTGTTCGCAAAGACTCAATAGATTTGATTGTATCGCCTTCATTTAAGATATCCATATGCTTATATTCAAGCAATCGTTCATTAATTTCATTACGTAACTCCTCATCATACTCAACAGATTCACGTGGCACCACTCCGTCAGCACGTTCTTCGAGAACAGACTTCAAACGCTTAATATTATTTTCTTCCAGAAAGCTTGGTATCACCGTTCCCGTAGCAGCCTCTATCTGCAGACGCCTAGGAGTATCATACATGACATGACTAACCGAGTTGCCTTGTTCATTTTCTTTAAGCGTTTGCCATCCCATATCAGTAATTTCTCCAGTAGATATGTCTATATGATGATAAACATTAATTTCACTGCTTAGGACTCTTTCAATCATAGTCTCCTTCATCCCTGATAATGAGGCAATCTCTTTACTATCATGAAATCCCGCTTCATATAGTCGAAGAACCAACAATTCCAAAGCACCATAATCTTCTATAATATGTTCTTTAACCATCGCTTCTGCCATGGCAATCGGGCATAAAAAAGTATGAAAATACAAAAGTCTTAAATTTGAGTTTTCGCCTACATATTCAAGAAAAATCTTTTTTGATTCTTCCCGAATGTCTTTCGTTGTTTTTTTCATTTACGCATTCCTTCTAAAAAAATCTTCAGATTGAAAACTATTACCAGCCCCTGCATCTACGTGCTGCATTAATAATCTCATAAATCTCGCAAATTTACGTTCACATATAGCCGGACATTCTGCACATTGATTTATAGTATCATTATCAATAATCTCCGTTTCCTCTTGATGTGCACAAGGCCATTCCGTTCCTTCATCTTTTAATGCTTCCATGTTCATACATTGTGTAAGATAATCAATGTCTCCCACTATCACAAGCTGTTTCTGACAACGTGTAAAAGCTACATTTAATCTTCTAAGTTCTTTCATAAAACCAACTCTTCCCATTTCAGGCTTTTTATATGTCGTACTACGTGTCAAGCTATAAAGAATTAACGGTCGCTCTTGTCCTTGAAAACTATCTAACGAAGCAACCATACTTCTTATTTGTGATTCTTTAATTCCAAGCTTTTTCTTGCCTAAACGCTCTCTTATAAGTCGAACTTGGGCACCATATGCTGAAATAATTCCTATATTGTCTTCAATCTTCTCTAAGTACTCCCCTTTAGCCTTCTCCTGCTGTGACTCCACAATATCAGCAACCATATTGGCAATAAGTTCAGCCTCATATAAATTTTGATATCCCATTTTGCTAGCCGGTTGACTTTCTTTTCGTTTCTTAGCCTTGCTTGTAGAAATTACCACAAGGGGCTTATCTGTCCCCGGAACAATAGCAGAAAATTTATCCATGTTATAGCTAGAATGATAATTTCCTTCATAAAACCATTCGGATATAATATCAGAAATATTTCCTGGCATTCTAAATTGACTATTGAGATTAACCAGTTTTTTAGGATCTTCTGTTACCCGTTTTATCATATCTTGAACAGTTTCCGGTTCAAATTTTTTATATGGTTCAGCCTCATAATCCTCTAGCACCGGTTTAAGTATCAAACTTCTATCTAAGCCCTGACTCTCAAGTCTATCAATTGTCTTTTTTCGCATAGCCTCGAAAATGTATTCAAAGAAGCTCATATTCAAAAGTTTGGTGTCGATTTCATCTGCCTCACATGCGGCAACTACATCATCATTTGCACACGGTGGAATTTGTTTATAATCGCCTAATAATAAATTTTTTCTAGCTCTGCTCATAGGAATCAACGCATTATGAATTTGAATCTGCCCAGCCTCATCGATAATAGCCACATCAAATTTAACATTCGCAAAATCTTTATTAGAATTAATACCTATACAGGTTGCCCCCACAATTTTGCACGTCTCTAATAATGCATTCTGCATAATATCATTCCGCTCGTTATTAACAATATCATTCCACTCACCAAGTGCCCTCGACATCTTTGAAATGATTTTTTCAAGCGAAGCTAATGCTTCAGCTTCGGACATTATGATTGTCCAATTATTACTTGGCTCAATTTCGAAGCAAGGGGTATCATAAAGCTTAGAAATCTCTCCTCTAAATTTAGGCAAAAATTCATCCGTAGAGGTCTTCTGTGAATATTCTTTCAAGAGTCTTAATGATTCGTTATATGCACTCTCAACATTCTTATCTCTATACTCAAGGTTTTGCTGTTCAGCTACCTTTGTCATAGAATTATAAGCATCAATACTCTGCACATATTTTTCTCTAAGCGTTTTTAAATAAGGTTCTCCCTCTTCAAGTTCCGCTTTTGCCCGATTAAAATATCTTTTTCTCAAAAGCCTTACCAAAAAACTTTTTGTTTCATATACTTGTAAAAAAATTTCTTTGCGAGCTCTATATTCCAATAGTGAATCCAGTTCTTTTTCAACTTTTTCTACATTTTCATATAACTCCGCTATACGCCGCATATTTTCCCTATTCATTGCTATATATTCATCTAATACTTTTTTTCTTTCAAAGTATGTTTCATATAGCTTCTTATATATCTCAAGCCGCCCTTTGTATAGTCTTATCTCCTCCTTATTATATTCCAGTTCTTCCTGGACACGATCATAATTTTGGTTGTAATAATCCTGCATAGAAGCAATTTTATTTTGTGGCAGATAAGCCTTGCAATTATCCTGAACTTTATTTTCATTACCCAGTCTAACTGTCTCCGCTATAGTTCCAAATCTTGCCAAAACATTATCTACTGCAGCATTATTCTGCGAAGATATTAAAACTCGTAAGCCCTTTTTTATAAAATATTCAACCCAAAAACTAATTACTGTTGTTTTTCCAGTTCCTGGTGGACCTAGAACCAGCAATAAATCTTCTGTTAATATTCCTTTTATAATTGCCTCAAGCTGCATCTGATTCGGTGGATATTGACTTGCCATCTTCTCAACCAGATAATCCTTTAAATCATCCTGTATTTCCTCATAACCATCTACTGAAAAATCATCAAATACATGATACATATATTTTGATTCCAATTTGCAGCGTTCCATACTGCGAATGACTTTACTCCTCACTCGCGTCTGAGTATCATTGACAGCCATTACTAATTTCCCAGTTAATGGTATATCAATATCATCTGCCTGATGATAAATTGCAATCGACAAAATAACAGCGTCATCACTTTCATCATCAATATCTTCTACGACACCAGTATATACACCATGCTCTGTTCCATTTGTATCTATTACTGTAACTCTATCTCCTATACTAAAAGCTCCATTTTCCGGATTTGCATTGGCATCGGTGGAGTAAAATCCATAGACCGGTCCCTTATCATTTTTACGAATAAATTCTCTCCGAAAATACCCTATTCCATCGCCCTGTGCCTGCTTATATTGTTCAACCCAGTTTTCCTTGTCTGTATAATCACGAAAAGGACGAA
>OGXG01001403.1_pt1 | contig 12095 bp, 10 predicted proteins | sample 1576251 | NCBI WGS metagenome assembly OGXG01 (sample SAMEA3541533, study PRJEB24748) | human gut metagenome | biome: human gut; feature: human-associated habitat; material: faeces | place: China | collected 2012
TATAAATAAAATTCATAACAGATAATGATATGAAAATCACTCACGATATTATTCAGGCGTTTTCAAGAACAAACCGTCTGTTCGATAAGAGCAAGACCAGTGGTCAGATAGTAACTTTCCAGTCACCGCACATCTTCAAAGATGCTGTTGACGAAGCACTTATCCTTTATTCCGCAGGCGGAAAAGCCTCCGTACTGGCTCCTGATTGGGATACAGTATATGCAGACTTTACGAAAGCACTTGCTTATCTGCGTGTTACTGCGGAAACGCCTTCTGTTGTTCCAGCTCTATCAAAAGAGGGTAAAAAGCGCTTTGCTAAGGCATTTCAGGAGTTTGATAAGGTCTACACAAGTCTGAAATCATTTATCAGGTATGCTGATAACCCTCCGGAATCCTACGGAATAACGCAGGCAGAATATGACGATTACGCAGCACATTACTTAAATGTTATCCAAGAATTAAAACCCGGTCCCGGTCCTGAACCCGGTCCGGAGCCTGGACCTGAACCGCCTATCGACTTTGAATACGAACTGAAAGCATACAGCAAGGAAAAGATAGACTATGATTACATTGTCAGCCTGATTCAGTCCGTTGTATCTGCTACCGACGAGGAGCGCTGAATTCGACAACATCACATTGTCCGGAGACGAGGAGCGTCAGGAACAGCACTATCAGAATCTTGTTATAGAGATCACGAAGTATATCGAGGAATTGCTGTCCTCCAATCCGAAACTCGGAGCGCTTATGCAGCAGTTGTGGGAGAAGGTACAGGAAAATCCCGATGAATTCAAGGGTAAACGAGTATCTTATGTTCTTGCTGAAATGCGAAAAGAAGCAATAGACAGCGTTCTTCGTGGATTTGCCGAGGAATGGTGCGTATCGCTCGATGCTGTCTCTTATGCGGCAGACCGCTATCAGGTCGGAGATACCGACTTGCCGGGACTAAATAACCTGAAAAAATCCGCTGATTTCGACAGCTATTCCGCAAAGCACGAAGGCATTTCCAAGTTCAAATATCATCAGTCGGTCAAAAAGGCACTGCTGACCTTGCTGAATGAAGATGTAATACCACTTCGGGACGATGATTATAGAATTGATGATACAGCATTACTTAACAAGTCCTAACATCAAAAACATCATAAAATCACGAAAAATCGCCTATTTGGGAGCTAAGTTTTTCTTAGCTCCCTGTTTTTTTATGCTTGTTTGTGCTTTTTCCTGGGAACAGCGTAAGCTGGGTGAGTGTGCTGAATTCAATCCTAAATCTGAGTTGCCTGATATATTTGAGTACGTTGATTTAGAGTCGGTAGTTGGAACTGATATATTATCGCACAGGACAGAAAGCAAATCTTCCGCACCGTCAAGGGCACAACGATTAGCACAAAAAGGCGATGTGTTTTATCAAACAGTTAGACCATATCAAAAGAATAACTGTATCTTTGAAAATGACGAAAACAACTGGGTTTTCTCAACTGGATACGCTCAATTAAGACCTGTAAATGACGGCTATTTTTTACTCACACTTTTACAGAATGAAGATTTTGTCAAGCTCGTTTTAGATAGATGCACAGGAACAAGTTATCCTGCTATCAATTCAAATGACCTTGCTGATATTGATGTAAATATCCCCATTAATAACTTAGAACAGCAGAGAATCGGAGACTATTTCCGTAATCTTGATTCCCTTATCACCCTTCATCAGCGTGAGTGTTTTTCATTCGATTTTGGCAGTCGGAGTGCTAAAGTCGCTCAAAAAACAATTTCTTGGGAACAGCGTAAGGTTGGAGAACTTACTGTTGAGTCTTCCGAATATACTACATTAGAGGCGGGTTTTCCGTTACTTACATCTTCAAGAAATGGACTAATGTATCAGAATGAATACCGTGGAAAGCAGACCACAGATAGTACAGAAACCATGTTCAGCATTGTCCCTCTCGGAGCTTGTACTTACCGTCACATGAGCGATGATGATGTGTTTCATTTGAATGTGAACAGACTTGAAAAAGGGCTTGTAAGCCGTGAATATCCGGTGTTTTATGCTTCTGATGACAACAATCTGGACTTCATCGTACAACAAATAAATTCAAGTGCAGAATTTCGTTCATTTTGTGCTGAACAGAAGAAGGGTGGAACAAGAACTCGACTGTATTATAAGAACTTGTGTGAGTTTCAAATGCTTATTCCAAACACTGAGGAACAAGAGAAAATTGCAACGTTTCTCTTAACCCTCGACACCCTTATCACCCTTCATCAGCGTGAGCCGCCAAAGGAGGATAAGATTTTGAACGATATAAAAACGGATACTCTGTTCCATGAGTATTACTGTCAGTGGCTGGTTATATATAAAGAAGGATCGGTCAGGGGCGTAACAATGCAGAAGTATCACCTGACCGCTGAATGGGTGAAGAAACTGATCCCCGATGTAAAACTCTGCGATTTTGACAGAATCACATATCAGCAGCTCATCAATGATTATGCTGAGACACACGAGCGCCAGACCACTATGGATTTTCACCATCAGCTCAAAGGAGCTATCCTTGATGCAGTTGATGACGGCTTGATCGCCCGTGATCCCACTCGCAAGGTTATCATCAAGGGCAAGTCTCCCAACGATAAAAAGAAGAAGTATCTCAGCCGTTATGAGCTTCAGAAGTTGCTTACAAGCCTGGACCTGAACAGCGGTTTGAATATGGATTGGCTTATTCTGCTTATTGCTAAGACCGGTATGCGTTTTTCCGAAGCGATTGCAGTAACGCCTATGGACTTCGATTTCACTCATCAGACGCTTAGTGTTAATAAGACTTGGGACTATAAAGGCGAGGGCGGTTTTCAGCCTACCAAGAACAAGTCCTCGGTCAGAAAGATTCGCCTTGACTGGCAGACGGTAGGACAGTTCTATGCAATCGTAAGAGAGCTGAATGATACTGCCCCTATCTTTGTTTCAAAAGAAAAGAAGATTTACAACTCTACTCTCAACGATGTGTTGGAAAGACATTGCAAAGCTGTCGGAATCCCTACTATTTCCGTTCATGGACTTCGCCATACACACGCATCGCTTCTCCTGTTCGACGGTGTTTCAATCGCCAGTGTTGCACAGAGACTCGGACACTCAAGCATCAATACTACACAGAAGACCTATTTGCACATCATCAGAGAGCTTGAAAACAAGGACATTGACCTCATCATGAAGTCGATTTCCAGTTTGCTCGACTAAGTACATAAATAATGCGGTTTACGCTGGTTTCCCTTAAAGGGCATGACGCTCAAAACGTCATGTCCTTTTTTATTTGGCTTATGCTGATGAAGGGTGATAAGGGTGTCAAGGCGACTGAAAAAGTCTGCAATTTGGCATTGTTCTTCATAACTTGGGAACAATACTCCGCCTTTAAGTGCGTTTTCATCTGTAACCTTCATATCGTGTTTTGCACCTATATTCACAAGCGGTTTTAGGTACATATTCAACCGATCATCAAGGTCAAAATAGCATTCAATAAAATCTGCATTTGCAGTACCTTGAATGGTTTTATAGACCGCATACAAAGTTGATACAATGCCCGATTTTCCTTTGTTTGCTTTAATTATGCCATAAGGATTTGCTCTCAAAGGTGACTTCGTATATACTACATCACCTGTTTCTACAACACCATAATTTGAAACTGATGCACCAGCAAAACTCCTACCCTGAAATTCTATCTGATTAACTACTCCGACTTCACCTGAAACAGACAAGACATCAGTCTTATCATACTTATCTTCGGTGTTCTTTTTTGTTGAGACAGTAAGGTATTCATTCAGCTTACGCTGTTCCCAAGAAATTGTTTTTTGAGCTGTTTTAGCGCTTTCGCCGCTAAAATCGAACGAAAAACACTCACGCTGATGAAGGGTGATAAGGAAATCAAGGTTACGGAAATAGTCTCCGATTTTCTGTTGTTCTGATACACAAGGGAGTGTAATCGGAGTTTCTCCAAGTTGAGTAATTGTATAATGTGCGATTGTTCCCACATGAGAAACACTGTTGAGATAGTCCGTAAAAGTTGGTGAAAAGAAGAACGTATACACAAAATATGGATCTAAGTTTTCATTGTTCTTTATCCATAGCAAGTCAGCGTCTTTTGTATACAAAGGCTCGTTATTTGGCACTATATAGGGCTTTCCTACAGAACCGCCGCCAGTTACAAGCACATCTCCTTTTTCTAATTTGCCAGATACGGCTGATAGTTTTTCATATAATTCTTCTGAGATAAACGCCTTTTCATTTTCTGTTCCATTTAATGCAGCCATAACATCACTTGACCTATAAAATGGTACTCCGCTTGACTGCCATTCATCTTTATGAACTCTTGAAGCAGACCTAATTTCAGTTAATTCTGAGAACTTACGCTGTTCCCAAGCATCGGTAAATCCGGCGAATCTGATCTGTGGTGTATTGCTCATAATATGCCCTCCAATACCTTCATCAGATCGGCAAGCTCGTTCTTCGTATCAGCATCGGCAGCGGTCAGCTCGCCCATCTGTGTGATAAGGTCGGTGGCTGCTGTGTCCATTTCTGCGGAAATGTCGGAAAACTCGCTTGCCAGGTCGCTCAGGCTGATCTGTTCTTCTTGTTCAAAAGTATCGACGTAACGAGGGATATTGAGGTTGTAGTCGTTCGCCTTGATCTCCTCATAAGTCGCAAGGTGCGCTTCTTTCTCCACGTCCTGACGGGCTGTGTAAAGCTCGATGATATGGTCGATGTTCTCAGGACTCATGGAGTTCTGCTTCTTGCCCTTGACAAACTGCTGTGAAGCATCAATAAAGAGAATATCACGTCCGTCACGGTTCTTTTTCAGAGCAATGATCGTTGTCGGGATAGAAGTGTTATAGAACAGGTTTGCAGGCAGACCGATAACGGCATAAATAGCACCGCTGTCAATGAGCTTCTGTCTGATCTTGCCCTCGGCAGCACCACGGAACAGAACGCCGTGGGGCAGAATGATAGCCATAGTACCTGTATTTTTCAGATGATAGAAGCCGTGAAGCAGAAATGCGTAGTCTGCTTTGGACTTCGGCGCAAGCACACCATAGTCGGAGAAACGGCTGTCATTCAAAAATCCCGGTGCCGCAGACCACTTTGCGGAGTACGGAGGATTCATCAGCACCATATCGAAATCCGTTTCTTCGTCCGTGGGCCAGTCCGCATCAAGCGTATCAGCATTACGGAGCGTCTGATTTTCGGGATCAACTCCGTGCAGGAACATATTCATTCGGGCGAGGTTGTATGTGGTCGTGCTGAGTTCCTGACCGAAATAGCGGATATAGTCGGGCTTGTGTGAGAACTTTCTTGCGTTCAGAAGCAGAGAACCCGATCCCATAGCAGCATCATACACCAGAAGTCCCTGCTTGTCCTCCTGTCCCTGAATCGCAACACGGGTAAGGATCTGTGAAACTGCCTGCGGTGTATAGAATTCTCCGGCTTTCTTTCCTGTTTCACTTGCAAACTGACCGATAAGGTATTCGTAAGCATCACCGAGAACATCGCCCTCATGGTTCAGCAGGTCGGCTTCATTGATCTTCTTGACTACCTCTGCAACGGTAGCAGACTGCTTCTGCTCACCGGAGCCAAGTCTTGTGGAATAGAGGTCAACATCAGCGAACAGATTTGCAAAGATAGGATCGGACTGCTCCACATGATTGAATGCCTTTTTGAGCATTTCACGCTGAAAAGCGTTCTTGCTTGCCGCTTCTGCAAGTTTAGTATATGTAAGCTCAGGCTCGATAGTATAGTGGTAGCTCTCCTTGATGTCCTCCAGAAGTTCCTCGGCATCTTCGGTGCTGTAAACTTCTTCGTATGCTGCCTGTGCTTCTGCCATAGATTCGGGCTTTTCGTTATTGAGAAGGTCATAAACGTGTGTCAGGAATGTATCGGACAGATACTTATAGAATACGATTCCGAGAAGATAGTTCTTATATTCATTAGCGTCCATTTTACCGCGCAGAATATCTGCACCAGCCCAAAGAACGCTCAAAAGGTCTTTACTGTTTTCGTTTGCAGGCATTATGGTTTCCTCCTATTTTCAGTTCACTCATGCTCAGGTACAGCGTGAGTGATATACATAGATAATTATACCATAATTCCGTCAAAAATACAAGTGGAATTAGACGAAATTTTGAAATTTTCATCAATCAGCAGTTAACCGTTCAGACCAACCTGTGATATATAAATCATACCAACTTTGAACCCACTGGATTCAAAGTTCCCCTAAAACAAAAACGCTGGCGCACCGCCAGCGTTTTCCGTCATTATCTGTTCAAAGCCTTTATCATCTGTAAGGCAAGGTCTGCTTTATCTTCGGGAAGTGTTCTGAATCCTGCCACAAGCTCTTTCTCTGTATCAGTAAGGATAGAAACCTCTCCTTCCTCGTTGAAAAACTCGGCAAGGGTAACGCCCATAGGCGTAAGCAGCTTTTGAAGTGTCTCGATCGTGGGCTGATTGATGCACTTTTCCAAGTCGCTGATATGCCCCTGAGACAAGCCGGACTCCTTGTGAAGTTTATACATACTAAATCCCTTTGCCTTGCGTATCTCTCTTAACCTTGTTCCGTACTCCATTTCTCCGAATCTCCTTTACCGTGTCCTTACTATTATTATAATGCTTTCGTTCGGATTTTATAATTCATAAGCCCCGAACTATTTACTTATCTATTCCGATATAGTATAATAGAAGGTGTGGAGGTGTTGCACTATGAACAAATCAGTCTGCTTTACAGGACACAGAACCATAGCTGAGGATAAAGAAACGCTCTCAGCTCGGCTCTACGCTTTGCTTGAACGCTTCGTGACAGAGCAAAAGGTCACGGACTTTTACACGGGCGGAGCTGTGGGGTGGGACGCTCTCGCTGCCCTGACCGTTCTGAAACTGCGTGAGAACTATACAGAGGTCAAACTGCACCTTGTATTGCCTTGTCCATTTGAGGAGCAGTCTACAAAGTGGAATGAAGCACAGAAAACGGAATATCTGCATATTTTCGGTCTTGCTGACAGCGCAGAACAAGTCTCTGATCGCTATTATAACGGTTGTATGAAAGCAAGAAATGCCCGTCTTGTGGAGCTTGCATCTGATTACTGTATCTGCTACTGGAATCCCAAACACTACCGCAGCGGAACAGGACAGACGGTGCGTATGGCGCAGAAGAAAGGCATTGAGGTCATCAATCTGTTTGAATCTGATTCAAACAGCGTAATATCGCCTGTTGGTGGGTTGACAGATGGCTCAAATAGCGTTATAATAGAATTATCTAATAGATCGGAGGTATCCACAATGCCAAGAAAGAAGAAAACTGAAACCGCACCTGTTGCCGAAGTCAAGGCAGAGGTTGTGACCGAAGCTGTCAAGGAGACTGCTGCAGAAGCTCCGGCTGAAAAGCCTGCAAAGAAGCCTGCCGCAAAGAAAGCTCCTGCTAAGAAAACAGCTACCAAGACTCCTGCGAAAGCTGCTGAGAAGAAAACTACGGCTAAGACCACTACAAAGACCGCAGCTAAGACTACAAGAGCGACTGCTCCCGTTGAGACAGTCAAGGTCCAGTTCGGTGGCGATGAATATGATTTCGCTGAAATAAAGAAGGCACTTCGACGTGGATCACGCCCGAGAGCAGGCCGCCGCCCGGCGACAGGTTCATCGAGCGGATGCTCAACTTCAGGTCGCGGTTGATTACTTCGGCGATGTGGTTGATCATCCCCGTCGTGTCGCTGGCCACCACGCGGATCGACACCCGGAACGCGCCCTGCGCTTCGTCGCGCCAGCGGGCTTCGAGTACCCGGTAGGGGTAGTTTCTGCGGAGACGCTGTGCGTTGGGGCAGTCCGTACGGTGGATCGTGATGCCGGCACCTACGGTGATGAAGCCGAAGATTTCGTCGCCGTGGATCGGATTGCAGCATTTGGCCAGTTTGTAGTCGAGCTGTCCGATCTTTTCGTCGATGATGAGTGCGTCGCCGCTGCTCTGGGTCGAAACTTTTTCGGCTTTGCGTCGTTTTTCGGACTCGATGGCTGCTGCTGCGGCCCGGCGCTCTTCCTCCGCTTCGCCCGACAGATGGGCCTGAAGCAGCTCCTTGATCTGCATGAGGTCGATCTTTTCGGTGCCGATCGAGGCGTAAAGTTCCGTTCCCGTGCGGAGTTTGAAGTGCTTGCAGAGGATGCCGACCCCTTCATCGACGGTCAGGGGCAGTTTCCAGTTCTTGAGTTTGCGTTCCAATTCTTCCCGTCCCAGACGGGCGTTCTTGGTGTGCTCCTCGCGCAGCGAGGCCTTGATCCGGGTGCGGGCCTTCGACGTGGTGACGAACCCCAGCCAGTCGGCTTTGGGCTTCTGATTCTTCTGCGTCAGCACTTCGACGATGTCTCCGTTGTGGAGTACGTCGCGGATCGCCGCCGGACGGTTATTGACCTTGCCGCCCGAGCAGGTGAGCCCCAGCGAGGTGTGGATGTCGAAGGCGAAATCCAGCACCGTGGCTCCTTCGGGCAGCTTGCGCAGGTCGCCGCCGGGGGTGAAGACGAAAATTTCGCCCGAGGAGGGCTTGGCGTCGAAGTTCTGGGCCAGCGGACGGGTCTTGTCTTCCATTAGCTCCCGGAGTTGTTTCATCCACATTTCGCTCCCGTCCGATCCCGCGTTTACGCCTTTGTAGCGCCAGTGGGCCGCGATGCCCCGCTCCGCCACGGCGTCCATCCGCTCGGTGCGGATCTGGATTTCGACCCACCGTCCCTCTTTGGTGGCGACGGTGGTGTGGAGCGATTCGTAGCCGTTGGATTTGGGGATGGAGATCCAGTCGCGCATCCGCTCGGGATTGGGCGTGTAGAAATCCGTGACGATCGAATAGACCGTCCAGCATTGCTGCTTCTCCTCTTCGAGCGGACAGTCCAGGATGATACGGATGGCGAAGATGTCATATACCCCCTCGAACGGGACGTGCTGCTTGCGCATCTTGTTCCAGATCGAGAAGATCGACTTGGTGCGGCTCTTGACGTGATAGCGCAGCCCCGCCTGGTCGAGCCGCTGCGTGATGGGTTCGAGGACGCGGGCGATGAAGGCCCGGCGTTCGCTTTCGGTCTCGGCCAGTTTGTCGGCGATATGCTGGTAGTCCTGGGGTTCGAGATAGCGCAGGGCGATGTCTTCGAGTTCGCTCTTGATGTTGTATAGACCCAGTTTGTGGGCGATTTGGGCGTAGAGGTTGAGGCTCTCCCAGCTCTTCTTGCGCCACTTTTCGCGGGGGAAAATTTCGAGGCGGCGCATCACCTCGAGCCGGTCGGCCAGCTTGATCAGGATCACGCGCGGATCTTCCGAATAGGAGACGATCAGCTCGCGGAAATTTTCCGCCTGCTCCCGGGAGGCTTTCAGGCGAATATCGGAGATGTGGCTCAGACTTACGGTCATGCCGAGCACCTCCTTGCCGAAGCGGTCCCGGATCTCGTCCGTCAGCCGCAGGAATGTCTCTTCGTCCTGCCGACTGGCTGTGCGGACTACGTCGTGGAGAATGGCGGCCACGACCGAGTCGCCTCCCAGCCCGATCTCCTCCAGCCCGATCCGCGCTACTTCGGCGGCGTGGTCCAGCATCGGCGAGCCGTCGTGTCGTACCTGCGAAGCGGTATGTTCGGCAGCATATTCCAGGGCGCGGTCGGCTGCGGCCGCCTCGTCGGGCGAGAGCGTTCGGCGGATCGCGCTGCGCAGCTTGTCATAACGGGTCAAATCCATTTTCCGGAAAGTTTTACTGTTTTTCAAAAGTAGCGAAAATCTTCGGCATCGCAAAGCGCCGTCGGGGATTTCACGGAATAATCTTGTGCAAAAACCGATGCAGTTGTATAAAAAACGTATCTTTGTAGAACAGAATTATACGTCGTCTATGAAAAAAGAGGAAAAAGTCCGTTTGCCCTACGTACCCACCTACGGCGAGGAGGTGGCCAACACGGTTTCGCATGCCGTGATGCTGCCGCTGACCCTTTGTCTGCTGCCTTTCGCTGCGGTGTGGACCTATCTGCACGATGCCCGGCCCGTGCTGGCGTCGGTGTCGGTAAGCGTCTGCGTCATTTCGATCTTTCTGATGTTGCTCGCTTCGACGCTCTACCATTCGATGCGCCCGGATTCGAAGCACAAGGCCGTTTTCCACAAGCTCGACCATATCTTCATCTTCGTCGCCATCGCCGGAACCTATACCCCCGTAGCGCTGCTCGTGATCGGCGGCTGGCAGGGTGTCTTCGTCACCGTTTTGCAGTGGACGGCCGTTCTGCTGGGTATTCTGTATAAGACGCTGGCCCGGCGTTCCATCCCGGCTTTGAGCCTGACGATTTATCTGGTGATGGGCTGGACGGCGATCTTTTTCCTGCCTCGGCTGATTCGGAACGCTTCGCTGCCTCTGCTGTTGCTGATCCTGCTGGGCGGGGTCCTCTATACGGCCGGAGCGATCGTTTATGCGAAGAAGGGATTCCGCTACCACCACCTGGTCTGGCATCTGTTTATCGACCTGGCGCTGTTGTCGCATCTGGCGGGGATCGTCTTTTTTATCGGTTGATAATGAATTCGCTTATATGCCGGGCGTAACAATGCAGATTCTTTCGGAGGAAGGGATTTGGGAACAGTTCGGAATCATAAACGCGGCCAGTACCGCGAATAAGCGATCGTCGGATATATTTTAATCATTGACAGATGAGCGTTGTAAAGGTCGGACCGGACGATTTCGAAGAGCTGGCCGAAGTGTGGGAGGCTTCCGTGCGGGCTACCCATGATTTTCTCTCCGAGGCGGATATTCGGGAATTGCGTTCTCTGTTGCCTGTCCGCTACCTGCCGGCGGTCGAACTTCGCTGCCTGCGGGATGCGGGGCGTATCGTGGCGTTCATCGGTCTGAACGGAAGTCATATCGCCATGTTGTTCGTTCGGCCCGAATACCGGGGCAGAGGCTGCGGACGCAAGTTGGTGGAGTGGGCCGTCGCCCGCCAGGGAGCTGATTCGGTCGATGTCAATGAACAGAATCCGCAGGCGGTGGGTTTTTACCTGCGTATGGGGTTTGCGGTTGTCGGGCGTAGCGAAACGGACGATGCCGACCGGCCGTTTCCGATTCTGCATCTGCGTCTGGAGAAATAAAAATGAAAAAGTTTCCCTTTTAGGAAACTTTCGCTATCGGGATTCCGGTTCGTTTTCCGTTCCCATAAAATCCAACAGGGCCCGAGCCGTGATTTCGGGTTCTTCGAGGAATCCCATGTGTCCCGAATGTTCGAGCCAGGCGATGCGAGCCTGAGGATGGGCCGCCGCCAGTGCTTCGGCTTTTTCGAGGGGAATATAGCCGTCGTGCTTACCGAAGATGAAGAGCTGCCGCACCGCAGAGCGGCGGAGCATTTCGTTGCGGTCGGGCCGCTCGATCATACCGCGCAGCAGGGCTGCGATCCCTTCGTCTTCGGTGACGAATACCTGTTCGACCAGATCTTCGATCTCGTCGCGCATTCGCGGCCGGTTTTCGGGAGCGAAGCCCGCTTCGGGAGCTACGCGGGCCAGCGCGTCCTTTTTGCCTGCTTCGACCAATTTGATTTCCCGCAGGCGGTTTTCTTTCTTTTCGTCCGTATCGGCGTCCGGCGTCGAACTGAGCAGCACCACGCCGTCGAGCCGTTCGGGGTATTTCTCGCAGAAAGCCAGGGCGACGTAACCGCCCATCGAATGTCCCACCAGGGTACAGCGGGCGATACCGAGCGCATCGAGCGTATCCTTCACCACATCGGCCAGGTATTCCATCGTGTGTACAGGCCCTTTGACCACCGAGATCCCGTGCCCCGGCAGGTCGAGCGTAATCACGCGTACCTGTTTGTAAAGATAGGGGACGAAATCGTCCCAGACGAGCATCGACTCCAGATAACCGTGCAACAGGACCGCGCACCGGTCTCCTTTTTCGGAGTCGCACACATGGACGGGCGTGTCGCCTGCCGTAATGAATTTTTCAACCATTGTCGGGTGGATTTTCAGTTTTCCTCGTCGTCGAAATAGTCGAACGCCGATTCCCGCTTGGGGCGTGCGGGCGCATCGTCTTCCTCGTCGTCGAGTTCGCGGTAGATGGTGTGGCGTTCCTTGCCGCTTTTGTGGATCGGC
>OGXG01001406.1_pt1 | contig 12084 bp, 15 predicted proteins | sample 1576251 | NCBI WGS metagenome assembly OGXG01 (sample SAMEA3541533, study PRJEB24748) | human gut metagenome | biome: human gut; feature: human-associated habitat; material: faeces | place: China | collected 2012
TAGTTGGGTTAGTTACTTTTTTAATTATTATGAAAATCAAAGATAAGAAAGTTTGTTTTAAAAAACAAATTCCTTTATATATGTATTGTGGAGGATGTATTGGGGTATTAACTGTTATTTTTAATGTTTTTGCGATTGGTAAGATAGGAGCTTCTTTAATAACAGCACTAGGATTATTAGGACAAATGATGACATCTTTGTTGTTAGAAAATAAGGGATGGCTAGCGACATCTATTCGAAAATTAAATATAGGAAAGATCATAGGATTAGCAGTTGTTTGTTTAGGAATAGGAGTGATGTTATTATGATTTCTATTATATTTTCTATTCTATCAGGAGTTACAATTGTTTTAAGCCGTAGTGTCAATGGGATGCTTTCTAAGAAAATGGGTGCTTATCAAGGAACGTTTTATAATTACTTTACAGGCTTTATGACAAGTTTGATTTTAATGCTTGTGCTTATGATTGTTGGTGTTCAACATATAAATATTTCTTTAGATAAAACGAATTTGATGATGTATTTAGGTGGAATCATAGGGGTTTTTAATATCTTGATTTTAAATATTATTGTTCCTAGAATATCACCTGTTATTCTTACTTTATTAAGTTTTATTGGACAACTTGTCAGTGGGATGGTGATTGATGCTTTTGTATATAACATGTTTTCTATTTCAAAGATTTTAGGATGTTTGATTGTTATTGCTGGTTTAGTGATTTATCAATTAAGTGAAGAAAAAGCATAAAAGAAGATCAGTTTAGATCTTCTTTTTGCTTAATATGAGTTTTTCTTTTTCTGATCTTTTTAATTGTTTAATTTGATACTCTCTTTTTAAAGCCTCGCTTTTATGTTCAAAAGTTTCAAAATAAACAAGTTCGACTGGTCTTCTTGCCTTTGTATATTTAGCACCTTTACCAGCGTTATGGGCTTCAATACGCTTTTCTAACTGATTTGTCCAACCAGTATAAAGTGTTTGATCACGACATCTTACGATATAAACGTAATTATTTTGTTGTTGAGCCAAAGCCACCATTTCTTTCTTCAGTGACATCATCATCTTCAACAATTCCAAATTCAAAGAAAATACCTTGAACCATTCCTTGTCCTGCTTTTAAAGAAAGAGATTTATCTTCATTACTATCATTTGTAAGTTTTACAAACATATGACCTTCATTATCACTATTATAATAATCACTATCAATAATACCTACTGTATTATTAAGTTGTAAACGATATTTAAATCCTAAACCACTACGAGGATATAAACCTAATACCCAACCATTTTCAATATGTACACGAATACCTGTAGGAATTTTAATAGTTTGTCTTGGCTTTAATTCAAAATCAATAGGACTATAGAAATCATATCCAGCTGATCCTTTTGTGGCGCGTTTTGGAAGTTGGATGGAATGATAGATTTCTTCTACTTCTTTTTCATTATATTGAGGAAATGAATCCATGAAATCATTTTTAAATTGGTTATATGATACTTTTTCAAATTTTGCGATTTTTTTCATATTTTTTCTCCTTTTTACTTTTCTATTATAGAATAAAAATGAAAACAAGAAAATAAATAATTTCCTCACTTGACAGAGGGGGAGGAGATTGTTATTATATGTGTAAATTACAAGATGTAGTATTAAATACTACATAAGATAGTTAAAAGAGGTAATGAATATGAAAAGAACAAAATTAGATGATCGTGTTTTACCTGTTTATACAAAGGGTGAAGAAATATTTAATATGGTAACTCATATTGTAGGTGGGGCGATGGGAATAGCCGCATTAGTTTTATGTATTATCTTTTGTCATGATGGTTATGGCTTATTTTCAGGGATTGTTTATGGAATTTCGATGATTCTTCTTTATACAATGTCAGCTATTTATCATGGTTTATCACCTAAGCTTAAAGCAAAGAAAGTTTTCCAAATTATGGATCATTGCAGTATCTTTGTATTGATTGCGGGAACTTACACACCGGTTTTACTTTGTTCAATAAGAGAAGTTGATGCTAAATGGGCTTGGATTTTATTTGCAGTCATATGGATCATGACAGTGATTGGAATTACATTAAATGCAATCGATATTAAAAAATATCAAACTTTTTCAATGATTTGTTATTTGGTGATGGGTTGGTGTATTATTTTTAAAATCAATCTCTTACCACAAGCAATAGGAATGAATGGTATTTGGTTACTTGTTTCAGGAGGACTTGCTTATACAATTGGTGTTATTTTCTATGTGTTACAAAATAAGATTAAATATATGCATAGTATTTGGCATTTATGGATTTTAGTTGGTTCTATCTTACATTTTTTATGTATTATTTTGTATGTTTTATAAAAATCATAAATATTAATTTAATGAAATCCTTTGTTTATATGAACATTGGATTTTTTATTTTGTAAAAACGTAAAAGAACTATAAAATCAATATTATTTGTGATAGAATGGATTGGACGTCGAATTATTTTAAGTAAAATAATTCGAAAAAAAAGTATGGGCCAATAGAGCATAAAAGTATATATTTTTTTTTTGATTAGTTATAATACATATACGAAATAAAAATAAGGAGGCATTTGGCGTGAAAATAATAAAAAGAAATGGGCAAGAAGCAATTTTTGATGAAGTAAAAATTACCAATGCAATTATTGGTGCTAATAAAGAAGTTGTTGAAACAGAAAGACTTTCTGAAGAAGAAATAGATAATATGCTTAAAGTGATATATGATAGATATAATAATATAGATGTACTCATAAATAATGCTGGAATAGCTATAGATAGCCTATTTGAAGATAAAACAAAAGAGAATTTTATTAAAGTATTAGATACAAATTTAGTAGCTCCATTTCTCTTAAGTAAGAAGATTGGTCTTAAAATGAAAGATAATAAAAATGGTATTATAATTAATATTAGTTCTACTAATGGCATAGATACCCCTTATATAGAAAGTATAGACTATGATGCTTCTAAAGCAGGACTTATATCATTATCAAATAATTTAGCAAACTATTTAGCCCCCTATGTAAGAGTAAATACAATATGTCCAGGATGGATTAATACTTCTATGAATAAAGAATTAGATAATGAATTTAAATGTAATGAAGAAGATAAAATACTATTAGGTAGATTTGGTAATCCAATAGAAGTAGCAAGTGTAGTTAAATTCTTAATTAGTGATGAAGCAAGTTATATTAACAATAGTATAATTAGAGTGGATGGTGGTAAAAAATGTTAGAAAAGATAAAAAATGATGCTAAAAAAGATTTAAAAGATATATTTGAAATACATGATGAAATAGAAGAATATAATAGTAGAAAAATATTAGACGCTTTTATAGAAAATAATATCAGTGAGAGTGATTTTAATTCATCAACTGGTTATGGTTATAACGATATAGGTAGAGATAAAATAGAGGATGTATATGCTAGTATATTTAAAGCAGAAGATGCTCTTGTTAGAAGTCAATTTATATCTGGAACACATGCTATAAGTACATGTCTATTTGCTCTTCTAAGACCAGGAGATATTATGTTATCTATAAGTGGAAAACCATATGATACATTAGATACAATTATTGGCTTTAACGATAATCCATCTTCTCTTAAAGCATTTAATATCGATTATAAACAAATAGATTTAATAGATAATAACTTTGATTACAACAATATAAAAGATATTCTTAGTAATAACAAAATAAAACTTATTGAAATACAAAGAAGTAAAGGCTATAGTACTAGAGAAAGTATTAGTATAGATAAAATAGAAGAAGTAATAAAGTTTATTAGAAGTATAGATAAAGAAGTAATTATTATGATAGATAATTGCTACTGTGAGTTAGTTAATAAAAAAGAACCAATCGAAGTAGGAGCAGATATATGCGTAGGTTCACTTATAAAAAACTTAGGCGGTGCTATTGCTTCTAATGGTGGATACATAGTAGGAAGAAAAGATTTAATTAATCTATGTGCTGAAAGACTTAACGTACCAGGACAAGCCAAAGAAGTAGGTCCATCAATGGGACAAAATAAACCAATATTAGAAGGATTATATATGGCTCCTATGATTGTTAATAACGCAATTAAAACAGCTATATATACAGCATATTTATTTGAAAAATTAGGTTACAATGTAAGTCCTAAGTATAATGAAGAAAGAGTAGATATAGTAGAAAATATAATATTTAATAATGAAGAAGATTTAATTACTTATGTTAAAGCAATTCAATCTAATTCCAAGATAGACTCTAATGCAGTAGCTATGCCAAGTGAAATGCCTGGATATGATGATAAAATAATAATGGCTAGCGGTAGTTTTACTCAAGGTAGTTCAATAGAACTTTCCTGTGATGGCCCTCTAAGAAGCCCATATATTGCTTATCAACAAGGATCTATAAGTTATAAATATGGTAAAATAATAGTAGAGAGAGCAATAAATAATTTACTTAATAAATAAAAAGATGCATTTAGCATCTTTTTTTACATACCCCTAGCTATATATTCATCATATGTTAAACCACTATTAAACACTTTAGTAGCAAGTTCTACTCCTAAATATCTAAAGTGCCAATCCTCAAACATATAACCAGTTATATATTCACTACCTCTTGGATATCTTAATATAAAACCATATTTATATGAATTCTTAACTAAATAATCATATTCCTTATCATTTTCACTTAAATAATCCCATTTACCATTTACAATATCTACTGCTAAACCAAGTTGATGTTCTGAATATCCACTTCTAGCAGAATAAGTTTCCGCAGCGGCAAAACCATCTTTCTTAACATACCTATCATATAATCCCTTTTGATATGTATAAGAACGATATGTCGAACCAGCATATATCTTTAGATTCTCTTTGGCCATATCACTAGCCATCTCCTCAAATCTAATTTGAGCTTCTTTTCTTAATTTCTGCGTACCACTAGCATATTTACTATCTATTATAGTTAAATCACTAGGTTCATAATTTTCATCTAATTTATGATATTTATTAACTAATACATCTATCTTACTTGCATCATCATTACTTATCAAATTATCAGAAGAATAATATTCTTTATCCAAATTAGCATTAACATAAGTAACAACATCTTCATAGTTAAAATCCTTTTTAATATTAGATATATCATATATAGATTTAACCTCCATAATATCATAATCCAAATATCTTTTTAAATTATCTATTTTAAAATAAGATAAATTCATAATATTAATTATATCTTTATTATATTTACTATCAATAATAATATTAACACTATCTGGTATTTTATTATATATAGCATTAATATCTTTACTACTATAACCTAAATTTAACAATTTATTAATATTACTAATAAAATCCTTATCATCTATATATTTAATATCCAAATATTCTAAAAAATATTCTTTATTAAAACTATTTTGATTTATAGCCTCTTCAAGAGTTTTAGAATATATCTTTTTATCTTTAATTTGTTCATATAAATTATTTTCTTTAAATACCTCTATTGTCTCTTTTTTATAGCCATAATTTTTAGGAAGTAATATATATACTAAAAATGGTATTAAAATAATAACTATTATTAATATTAATACCTTCTTTTTATTATTCTTTTTTCTTTTTCTCTTCATATCATCACCATATTAATTATATATCAAAAAATATGCTTTGTAAAATAAAATATGCTAAGTATTTTACAAAAATCTATTGACACTTAATATAATAATGGTGTATTATTGTATTAAGTAATTAATACAGTGAGGTGAATAATGGAATTTAATTTTGATAATGATAGACCAATATATATACAACTTGTCGAAAGCCTGAAAAAATATATTATATCTGGTAAAATAAAGCCAGGAGATAGATTACCTTCAGTAAGAGATTTAGCATTAATGATTAAAGTAAACCCTAATACAATTCAAAGAGCATTAAGTGAACTTGAAGATGCTTCACTTATATATACCGAAAGAACTAATGGTAAATTTGTTACTTGCGATAAAGAAATTATAGCCAAGTATAAAAATGATTTAATAAAAAAAGAGACCGACTTTTATTTATCATGTATGAATGAACTTGGTCTTAGTAAAAAAGAAGTAATTAAATATTTAAAGGAGGAAGATTAATGGAAGAATTACTTATATGTAAAAACGTCAATAAAAATTATGGAAATAAAAAAGTACTAAAAAACATCAATTTTAGTATACCAAGAGGCAAAATAATAGGATTATTAGGAAAAAATGGTACAGGAAAAACAACATTGATTAAACTTATAAATGACTTATTAACTTTAGATAGTGGAGAAATACTTATAGATGGTAAAAAAGTAGGAGTAGAAAGCAAAAAAATAATTTCTTACTTACCAGAGAGAACATACTTAGATAAATCTATGACTGTTAATGAAGTTATCGATATGTTTAGTGAATTTTATGATAACTTTGATAGCAAAAAAGCTAGAAAGTTACTTAAAGATTTAAAACTAGACGTTAATAGTAAATTATCTAAAATGAGTAAAGGTATGCAAGAAAAAGTCCAATTAGTTCTAGTTATGAGTAGAAAAGCTCTTCTATATATATTAGATGAACCATTAGGAGGAGTAGATCCCGCTACGAGAGATTATATACTAGATACAATACTTACTAATTTTAATGAAGGAGCTTCCATTATAATATCTACTCATTTAATAGCGGATATCGAAAGAATATTAGATGAAGTAATATTTATAGATAATGGTAAAATAGATTTAATAGAAGAAGCAGACAAATTAAGAGAAAAAGAAAAAACATCAATCGATGAAATCTTTAGGAGGAAGTTCAAATGTTAAAAAAATTATTAAAGTATGATATAAAATATATATATAAAGTATTAATAGTATTTTATATATTATCAATATTTTTTGGAGGATTAACTAGATTAGTATCTCTTATGGAAAATAGTACTATGAGAACAATAATATATGGTATATTAAATGGTGTTACTATCAGTATGTTATTTAGTGTTATTATTAATACTATAATGAGATCATGGGCTAGATTTACTAATAATATATATAAAGATGAAGCCTATTTAACACATACTCTGCCAGTAGATAGAAAGACTTTATTTAATTCAAAAATATTATCTATTATTATCACATTATTTACTAGTGTATTAATATTAGCAATTACAATATTTATTGCATATTATTCTAAAGAGAATATCACATTACTTAGAAATACATTCTCTATGATAGAAAACATCTATAGTATAAATATAACCATAGTTATAACATTCGTATTAATTATCTTTTTCTTAGAAATTCTATCTATGGTAGAATCAGGATATGTAGGAATAATATTAGGACATAGAAAGAATGATAAAAGAATTATGTACTCAGTATTATTTGGTTTCTTAGTATATATAATATCTCAAATATTAATAATTATATTTATATATATATTAGGATTATTTGATAGTAATATTATGTTGTTATTTACTTCTAATAGTAGTATTACATCTAATACCTTAAATATAATTATAATAATTACAACAATATTATATTTAATTATAAATACTATACTATATATAATTTGTCAAAAAACATTTAATAAAGGTATTAATGTAGATTAAATATATGTTATACTATAAATAGTATATAATTATAAGAATAGAGGGTAATTAATGAAAAAAATATTTATTATAATTTCTTTGGTACTTATTTTAGCTTTAGGTTATAATGGATATCATTTATATGTTAAATATGATAAGATTAATAATTTAAAGGATGAAATTAGTAGTAGAGAAAAAGTAGATAAAGAGTATGTAACGCTTTTAGATAGCATAACTGAAGAAGTTGGTTCTTTTGATAAAATTGAAAATAAAGTTGGATTATTAGAGCGTAACTACAATGATAATGAAGAATTACTAGGCCTTCTAGAAGATGATTTAGAAAGACTTCAAAAAGAGAATAATAGTGTTGAAGAGATGATTATTCAAGCGGAAGAAGAGATAAAAGCTAGAGAAAGAAGAAGATACATAAGTGGTAATTTTATTTATAGTCAATTTCCCAAATATCCAACCGGTTGTGAAAGTGTAGCCCTTTATTTACTACTTAGATATAACGGTATAGATGCTTCTATTGAAGGCATTATTGACAAACTAAAAAAAGGAGAACTACCATATGAAAATGCTGGAGTAGTATATGGTGGTAATCCTGAGATTGAATTTATAGGAGACCCTAGAAACAATTATTCCTATGGAGTATATAATAAACCTTTAGCGGATGTAGCTAACATTTATAAGAGTGGAATAAATAGTAAGATAGGTTTAGAATTTAATGATATGCTTAATATCGTTAAAGATAATAGACCAGTACTAGTATGGACATCAACAAATTTATCAAAGCCATATATATCTAAATCATGGACATATAAAGATACAGGAGAAACTATAAAATGGATATCAGGAGAACATGCTGTAGTAGTAATAGGTTATAATGATAGTCAAATAATAGTAAGTGATCCATATACTGGTACCATTAGATATTTTGATAAAGAATTATTTAAATCAAGATATAATTATTTAGGAAAGAGGGCGCTTTATTATTAAAAAGAAGAAGAAAAATATATTATATATAATTATTATTTGTATATTATTATTGTTATTAGGAGGTGTTATTTATTTAAATACCATAAAAAATAAAGAGATAGATAATCTTACTATTAAACTTGATGATATTAAAGAAAAGGAAACCCTAGTTTCAAGTTATAGCAGTGAATTACCTAAGATTAAAGAATTAAAACAAAAGATAATGGGACAAGAAAATAAAATAGAAGAATTTTCTACCCAAATACAAGAAGTTACTAATCTTTTAGTAAGTAATAAAGAAAAATTAGATAAATTACAAAATCGTTAGGAGAGATAAAAATGAAAAAAGTTTGGATTTTTGTAGTAATAATTATATTATTATTAGGGGGATACTTGGTATATAGTAAAACAGATATTAAAGATAAATTAAATAATAAGAAAGATACTGATATTAATAATAATATTAATACTGAAGATGAAAAAGCATTATTAAGTAAAGAAATAGAGGATATTTATAGTAATTTAGGATTCCTTGTTATATTAGATGCAGTACATAATTATAATGATGGTGGTAATTATGAAGCCGCTAAAGGAGAGAATTTTATTGGTAATACTAGTAATAGGCAATTATTTGTAATGCAACAAATAATTAAAGATGAAAATAATAATAGTAATTTTATTATTTTAGATTCAGAAGGCAAAATAAGTAATGAAAAAATGAGTCCTAGTGATGAGTATGTAATGGCTTATTACCCATATGATTTATTTAATCAAGAGTATAAAAAATACTTTAGTGATAACTTTGATCTAGATAATAGAGTAGTTAGTAGTCTTAATACTAAGTATGATAAAGATAAAAAATATGTTTATTATGAAAATAAAAAAATAGGTCTTAATGGAATAAATGTTACTAGTATGGATATTACTTCTGTAAGTTATGATTCTAATACTAAAACATATACTTCATTTGTAAAAATTAATTATAGTGATAGAGCACGTGAACTTATGAAGATTGATAGTAGTAATGGCATTATTAAGTATACAAGAAGTAATAATAATTTATATTTAGAATCATTTGAAATTAATAAATAAGATTTAAATAAATATAGAGTATTATATCTATATTTATTTTTTATAAGGAGAAGAAAATTATGATAGAAATAAAAAGTGTAAGTAAAAGTTATAATGGAAAAAAGATGGTACTTAAGAATATTAGTTTTAAAATAGAATCAGGAGAAATATTTGCTTTTATTGGTCATAATGGAGCAGGTAAAACTACAATGATTAAAAGTATTATGGGGATATTAGACTTTGAAGAAGGAGATATTCTAATTAATGGCAGGAGTATTAAAGAAGAGCCCATAGAATGTAAAAAAATAATGGCCTATGTACCAGATAATCCAGATTTATATGAGAATATGAAAGCAATAGATTATATTAATTTTGTTTGTGATATGTATGATACACCTCTAGAAATAAGAAAAGAAAACACCTTAAAGTATGCAAAAATGTTTGAAATAGAAGATAAATTGAATGATGATATATCAAGTTTTTCCCATGGTATGAAACAAAAAATTGCTTTAATAGCTGCTCTCAGTCATAATCCAGAAATACTTATCATGGATGAACCATTCGTAGGATTAGATCCTAAAGCCGTATACGATATGAAAGAGGTAATGCGAAATATGGCCAAAAGTGGCAAAACAATATTCTTTTCTACTCATATATTAGATGTAGCAGAAAAACTATGTGATAGAGTAGCAATAATTAAAGATGGCAGTATTACTACGATAGGTAAGATGAAAGACATTAAAGGAAATGAATCATTAGAAGAAGTCTTTTTAGAACTAGGTGAAAAAGCGTGAAAACATTATCTTTATTAAAAGCAGTTCTTACCGAAGATATGAATATGTTTAAATATTCAGCAGGTAAGAATGCTAGTACTAAAAAGAAAATACTATTACCAGTACTTCTTTTCCTACTCGTATGTTACTCAATAGGCTACTACGGATATATAATAGCAAAACCTCTATATGAAGTTAATCTTACTTATGTAATGCTTAGTTTATTTATTTTTATAGTTACTATAATAACCTTAATAGAAGGAATATATAAGTCCCAAGGAATACTATTTGAATGTAAAGATAATGACTTATTATTTTCCCTACCAATAAAAAGAAGTCAAATACTATTTGTTAGAATATTTAAATTAATATTATTTCAGTATATATATAATTTAATGTTCTTATTACCAACTTTTGTTATATATATCTACTTTGAACATCCTAGTATTAATTTCTATCTATTATCACTTGTTATGACAATATTAATACCTATAATACCTACAGTTATATCTAGTATAATTGGATACTTTATAAAACTTATATCAAGTAAATCAAAATCAAAGAAGATAGTCCAAACAATACTATCTAGTATTATATTTATGGGAATATTTTTCTTAAGTTTTAATCTAAATAATTTTGTTAATGAGATAGCACTGCGTGCTAATAGTATCAACGATATATTAACTAAAATATATTATCCTGTAGGGGCTTACATTACACTAATAAATAAATTTGATATCATAGTATTTATAAAATTATTACTAATAAATATTATTCCATTTATATTATTTATCTTACTAGGAGGTAAATACTATTTCAAAATAATATCTACTAGTAATAATAATACTTCTAAAAAAAGTAAGAATAAAAAAGAATTATTTAAAAAGAATACTCCTATAAAAGCATTAACAATAAAAGAATTAAAGAGATATTTCTCTTCTCCAGTATATATGTTTAATACTATATTTGGCCTATTATTAATACTTGTTATAACAATACTTTTATGTATAAAAGGAAATAGTATAATAAATACATTACTTAGTAATGAAGAAGTAGGAGGTATAAATATATCATTACCACTTTTATATTATATCTTAGTATTATTCTCATGTTTAATGACATCTATTACATCTTCCTCTATATCACTAGAAGGCAAGACTATTAATATTACTAAGAGTCTTCCTATTAGTGAAAAAGATATTTTAAAATCTAAGATAATTTATCCATATATTATAGAATTACCTTTTATATTAGTATCAGAATTATTATTCTTTATAGTATTTAAAGTAAATATAGCATATATATTATTAATATTTAGTATGAGTATTATTATAGTTACTTTATCTAGTATAATTGGTATAATTATTAATTTAAAATATCCAAAAATGAATGCCTCTAATGATACTGAGGTAGTTAAACAAAGTATGAGTAGTATGATATCATTATTTATTAACATGGGTATTATTATCATATCCTTAATACTAGGAACGTTATTATATAATAAAATAAATACTTACATATTACTTATTATTCATATATTAATACTATTATTTATCACTATAATATTATATATTATACTTATGAATAGGGGTACTAAAGAATATAAAAGTATTAATGTATAATTTATTATTTTCACTGTAAGCTTATAATCTTACAGTGTTATTTTAAGCCTTATTCCAAGTCTTAAAATA
>OGXG01001418.1_pt1 | contig 11994 bp, 15 predicted proteins | sample 1576251 | NCBI WGS metagenome assembly OGXG01 (sample SAMEA3541533, study PRJEB24748) | human gut metagenome | biome: human gut; feature: human-associated habitat; material: faeces | place: China | collected 2012
GTCCGCGCTCCACCATACGCGGCTGCGGGGCGACGGGATGACCGAATTTCTCGTGAAATTCCCGGACATCGTTCCACTCTTTTTTCATCGTAATTTTTGTTTTAAGAATCGAATGCGAGGACAAAAATAACGAAAAATTTCCGGTCGTCCGTAAATTTTCGGTACCGTTTTTCTATCTTCGGCTTGCGCCTTAGATACTCCGTCTCGGCACAATCAGGCTGGCGTTTGCTTCTGCACTCGACTTTTCGTATCTTTGGCTTCGCCGAAGATACTCCCGCTCGGCAATGTTCAAATAAATTTGACATTGCCCTCGCTTATCCGTATCTTTGTCGGGAAAAGTCATATTCCGGATACGTTATGGAGCAAAAAATCAAAGCGCTGCTCGCACGCATCGTCCACCCCGAAAGCGGGCGGAACATCGTCGAGAGCGGCATGGTGGAGCATATCGACGCCGGCGAAGGCCGCGTGACCGTCACGCTCCGGTTCGAAAAGGCGCGCGACCCCTTCGCCTTGAAGATCAAACGCCAGGTCGAGGAGGCCATCGCCCGAGAGCTCTCCCTCGACCGGGAACACGTCGCCGTCATCGTCCGAGAAGCCGCGCCGAAAGCGGCGCCGGCGGCATCGCAGCATACCTTCACGGTCAAGAATCTGGAAGAGGGGTATGAACTGATTTGTGCGGAATTTCCCGATTGCCAGGTCAGCAAGGTGCATGGTAAGATGAAACCGGCGGAGAAGGATGCTGAGATGCAGCGTTTTGTCAGTGGTGAAACCCAGATTATGGTGGCCACTACAGTGATTGAGGTCGGGGTGAATGTCCCGAATGCCTCGGTGATGGTCATTGAAAACGCCGAACGTTTCGGACTTTCACAATTGCATCAGTTGCGTGGGCGTGTGGGACGTGGCGCTGATCAGTCTTATTGTATTTTGGTCACCACTTACAAACTGACCGAAGAAACTCGCAAGCGGCTTGAAATAATGGTACAGACCAATGATGGTTTCGAGATAGCGGAAGCCGATTTGAAGTTGCGCGGTCCCGGTGACTTGGAGGGAACCCAGCAGAGTGGTGTCGCTTTTGACTTGAAGATAGCCGATATTGCCCGTGACGGTCAATTATTGCAATATGTCCGTGATGTGGCAAATCGTATTGTAGATGAAGACCCTGCAGGAACTCGTCCGGAAAATGCTATTCTTTGGCAGCAATTGCAAGCATTGCGTAAAACAAATATAAATTGGGCGGCTATCTCTTAGTTTATGTTACTGCATTGTTAAAAGCAAGGATATATGTTGCATAACATGTTTGTAGCGTTTCCCCTTTATTTATAGAGGTTTCTGAACATTTTATCGAAGCATTGTATATAACTTACATACAAAAAGAGTTAAAGAAGTTCCTTCTTTCTCAAGGAAAATCTTTATCTTTGGAAGAATTTTTGGAAAAAGCACAGTATAAACCTTAAATGAACCCAATATTATGATGGAAAAAACGCTGGTTATTTTGAAACCTTGCACTCTGCAGAGGGGCTTGGTGGGTGAGATTATTAATAGATTTGAAAGAAAAGGCCTGCGTTTAGCCGGAATGAAAATGGTTCAGTTGACGGATGAAGTGCTTAGCGAACATTACGCTCATTTGAGTTCAAAGCCGTTCTTTCAGCGAGTGAAAGATGCAATGATGGTTTGTCCTGTTATTGTATGCTGCTTTGAAGGTGTGGACGCTGTCCAAGTAGTGAGAACATTAACCGGTCCTACTAACGGACGTCTGGCGGCTCCCGGTACTATCCGTGGAGATTACAGCATGAGCTTTCAGGAGAATATAGTTCATGCTTCCGATTCGCCGGAAACCGCTGAAGTGGAACTTAAACGATTTTTTAAACCAGAAGAGATATTCGAGTATAAGCAAGCCGTGTTCGGTTCCCTTTATGCTAATGACGAATATTAAAAAGAAAAACCTAAAAAAACGGATGATTTTGAAATGTGTTAAAGTAGTCGCAGCGGCAGCCTTCGCCCTGGTTAGCCTGAATGTGTCAGGACAGGATCTATTGGCACGCCAGGCACCTATCGACCGAAAATTGAAAGCAGTAGATTCTGTTGCATTGATTCGTCAGATAAAGGCGGAAAAGTCAGCTTATCCTGCATATAGTCTCTACCCTAATTGGAGTAACGAGCGTGTACACGCTTATGGTAATACTGTTACTATTCCTGATACATTCCGTATTGATATGACCGGTTTCCGTATGCCGACAGAACACACAAAAATAACTTCTAAATTTGGTCCCCGTCGTCGTCGTATGCACAATGGATTGGATATAAAAGTATATATAGGTGATACGATCCGTGCAGCTTTCAGTGGAAAGGTGCGTATGGTGAAGTATGAACGCCGCGGATATGGAAAATATGTGGTGATTCGTCACGAGAATGGATTGGAAACAGTATATGGTCACTTGTCAAAGCAGATTGTGGATGAGAACCAGTACGTAGAAGCAGGAGAACCTATCGGATTGGGTGGAAACACCGGACGTTCCACCGGGTCACATCTTCATTTTGAAACGCGTTTCTTGGGACAGGCCATTAATCCGGCATTGTTATTTGATTTTGAGAAACAGGATATTGTAGCCGATTCTTATTTGTTCAGAAAAGGTAATAACAGATACCAGCGTAACAGGACTAATAGTAAGAATGTGAATTTGCTTGCTTCATCAGATGGTACTATCCGTTACCATAAGGTAAGAAGTGGGGATACATTGAGCCGCATTGCACAGAAAACAGGTACATCTATTGATGCTTTATGCAAGTTGAACCACATTACCCGCAGAACTATTCTTCGTCCGGGACAAGTGTTAAGATGTTCTTAAGCTTTAGTTAATTAAGAAATATAAAATAGGGCGGGAAAGAGTATTCTTTTCCGCCTTTTTGTTTACGCTTAAGCAGAAAAATGCGTAACTTTGCCGCCTAATCATAGAGTGTGATGAAAGATACGAAACAACAATTTGAACATGTGATAGCTATTTGCCGTGATTTGTTTGCGAAAAAACTGCACGATTACGGTGCAGCATGGCGTATCATGCGCCCTTCATCTGTTACCGATCAGATATTTATCAAGGCAAACCGTATTCGTAGCATTGAAACCAAAGGGGTGGCGATGGTGGATGAAGGTATCCGTTCGGAGTTTATCGCTATTGTAAATTATGGAATAATCGGCTTGGTTCAATTGGAACTGGGATATGCTGAAACGGATGACATGACTGAAGAGCGTGCTTTGGAATTGTATGACCGGTATGCCAAACAGGCTTTGGAACTGATGTTGGCCAAAAATCATGATTATGACGAAGCGTGGCGCAGCATGCGTGTCAGTTCGTATACTGATTTGATTTTGATGAAAATCTATCGTACCAAGCAGATTGAAGGTCACGATGGAGCTACATTGGTATCAGAGGGCATTGATGCCAACTATATGGATATGATTAATTATTCTGTATTCGGATTGATCAAGTTGGAATTTGGAGAGTAAACAGTTACATAGTATCATTGGAATCTGGACAAACGCCTGCCGTTTTTTGCTGGCGGCAGTATTTATATTTTCCGGTTTTGTCAAAGCGGTAGATCCGCTGGGTACCCAATATAAAATTCAGGATTATTTGGAGGTTTTCGGTTGGGCTGCTTCGGTGCCTGCCTTTCTTCCGTTTCTGGCGTCTGTATTGCAGGCAATGGTCGAGTTTTGTTTAGGAGTATATCTTTTGTTTGGTATCCGCAGGAGAATGACCACCTTGTTTGTTGTGCTTATCATGGGGGTGATGACTCCGCTCACCTTATGGTTGGCTCTTTCCAATCCGATATCGGATTGTGGATGTTTCGGTGATGCTGTGACTTTGACTAATTGGGAAACTTTTGGGAAGAATGTACTTTTGTTGATAGCGGCGGTGTCCGTTTTTAAATGGGGAAACCGTATAACTCCTTTGGTGACCAAGCGTTTCGATTGGTTGGTGGCTATGTATACGTTTCTCTATATTTCGGGGATGACTTTGTATTGCTACCGTGAGTTGCCTGTCTTTGATTTCCGCCCTTATCATATCGGGGCAGATATACGTAAAGGGATGGAAATTCCGGAAGGAGAGAAGCCTACTGTTTATGAGACCCGTTTTATTCTTCAAAAAGATGGAGTGGAGAAAGAGTTTACATTAGAAAATTATCCTGATAGCACATGGACTTTTGTGGATTCCAAAACGATGGTGAAGGAACAAGGATACGAACCGCCTATTCATGACTTTTCCATTATTCGTCAAGAAGACGGGGAAGATATAACCGATGAAGTACTGGATGATGATAATTATACCTTTCTGTTGGTGGCGCATCAGCTGAGCCAGGCGGATGATAGTACCATTGACCTGATAAATGAACTGTATGATTATAGTGTGGAGCATGGATATCAATTCTATTGTCTTACCTCATCACCCGATAGTGATATTGAAGACTGGCAGGAGCGTACGGGAGCCGAGTATCCTTTCTGCCTGATGGATGACATTACACTGAAAACCATGATACGCTCTAATCCCGGACTGATGTTGCTGAAGAACGGAGTGGTTATAAACAAGTGGAGTGTGAATAGTCTGCCCGATGAATATGTGCTGACCGACAGGCTGGAAAAACTGCCTTTGGCACAAATCAATGAAAAGACTTTCAGTCATAAAGTGGTGCTGGTATTGGCATGGTTTGTCTTTCCGTTGTTGTTTTTCAGCATGGTGGATGTCATTTGGGAGCATTTTCATAGGAAAAAGAAATTGAAAGAGAATCGAACAAAATAATTTCATTAACCCTTTAATAAAACAAACAAAATGAGAAAAAACATTGTTGCAGGAAACTGGAAAATGAACAAGAACCTTCAGGAAGGTATTGCTCTGGCAAAAGAATTGAATGAAGCTTTGGCTGCTGACAAACCTAATTGTGATGTGGTAATCTGTACTCCGTTTATTCACTTGGCTTCTGTTACTCCTATTGTTGACAAGGCTGTAATTGGTGTAGGTGCAGAAAACTGTGCAGATAAAGTATCAGGTGCATATACCGGTGAGGTTTCTGCTGAAATGGTAGCTTCTACAGGTGCTGAATATGTAATTCTGGGTCACTCGGAACGTCGTGCTTACTATCACGAAACTGTGGAAATCCTGGAAGAAAAAGTTAAATTGGCTTTGGCTAATAACTTGAAGCCTATCTTCTGCATCGGTGAGGTATTGGAAGAGCGTGAAGCTAACAAACAAAATGAAGTAGTTGCTGCTCAGTTGGCATCGGTATTCTCTTTGTCTGCCGAAGATTTTAGTAAGATTATCTTGGCTTACGAACCGGTTTGGGCTATTGGTACAGGTAAGACTGCTACTGCTGAACAGGCTCAGGAAATCCACGCGTTTATCCGTTCTTTGATTGCCGACAAGTATGGTAAAGAAGTTGCTGATAATACTTCAATCCTTTATGGTGGAAGCTGCAAGCCTTCTAATGCTAAAGAATTGTTTGCTAACCCTGACGTAGACGGTGGCTTGATTGGTGGTGCTGCTTTGAAAGTTGTTGACTTCAAAGGTATTATCGATGCATTCAAATAATTAATTTCATCACAGATTACTCAAGCTTACACAGATAAAGAATCATAAAATCGTCTGTGGAAATCTGAGTAATCTGTGATGATTTACTTAAATTCATAAAACGACATGAGATACATTTTTATCCTACTCTTTTTGAGTCTCGGACTTTCCGCTTTGGCACAGCAGAACATAGTAGAAAGCTTGCAGCGTAACCGTGCCGGAGAAGGTACTGTAACCATCCGTCAAGATCCTAAAATAACAGGCTTGATTGGTAGTATCTATACAGGAAATGTTACGGGAGGTGAGCAGAAAATGTTGAAAGCCAGAGGGTATCGGGTTCAGGTCTATGCAGGAAACAATTCGCGGGTGGCTCGTAATGAAGCTAATAATGTGGCTGCCAAGGTGAAAGAGGAGTTTCCCGATATGCCTGTCTATGCCTATTTCCAGCCTCCTCGTTGGCTGTGTCGTGTAGGTGATTTCCGCAGTATTGAGGAAGCGGATGCCGCCATGCGCCGTCTGAAGGCTACCGGTGTTTTTAAAGAAGTATCTATTGTTCGTGAACAAATTAATATTCCCCTGGACTAATAACATGGAAGAACTATTGCATCCCGAATGGTCAGCAGAGAAAATTGAACAGTTGAAAGGCCATTATCAGAGTATTTTATCCCTATTGGGTGAAGATGTAGAAAGAGAAGGATTGCTGAAAACTCCTGAGCGCGTAGCCAAAGCTATGCTGACATTGACACGCGGTTATGAACAAGATCCGCATGCCATTTTGTTGGGAGCTAAATTCAAAGAAGAGTATAGTCAGATGGTTATCGTGAAAGATATTGATTTCTTCTCTTTGTGCGAACACCATATGCTTCCGTTTTATGGAAAGGCACATGTTGCTTATATTCCCAATGGTTATATCACCGGTTTGAGTAAGATTGCCCGGGTAGTGGATGTGTTTTCTCATCGGTTGCAGGTACAGGAACGTATGACACTGCAAATAAAAGAATGTATTCAGGAAACCTTGAATCCGCTGGGAGTGATGGTAGTGGTCGAAGCCAAGCACATGTGCATGCAGATGCGCGGGGTGGAGAAACAAAATGCCATTACTACTACTTCTGATTTCACTGGTGCGTTTAACCAGGCTAAAACACGTGAGGAATTTATGAATTTGATACGGCATAACCGATAAGGAGTTATGCCTTTATTTTAGTACTACCCGGTCGCCGGCACGCTTGGCCATAATTTTTTGTAATTCACTTAATTCTTTAAAGTGGGCCATAACTTCAAGGCATTTATCGGCATTGGCTACTACTTCAGGTTTGTTCAATGCTTGCAGCGTATATTTCATATCCTCTTCTAATATGGCAAGTTTGAAGTCGATAAGTTGGTGCGGTACCAATTCGTGTAAGCGTTCTTCATCTTTAACCATCGCTTGTGAATTGCTTTTACTCAGTTGGTAACGATCATTTATCATATCTGCCGCCAGTTTGCTGATTGTAGGATCGGGATGAGCCAGAAAATAACGCTCTGCCGTGAAGTTGGGGTCATGCAGATGAGCTTCTGCTTCTGCCAGTATTTTCCGGTGCAACGGATTATGGAACTGTAATTCATCCTGTTTCAAATCCATAGAAATATATTCTATCACAGTAAGAGGAGTTTCCGTATTTTCTTCCGTTTCTACATAGCACATGACTTTCTCTCCGTGGCGTATCAAAGTTTGAAGCAGTAACTGCTCTTTTACATAAAAAACGTACTTTTCCCGTCCTTCTTGGGGAATATACGATTGATATCCCGCTTCTGCTTCTGCAGGAGGAAACGGAGGGGGAACATTATCATCCACGCCAAACCTTCTTCAGAGATGATTCCTGTCTATCGCCCTAGACGAGGAGTTGATTGGTGTGAATGTCCGGAGTATGAAGCATCTTTTTCTTTCTTGATTTGTTCCAGATAGTTATCATCCCGTTGAAGCAGATGCTTTTTGATCTCGTCTAAAATAATTTGCTCGTTTACGTTCAAGAGGGTAGCACATTCTGTCAAGCAGGTATATCGAATTACTTTATCCGGAATCAGTCCGATACTTCGTGCCATGTCCGATATCAATCCGGCCCGTTTGATGGGGTCCCTTTGTGCGTCTTTTAGTAAAAGGTTGGTCTTGAAACGGATAAAGTTCTCTTCGTGATCATCAATGTATTTTCTGAATTCCGTGGCATTGTGTTTTCTGGAAAAACTATCGGGATCATCTCCGTCAGGCAGAAGCAGCACTTTGATATTCATGCCTTCTGCAAGTAACATATCGATGCCTCGGATACTTGCTTTTATACCGGCTTCGTCACCATCATATAATAAGGTGATATTGGAGGTGAAGCGGTGTAGCAACCGGATTTGTTGTTCGCTCAATGCTGTACCCGAGTTGGCCACCACATTCTCCAGCCCGCACTGGTGCATGGCAATTACATCGGTGTATCCTTCTACCATGTAAACACAGTCGGCTTTTACAATGGCAGCTTTAGCCTGATAAATGCCATATAGTTCTTTTCGTTTACTGAAGATTTCGGATTCGGGCGAATTGACGTATTTTTGGTTTACTCCCTTGGTACGGCTGTCCAGTACACGTCCGCCGAAGCCAAGCACTTTTCCGCTGATGTTAAACCATGGAAATATCACACGTCCCCAAAAACGGTCGCGTAAACTGCCATCTTCTTTTTCGTAGCATAGTCCGGTCTTGAGCAAAAATTCTTTTTTATATCCTTTTCGCATGGCTTCTTGTGCCAATGCGTCAGGAGCGGTAGTGCTGTATCCCAATTGGAATTTCTTGACAATATCGTCACGGATGCCCCGTTGGCGGAAATAAGACATGGCAATGGCTTTTCCGTCAGCGTGATTGTAGAGGATATTTTGAAAATAATCGCGGGCAAACTCATTGACAACAAAGAGACTTTCCCGTATATTTTGTACTTGTTTCTCCTCATCGGTCAATTCGCGTTCCTTTATTTCTATATTGTATTTCTTTGCCAGCCAGCGTAGTGCTTCGGGATAGGTCATCTGCTCGTGTTCCATAACGAAATGGACAGCATTTCCACCTTTGCCACAGGCGAAGCATTTGCATAATCCTTTGGCCGGTGATACATAGAATGAAGGGGTTTTGTCATCATGGAATGGACAAAGTCCGACAAAATTCACACCGCGTTTCCGCAGAGTGACAAACTCGGATACCACATCTACAATTTGTGCGGCATCCAGTATCCGGTCTATGGTGGGTTGGTCTATCATTGCGAGTGCGAAGATACAAAAAAAACATCGCCAAGGGTGAACCCGGCGATGTTTTTAACGGAATATTGTAATCAGAATTATTTAATATAAGGATTCAGTTTGTTCCATTCGGAAACTGGAGGAAGTACTCCCATAGCAATCACTTCATCACGCAAAGCACAAAGGTGTGCATAACTTTTTTCTAATGCGGCTTCTTCTTCGGGCGTGCCTTTCACTTCTTTTAAGTGGCAGCCATCCTTGGTGATGGAAGTTTCCCAGGCCATCATGATATGGTCGAACTTACCATTGGATACGTAAGTTCCTGCAGGCCAGCGGAATGGTTTTCCTCCCATAGCGGCGGCAATCATTTCGATAGAAACATAGGACGGGCTTTGGAAAGAAGAGCGGCCGCGCAGGTTGATGATGTTTGCACCGCCTTTAGTTACTTTTTGTTGTATTTCGGTCCATTGTTCTTTTGTCAAAGCATCAGTGCCGATGATATCAAGTAATGCTTTTCCGTTTACTTTAGCGGTAGAAGCATAAACAGCCATCTGCTCACCATGACCGCCATACGTGCGGCAGTTTTCTACGTTATCCATAGCGATGCCGAAATGCTTGGACAATTCGCTGCGCAAGCGTGTAGAGTCAAGAGCGGCAAGGGTTGTAACTTGTGATGGTTTCAAACCTGAATATAATAAGGTGATCAGACCGGTGATATCAGCCGGATTGAAAATAACCACGATATGTTTTACGTCCGGACAGTAGGCCTTTACATTTTTTCCGAATTCTTCAGCGATGGCTGCGTTTCCTTTCAGCAAGTCTTCACGGGTCATGCCGGCTTTACGTGCCGCACCACCTGAGTTTACAATATATTTAGCATCGGTCAAAGCTTCCTTGATATCGGAAGTGAATGTGATGTTCATGCCTTCGAAACCGCAATGGTATAGTTCTTCTGCCACACCTTCCAGACCGGGAGCGTATGGGTCATACAAACAAATATTGGGAGTAAGACCCATCATGATAGCAGTTTGAGCCATGTTCGATCCAATCATTCCGGCAGCGCCTACGATTGTCAGCTTTTCATTCGTTACAAATTCCATAATTCTATTATTTAAAGTTTGTATAATATAAACACTTTTGTGGGAGAGGATGTTCTCTCTTCCGGGTACAAATTTACAAAACCTTTTATTATGGTGTTTATTCTAAAAAATTATATGGGATAATAGAAAGTTATCCCATATAATCATCTTGGGATGGTAAGTTCCAGAATACTTGTCAATCAAGATGTTAAACAGTATTTATTCAAACAGGTTTGTGGATGTGACAAATAATGATATGATTTGTTATGTATTGATGTTTATATAGCTTTTTAATGCGTCTACATATTCTTCAAAGGCTTCAAGCCCTTTTAGTGTAATCTTACAAATGGTACAAGGCATTTTTCCCTTGAAAGTCTTGATGACTTCTACATAGCCAGCCTTGTTCAGCTTGTCTATTTGCACACTCAGATTACCTGCCGTCGCTCCTGTCTGTTGTTTCAGATAGCTGAACTCGGCCTCTTCCACTGAAACCAGTATGGACATCACGGCAAGTCTCAGTTCGGAATGTAGTAATGGATTCAATTCTTTGAACATAGGCGCAAAGTTACGATTTTTTTTGTTTACGGGCAGCATGATTCAATACATGTCCCGGAATAACCATCATGAAAATAAAGACAGGAGCGAAGATTAATATCTGGTTTGGACCTGGATAAAAAAGGCATCCGATGGAGCTTAACGCTCCCAGTGTGCCGCAAATAGTGACAGTTTTATAACCTACCACCAGTCCTGTTAGTGTAGTCCCCATGCCCATCAGCAGAAGGATTATGAACAGGATGGGAAGTTGCCAGAAAAACATGGCGAGCATGGATATCAGAAAGCCGGTTATGCCGAATACCAACCAAATATAATTGATTACTTTGTCCAAATGAGTCTTGATACCCGGCTGCTGATTACGTGTAGAGAGGTAAGTTCCTGTTCCTGCGATGATAGGGAGTAAGAACCATAGGTATTGCCAATAATAATTTCTGGTAGTTACTACCAGAAACCAGATCAGCAGGCTGACAAAGAGGGTGGTATATCCCCAAAAGAGGAATGGCATGCCACAATTGGTTTCTAGCCTGTTTTTTGTATTCTGAATCATTTGAGCGATGAGTTCCAAACTCTCTTTCTCATTCAATTTTCTTTCTTCCATACTGTTTTTTCTTTTTAGTTTGTGATTGATTAATATTTGATGCTTTTTTCTATGGCTGTCATCAGCAAGCTGATTCCCCAGCCTGCTATCACCCATAGTACCCACCAGTAGTGTGGACTGGTAAACCAGTTTATAGCTATAAGAAACAGGTTTATTACCACATAATAGACTAATGACCAAGTGAGCCAATTCCAAAAATGACGGGCACTTTGCCGGCATGCTGCTTCGATTTGTTCCTGGGTTGGAACTGTCTTTTCGTTGTTTTGGTTTGTTTTCATAGGCTTTATTTCTTACTTATGGTGATATAAAGTTAGTGGTCTGTGCTATACTTTCAGTAGCAAATCTCGGAATAGCTAGTGTGGCACATGCCAGGATAGTGGCACGCTTCTTGTAAAATATTGTGTTTGTTTTCATTGTTATGATGCTTTATAGGTTGAATGACAAAAGTTTATTTTACTTAAATACTTTACAAATGTAATATAGTTTATAATATAAACCAAATTATTATAGAACTTTTTTCAAATAATAATTATCAAGTGTGTATGTGCGGTAGAGGGGGAGGTGCAAAATATGTAGTCTTCTTTATGAATTTTACATTCAGACTCTGGTTGGCACGTACTTGAATAAGGACATTCTTCTCTGCTTTTTCTTTCCTGGAGTTTTTCAGCAGTGGCAATAGCTTTTGAAAACTCACTTGTGTGTTGTGTATATCGTACTGCGTTTTTCGTAGCTGTTTTCCTGTCCATTCCTTGCCCTGCCCTAGCTTGCGGTGTCCGGTTGTCCTTCGGATTTGCTTCTTTTCCGTCTTTTCTTGTTTTTCGTCTGCTGTTTTCGTATGGGCCCCTTCCTTTTTTCCGTCCTTATACGCGCGTGCGAATATTATAATGTGTGTGTCTTTTTCCTCCGGTGTCCTCCGTTATAAAAACATGCTTTGTAACACATCTGTTATTCAGAGTATTAC
>OGXG01001422.1_pt1 | contig 11966 bp, 10 predicted proteins | sample 1576251 | NCBI WGS metagenome assembly OGXG01 (sample SAMEA3541533, study PRJEB24748) | human gut metagenome | biome: human gut; feature: human-associated habitat; material: faeces | place: China | collected 2012
AAGTGCTGTTATTGATACAAACACAGGAATTTTAAGAGCTTATAAACCGGGAAAAGTCAATGTAATAGCTAAGGCAACAGACGGAAGTGGTGTAAAAGCAACTTTTACTGTTATAATTAAACCATCAAAAGTCTCAAATTTAAAAATTAAACGTACAGGCAGGAAGAAAATTAAAGTAAGCTGGTACAATGTTTATAATGTATCCGGATATCAGCTTCAATATGGTCGAAGAAGGTCAACATCCAGAGCCAAATATAGAAGAATTTCTGCAAGAAAGAGTACAGGAACTTTATCAAAAATAAAAAATAGAAAGAATTATTTTGTAAGAGTAAGAGCATATTATAAGTCAGACAATAAGAATTATTATGGTGACTGGAGTTCTTACAAAAAAATTAATATAAAGTAATAGTAACGTATTTTGTAGGAGGTAATGATATGGGTACATTGAAAGGGAAAACAGCAATTATTACAGGCGGAGGAAGAGCAGTCTTAAGCGACGGAAGTTGTGGATCTATAGGATATGGTATAGCTACAGCATATGCCAAGGAAGGTGCCAATCTTGTAATTACAGGTAGAAATGTTAAAAAGCTTACTGATGCCAAGGAAGAATTAGAAGAAAAATATGGAATTAGGGTTCTTCCGGTCCAGGCAGACATAAGTGCAGGTGCTGATAATGAAGCATTAGCTGAAAGCGTTGCAAAGCAGGCAATGGATGCCTTTGGAAGAATTGATGTGTTAATTAATAATGCACAGGCATCTGCCTCAGGTGTAACATTGGCAGACCATACAACTGAACAGTTTGATTTAGCAGTTTACTCAGGATTATATGCAACATTTCATTATATGAAGGCATGCTATCCATATTTGAAAGAAACTAAGGGGTCAGTTATCAACTTTGCATCAGGCGCAGGTTTGTTTGGAAATTATGGCCAGTGCGCATATGCGGCGGCTAAGGAAGGAATCAGAGGTTTGACAAGAGTTGCAGCAACAGAATGGGGACCGGATGGAATTAATGTTAACATTGTTTGCCCACTAGCATGGACAGCACAACTTGAAAACTTTGAAAAAGCTTATCCGGAAGCATTTAAGGCTAACGTTAAAATGCCACCTATGGGACATTATGGCGATGTAGAAAAAGAAATCGGTCGTGTTTGCGTTCAGCTTGCTTCACCGGATTTTAAATTTATGACAGGCGAAACAATAACATTGGAAGGTGGACTTGGACAGCGTCCGTAAAACATATCGTAAAAATATAATTTAAATGATTATAGAAAAACTATTTTCATAAGGTAAATCTGATTACATAGATTGTTCTTTTGGAACATCGAAGCCAGATTAAATGAATGTTATGAAAATAGTTTTTTCTTTGTTAAAAATGTAATGAAAATGTAATAAGATTATTCCAAAATGTAGCCTAAATGTAGTTAAAATATGACATTAAGAAACAATATAAAAATATTACAAAATTACGGAAAAAACAGCTTGAAAATAAAACTTTTAGTGCTATTATGTACATAGCAAATATCACAATGACATCACATGATATTACTTGATTAAAATATGGGGAAGGTTATCTGATATTTTACGATTGACATAACGGGATAACTAAGGTTATGGAAAATGAAGGGAGCACAGAAAGATGAAAGAGAAGAACACAAGAACAAAAAAGATGACACAGAAAATAATGATTTTTCTGGTAGTAATGATTTGCGTAGGAATGATAAGCGCAGTAACGACGACAGCAGTAACAAATGACAAAACACCAGCTACAACAAATCAGGCGGAAAACAAAAGTAACGTAACGAAAACAACTGAAAACAAAAACAATACAGATTTAAACAATAAAGAAACTGTAAACAAAAATAACAAAGATTCAAATAATAAAACAATAAAAGCAAACAGTAAGAAACAGAAAAAACCTGTTGCAAAATTTAAAACTAAAAATGGCAAGACTTATTGCAAGATATCAGGCAAAAAAATAAAGAACCAGTTAGTTACAGTAAAGAATAAAACATACCTTCTTGATAAAAAAGGAGTAATGGTTACAGGTTGGGCTAAGTACAAAAAGGACTATTACTATTTCGGACGTACTAATGGAAAGATGGCTAAGAAATGTACTGTTGACGGCATTAAACTTGACAAAGCCGGAAAGGCTAAGCAGACTGACCTTAGCGTTGCCAAAATCAAAACAATGATGAGAGCAAGAAAGCAGTTAAATGAATTATGCAAATATACAGATACAAAGCAGCAGAAACTAAGAAAATGTTTTGACTGGATTGCAAAACGTCCATATAAGAGATATAGATTCCTTAAAAAGATTTATAAGCAGAAAGGTTGGGAGTCAACTTTCGCAGACGATATTTTTATCCACGGAGATGGTTGTTGTGTTTCAGAATCAGCAGCACTTGCATTTTTACTTCATGAAGCAGGATACAAGGATGTTTATGTGGCACATGATTCAGAACATGCATGGGTTGAATTAAACGGAAAAGTATATGATGCTTTATTTGCAAGAGCAAAGGATTATAATAAGTATTATAATTTATCGTATAAGAATTACAATTGTCATCCGGTAGACAAGAGAAAAATCTAATAAAAACATAGATAAGACGTTAAGAAATACAGACAACGTTTACGAGGAGCAGATTATGGTTTTTAGTTCGGCAATATTCCTTTTTGTGTTTTTGCCTATTGTCTGCGCATTATATTTTATAGTGCCGGGAATAAAGGGGAAGAATACATTATTGATTATCGCAAGCCTAATATTTTATGCATTTGGAGAACCAATATATGTATTATTAATGATTGGTTCAATAATAGCTAATTACATATTTGGTTTGATGGAGGGAAGATTTAGTAAGGCTAATAATATAGCAGGAAAAAAGATTGTCTTAATAATAGCAGTTATTTGTAATATAGGTGTGCTGTGTGTGTTTAAATACACAGCATTTATCTTGGAAAATATTAATTATGCAGGAAGACTTAATATAAAGATTCCGGGAATTGCCCTGCCAATAGGAATTTCATTTTTTACATTTCAGGCATTGTCATATGTAATTGATGTGTACAGAAATCCTGAAATGGTTCAGAAGAATCTATTTAACCTTATGCTTTATGTATCATTCTTTCCGCAACTTATTGCCGGACCTATTATCAGATACAATGAAATAGCAAAACAGATTAACAACAGAACAAGCAGTATTGAAAAAACAACTGAAGGAATTAGCAGATTTATAAGAGGCCTTACAAAGAAGCTTATTATTGCAAATGCCACAGGATATATGGCGGATTCAATATTTGCATTAAAGATTACCGATTATAATTTTCTTGTGGCGTGGGTTGGAGCAATAGCCTATACACTTCAGATTTATTATGATTTTAGTGGATATTCTGATATGGCAATAGGAATGGCAAAAATATTTGGTTTTGAGTTTAATGAAAACTTTAACCACCCATACAGCGCAAAAGGAATAAAGGATTTTTGGCGAAGATGGCATATTTCCCTATCACTTTGGTTTAGAGAATATGTTTACATACCTTTAGGTGGAAATCGAAAAGGAAAGTTTAGATGTGAATTTAACAAGATGATAGTATTTCTTCTGACAGGAATATGGCACGGAGCCAACTGGACATTTGTAATATGGGGATTGATCCACGGAGTTGCCAATGTAATAGAAGACACATTGGGCAGTATAATTAAAATAAAAAATAAAGAATATCAAGAATTATTAATAGACTATACTAAAAAAAGACTATTTATAACCCTAAAAGAACTTATAGCCTCTGACTATTTATATACGACTATTCAAAATGAAAAACTATTATTATATATAAATAACAATATTCCAATAACCAAAATAATGCAAAAAAATATAGACTATTTAGAACCAGTAATAAATTTTACTGAAGAATATAGAGCAAAAGAAAAAATAACTATTCAAACAAAACCATATCAAAATACAAATAATAATATTTACATAAAAAAAAGAAAAAATGTCTAGTAAATTGACTTTTTTTCTTTTTTAATATATATTTATCCTAGGAGGATTAAAAATGAGTGATTTAGAAGAAAAAAAGAAAGAAGATGCCTGGTTCCAAGAACTAAATAAACGAACCACCGAAAGAGAAAAAAAATATATTATTGGTACCGATGGAAAACCAATATTAGATTCATTTGGCTATCCAATAATAATAAAGCAAACCATAAATTTTAAAACAAGTGACAATTCAAAAAAAGGATGGTTATATATTACACAAAACAATGAATATTATTTTCAAGACTATAACAAAACCATAACAAAAATAAAATATATCTTCAAAGATAAAAACGATAATATATATTTTGAAGACAATGAAGGCAATTATTACATAGAAGATAAAATAATTAATATTAATAAAGTCCCACCAAAATATGCAATATATTTTACATATGATGAAAATGGCAACTATATTGAGCTAAATGAAAATCCCAGAGGAAAAAATCAAGATAATAACAACGATTCTAAAATAATAGATTTTAATTCTATAAAAAGGAGATAAAAATATAAATAATGGAAAATAACTTAAATACAAGCAAAAAGCAAGAATATATAATAAGTAACAATGGCGAAAAAATACCAATAAAATACTTTTCTTTTGAAGGAACAAAACAAATAAATATAGCTAGTAAACTAGAAGAAGTATCAAGTAAAAGTATTACTACCAACAAAGTAGAAACAACAAAAGCAAAAGACAATATAAAATATCAAAGTACATTTTTCTATCGTAAAATAGTGCCGCTTACTTTAGCGGTAGCTATCTCTTTAGGAACCGCTGTATACACCTTAAAAGATATCAAAGAAACAGGAAAATCAAATGCCGCTATTGCTATAGTTATTAAACAAGCCGAAAGAAATTTAGAAGCAGCAGGTATAATTACTATCAGAGAAAACGGTACAATAAAGATGAATAACTATATTTCAAATGAAGCTTATCAAAATATCGGTATAACAGATCCAAGCATCGCTGAAACTTATGCATATAAAAAAGTATTAGAAAAAGCAGGTGCTAACCTATTGCAGGACTATAATTTAATAAGTTCTATAACATATTCCGATGGTACTAAAAGATATAAAGATTGGGCAGATTATTGTAAAATAAATGGTTTAGTAGATAGTAATGGTAATCCAAGTATTCAAATATTAGAAACATATGGAAAAAAAGAATTATTAGAGGCCTATGAAAATGGAACTATAGATAACATTGTAAAAGATACAAGTAAAAATACGAGAGGAAGAAAATGAAAACAATAATTTTAGATGACAATATAGAATATATTATTATAAAAGAATTAATAATAAACAATAATAAATATACCCTATTCGCTAATATTAATAATCCAGAAGACATTTGCCTAAGAAAAACAATAAAAGAAAATAACAAAGAATATTATATAGGACTTGATAACCCAAAAGAAGTAGAGGACATTCTAATACAAATAAGTAAAGAATATCTAAATAAACTAAAAGAAAGTGAAAAATAACTCACTTTCTTTTAATTTCAATAGTATAACTAGAACTACCTCTATAATTACCATTATCATCAAAATCATCTTCATCATCATATGTAAAAGCAGTTAAAATAATATTTTGAACATTATCTATACCATCTACAGCATATATTTTAATAGAGGTCATTAAAGTATTATCATTAACTTCTTCTAAATGACTATACATAGTTCCATCTTTTTGATGAATATCATCATAAAAATAAACATAAAAATATTTAGCGAAATAAAATATATCTGGTTTTAAAAAAGTATTATCCAAACTAGTACCATCATTTAATATAAATTTAATATTATACCCTATTTTATAGTTATCAATATCAGTATATTTATCATAATAAGTATTCCAAGTATTCTTAAAATTAGTACCATCAATAACTTCATCTCCTGTATAAAAAATTTCGAATGAAGCAATATCCTTACCACTTACAAAATCAGTATAATAATCATCATCAATAACACTTTTATTATGATAATTATTATCTACCAAAAATATACCAAGTTTAATAGGATTATCATCAACATATTTATCCCCTATTTTAACATTATCGTTATTAGTGGTAATTTTTTTCTTTTCTTCTTTAGTAAATAAAGAACATCCACATATAAAAAATATAATTCCTATTAATAAAATTTTTTTAATATTATTCATTATTTATCTCCTTAGTTGCAGTTCGAGCCTAAGGTCTCTCACTGTTAGTTAAAGCCATAAGTCTTTAACTAAAATTTCAAAGCCCATTATCTTTGAAAATAAAAGTGGTGCCGAATGTAAGAATCGAACTTACCTCTAGGCATTACGAGGGCCTTGTTCTACCACTAAACTAATTCGGCATAACTTTCTATATAATTATAACACGAGTTATATCATATAGAAAGAATTTTTTTACTTAATCTCTTCTAAAGTATTTAAAGTTATAGAATATAAATAAATACTAGTCTTTTTATTAAATAATTTTTCAATATAATTCTTATAACCATTAAGCTGTTTAATATAAGCATCATCATTTATATTCTTAAGTTTATAATCAATTATTTTAATATTATCTTGATACTCTAACATCAAGTCGATAATACCATGATATGTTGTATTATCCTCGTCATAGATAAATTCATATTCTTTATATATATTTGCATGAGATATATCAACTTTCTCTAAGAATCTCTCAATAATCTTTTTATTATTATCTGATAAATTATCTAAATTATTAAAGTCAGTACATTCAAATAATTCATGTATTAATCTACCATAAAGAAGTTTATCCTCTTCTTCTTTAGTAACAATATGAATATCCTTTTTTGAAAAAGTTTTATTCTCTTTAATACTACTTGGAATACAAGTAGTATTAACTTCTATTTTATCATTTATTAATTTTAAATGTTCTTTATAATTATTATTAGAAATCACATTATAATCTTTAGATAAATTAATATCATTAATATCAATATTCTTATAATAATCTTTAGTAATACTCTCTAAAGAATACATAATACTAGCAAAACTATTATATTTACCTCTAATACTATTATCTATAATATCACCAATACTTTTATTATCCTCTTTAGTATTACTAGGTAAAATAAATATCATCTTCTCTTTAGCTCTTGTTAATGCTACATAGAAAAGTCTTATTCTTTCACTAATATTTTCCATTACATAATCCCTATAACTAAGATTATGATAAATAGTATTATATAAGAATTTATCTTTATAAGGAAGAATAATACCATATTTATTATCATATGAATACTTACTTATAGCATCACTATTGTTAAATCTATTATATAATTCCCCGTAGTAGCAGACTCCAAATTCAAGTCCCTTAGAAGCATGAATAGTCATAATTTTAACAGTATCAGTGCTATTATCATTAACACTATATTCTAGTTTTAAATTATTACTAATAATATCATCTAAATATTTTTGATAATCATAAATATCATAATCAAGATTAATTAAACTATTAGTAATCTCTTTTAATTTCTGTATTCTCAAAATATTAGCATTATAGTCCCCTAGTAGAAATAACTTATTATAAAAATCAAAATTATCTACAATAAGATCAATAATCTCTTCTAAACTGATAGTATCTAACCTCTTAGTAATATTATAACTAATTTTATATATATCACTATCTTTAAAATTATTATTCAAAAAATAATCAAATAAAACATTATCATCAGTATTAAATAAAAAACTTCTACCAATAGATATAAATAACTTTTTAAATTCATTATCTATTTTATTATCATTAATCTTAATAATAAAACTAATAATATTTTTAATAACCAGTACTACCTCTCCATCAGTTAAATTAACAGATTTTACAATAGAAGTAGGAATACCATTATATTCCAATATCTTTTTATATAAATCAAATGATTTACTACTATCAAGTAAAATAGCAAAATCACTATACTTAATCTTTCTAACACCATTAGTATCCTTACCAAAAGCTCTATAACCACTATTAATTTTATTTTTAATATCATCAGCAATAATAAATGCCTCTACTTCATTATTTTTAAAAGTAGTATCATTAAGATAATTATATACTGAAAAATTATTATCCTCTTTGTTATCACCATCACCCTTATACATAAGATTACCATATATCATTCTATGTGATAACGAATAATCAGCACCACCAATATCATTATCCATAATTCTATCAAACAATAAATTAATATTATTAATAACTTCTTCTCTACTTCTAAAATTCTTATTTAAATCTATTTTTATGCCACCAATATTATTACTATAAGTATCATACTTATTCTTAAAAATATATGGATTAGCATTTCTAAATCTATATATAGATTGCTTAATATCTCCAACCATATAAACATTATTATTAGATATATATGATATAAACTCTTCTTGAACATCATTAGTATCTTGATATTCATCAATTAATATCTCATTTAAATTATTTTTAATTTCTTCTCTAATTTCCTTATTATCTATTACTAGTTTAATAGCCAAAGCAGAAATATCTGAATATTCATAAGAATTATATTTAACCTTATAATTATATGTTATATCATCTAATTTCTTAATAATATCAATAATAACTTTTGCATTTCCCTTAGTACTAAGTATACCCCTCTTAATATCATCATAACTATCATAAGTAGTAAGTTTTTTAATCTCATCTATAGTACTCTTAATTTTATCTCTATATTCACGAGTAATATCACTAGCACCTCTAAGAATAGGTAGTTTAATAGAAATATTACTTTTAATATCATCATAGCTTTTAGCACTTAATAAAGGAGATATAACATCATATAATTTTGCTAAATAATCATCATCATCTATATATTCTAGATAATCATTAATATTAGAAATAAGTTTAAGTATTACTTTAATATAATTATCAATATCATTATCAATCTTTACTTCATCATATACTGTATTAATATAATTATCTAAATATTCTCTTTTATTAGTCTTTAAATCAAGTTTACTATTAATATTAAGTATAAATTCAAATATATCTTTATCATCTTTAATACAATATTCCTGTATAAAATCAATAAATTCATGATTATTTTCTTCGTATAACTCTTCAAATATATCTTTAAGTATCTTTCTTTTATATAAAGTAATAACTGATCCATCAATAATATTAATATCTTTGCTTACATTTAAATAATAATGATATTTCTTTACAACTGATAAAGCATATGCATCAAATGTTGTAATATCCGCTGTATCTAGTTTAGCAAGTTCACTAGTAAGTCCTTCTTTTTTTAACTTATCTCCTATTCTTTCCTTCATCTCTTTAGCGGCCATTTTAGTAAAAGTTAAAATAAGAAGATTATCTACTGATATTCCCTTTTTTACTTTTTCTAATACTCTTTCAGTTAGAACAGCTGTTTTACCACTTCCTGCTCCAGCAGAAACTATAATATTAGTTCCTTCAGTATAAATAGCTTCCTTTTGCTCATTAGTCCATGCCATAATATCACTTCTTACCTTTACGTTTTTTTGGATTATTAAGATTATCAATAAGTACTTTTAATTCAGGATATTTCATATTAACCCTAATTGATTCAGGAGCAACATAAATTTCTCCATTATTAGTAGTATTTCTATCACAAGAAAACAATTTACTATTCAAAACATTTTCTGCTACTTTATTATCCTCTTCTTTATCATAAGCAAGTGAAAAAATATAAGCCATAGCATCAGAAAGAAAAGCAAATTTAAAAGTCTCATCATAATACTCTAGCATAGCATTCTCTTCTACTAGAATATCATTACCATCAGCACTCTTTCTATATACATTACCATAATAACTATAATCGCTACTATACTTCTCCATCATCTTTAACCTCCTTATTGATATAAACAATATCTTTTTCTCTTTGGTAGCAGATATCTCTATATTCACATAACTTACAACTTTCATTACTACCATTTATTACCTTAGGATTAATATCAAAATCACAATCTAATATACCATCAATAGCCTTATCAATCATATTATCCGCTAGTATTGCCATTTCATCCATTTCCTCGCCTGTTAATACCTTACTATATTTATAGAAGCCATTATTAGTGGTTTTCATAGATTTAATAAGTTTAGAATCATGATAAGTAGTATCAAATTTAGATAATATATTTTCATTATTTATAGAATAACCATCTAATTTTAACTTACTTTCCTTCTCTTCTAAATAATCTTTACTATTATCTAAACTAGTATTAAAAAGTTTTTGCAAATAAAAACCAACTACCTTAACATTCTTAAGACCAATCTTACTAGATAAATATAAATATATTGGAAGTTGCATACCAAGACCATACTCCATATTCTTAATATCAATTCCAGCGGTACCAGTCTTATAATCAATAACAACTAAATAAGTAATATCATCTTCTTCTTTATATAAAACTTTATCTATAACCCCTTTAAAAGTAACTTTAATATTCCTATCCTTATTTACATATACACACTTTTCTTTCATACTTTTATCAAAAGTAGTATAAGTCATTTGTTTTCTAATAGTAGCCACTATAAATACTATCTCTTCTTTAATATTATTAAGAAAGAACATCTCTCTTTTAGAAAATTCTCTTTTAGTTTTCAAATAATTATCAAATAAAGTATCAATATCAAAATCATCATTATCCATACAAGATAAAATATAATGACATACCTCTCCCACTAAAATAGCAAAATCATCACGAATAATATTAATCTTAAGAACATGATTAAGATAATATTTAAACTTACATTTATAATAATTATTAAGTGAAGTATAAGATAATAGTAGCTTATTATTCAAATATTTATATAATTTATCCTTATCAATAGTATGATAACTATTATCATATTCCATATAAGGAATATGATAATTACTTATAAGTAAATTAATATCATCATTCATAACATCATACTTAACCAAATCATCTAACATACCTGCTAAAAAGATTTTATTCATCATATCACTATTAGTATATAAATGCTTATAATCACTAATAACATTAACATCACTAAATAAGTCACTCCTAGTATAAATATTATTAGCATCATATAATTTATAACTAATTATAATATTTTTAATATTCTTAATTTTCTTAATAACTTCTATTTTCTTATTAATATTAAGAGTATTACTACTATCATATCCCATTTTTTCTTTTTCTTTATCACTAAAATACTCATCATCTTTATATAATATAGGTATATTCTCTTTATTAAATCCAAGTAAGAAAACATAATCATCATCTGTAAAATAATCATCTAATCTAACTATTTTAACAGAAGTATTACCATCTTCAAAATAAGTATTCTTTAAATCATTAATAATAAGTTCTATGGTCTCATTTTTATTATCTATAAAAGCGTAATTATTAAGAACTGAAATAACCTTATTCCTAATTTCATCATCATTAATATCATCTAAGCCCTTATTAATATCATCTAAGCCCTTATTAATATCATCTAAATTATTCAAAAATTCTTTAACACTTCTAGCACTATAAATACTTCTTTTTTTTACATTAATAGGAATATTATATATTTTAAATAATCTATCTATAACCTCTTCATACTCTTTAGATATAATAAGTTTAATATTCTCTGGTTTTATATTATTTCTAATTAATTCTAATATCTTATCAATAACAAATATAACCTCTTCATCTATATAATTAAATTCATAAATATTCTTAACTTCATAATCATTATATACATAATCAATAACTTTATAATTAAGCCCTTCTAATACTTTAAGATAATATTTATTAAGATAATCATATCCATATATATATATTTCTTTATTCTTAACATACTCTTTAAAATATTTATCATATATAAGTAAATTATTATCATCTAAAAACTTTTTCATATTAATAAGAGTATCCATCTTTTTATTATGAATATTCATATCAATATAATATAAATTCTTA
>OGXG01001425.1_pt1 | contig 11953 bp, 8 predicted proteins | sample 1576251 | NCBI WGS metagenome assembly OGXG01 (sample SAMEA3541533, study PRJEB24748) | human gut metagenome | biome: human gut; feature: human-associated habitat; material: faeces | place: China | collected 2012
AAAATCCCCGGCATTGCAAATCACAGCCTGCTGCATAGCTGCCTCATAAGCAGCCGCTTGTATTTCTTCCGGGTTCTCCATTTCCGTGCGTGTTTGTATAGGTGCCACCATTTCGGGTGGGTGTTGGCTCTATATAGTAGGGAGTCCACAAAAGTGTCCACGGCCTTTCTTGCGTATTGCCGGAACTTCCGGAACCGCTCCGCGAGCTCGTCCATGAGTTGCTGGACTGCGCGAGCTGCTGCCTTCATTGCGTCGGCGAGAGCACCGAGCAGAGCAGTGGCGGCAGGTGGGCCGATCTGGATCGTGAGCTCCGTGTGCTGAGGTTCTGGTGGTGACTCGTCCGGGAGTAGCTCGCTTCGCGCCTGATCCGCAGCTATGAGCTGTTGGCGCTTCTCGTAGTCCTCGACACTCATGTAGCCGTCAAATATATAGGGATCCGGTTCCTCGGTGGTTTCCTTTCCGTACCATGGAATATCTGCCGGGAGGTTTTCCGGGCGTGGTATCGGCTCAGGAGGGAAGGCCGTCGAGTCTTTCAGGAGATTGCAGCCGCCTTCGTAGTGCCAGAGAATACCGGCCTCCAGTTCTGCGATCGTCATGTTCTCGCCGAAGTGTCCGCAGTAGTAGCCGTTCACCATGACAGCGTTCGGATCCTGCTCCAGAATTTCGGTGGCAGTGCTCAGATCGTCTAGCTCGAAGGTGTCGGAGTCCGAATTGAGCCAGACGCTTTCGGCGTGCCAGCTTCGGCCTGTTTTCCATATAATCACCCACGCTATACCGTCGCGGATTTCTTCGGCGTACTGCCGAACTATTTCATGTAATGGGTAAGTCTTTGGGTCCGGAAGAACTGCAAAAGGCGGTTGAGGCTTTATTGGCTAATTATCATAATGAACCGGCTGTCGCTTCCATGAGCAGTATGTATCAAGCGGATGTACCTCAATATTTTTTGAATATAGACCGGGATAAAGTTCAGTTGATGGGTTTGCAGTTGAATCAGGTCTTTTCTACATTAGGGTATTACATGGGGCAGGCTTATGTAAATGATTTTGTGGAATTCGGCCGTATCTACCAAGTGAAATTGGAGGCTGGCGAACAAGCCCAAAAAGTGATTGATGATGTGTTAAAACTGAGTGTGGTCAATTCGAAGGGAGAGATGGTGCCTTTCAGCAGTTTTACGCAGATAGAACAAAAACTGGGGATGGACCAGATAAACCGGTATAATATGTATTCGGCTGCTTCCATCACTTGTACGCCGGCTGCGGGCAGTAGTTCCGGACAGGCGATAGAGGCTATGGGGAGTTTGATTAAAAATCAGCTAGGTGGTGAGTTTGGATATGAATGGACCTCTGTTGCCTATCAGGAAACTCAGGCAGGTAATACTACTACAATTATTTTAATCATGGCCTTGTTGGTAGCCTATTTGGTACTGGCGGCACAGTATGAAAGCTGGACAAGTCCAGTGGCTGCCGTGATGGGGCTTCCGGTTGCTATTTTGGGAGCGATGTTGGGCTGCTGGGTGATGGGGGTTCCGGTGAGTATCTATACCCAGATCGGTATTATTCTGCTGATAGCCTTGTCTGCGAAGAATGGTATCTTGATTGTGGAGTTCGCCCGTGATTACCGTAAGGCCGGCAATCCTATCCGTGAGGCGGCATACGAGGCAGGGCATGTGCGCTTGCGTCCTATCCTGATGACTTCATTTACCTTCGTGCTGGGTGTGATGCCGTTGTTGTTTGCCACAGGAGCCGGTGCAGGCAGCCGTGTGGCACTGGGTGCGGCAGTGGTGTTCGGTATGGCTGTGAATACAATTTTTGCTACCATTTATATTCCTAACTGGTATGAAGTGATGCAGCATATTCAGGAAAAATGGCTGACTAAGAAAAAATAATTGTTTGGTTTCACCACAGATTGGTCAGATTTATACGGACAACTCGATTTAAAAACTGTATGGATTTGCGTTATCTGTGGTGAATTTGTGTATCTTTGCGACAAACACATGGAAATATGGATACAATAAACAACGATCTTACTAACTTATTGCAACAGATGGGTGTGCATAAGGAAAGCCTGGGTATAACCCAGCGTATTGTCATTATAGCAGGGATTCTGATCATTGCTTTTGTGGCAGATTATTTTTGTAGAAAAATAGTAGTTCCTACTATAAAGAAACTGACGGCAAGGACTCAGGCTACTTGGGATGATTATTTATTCAATGATGCTGTATTAGATAATATGTGTCATCTTATTCCACCTATTATATTGTATGTATTGCTTCCTTTTGCTTTTCCGCATGAACCTGTGACTTTGACATTCATTCTGAAGCTATGTTGGGTGTATATCACGGCTGTAGCCATGAAGTTGATTTGTTCTTTTCTGACTTCTCTCTATACCATTTCAAGCGAACATGAGAAACTAAAGAATCATCCTCTGAAAGGGGTATATCAGATGATAAAACTGATTGTGATTTGTGTAGGGGTGATCATTATAATCAGTACCTTGATTGATAAAGATCCTGTGAATATTCTTACCGGATTGGGCGCTTCTGCAGCTATCTTGATGTTGGTTTTCAAAGATACGATTATGGGGCTGGTAGCCGGAGTCCAGCTTTCTGCCAATGATATGCTCCGTCCGGGAGATTGGATTACCATGCCGAAATACGGAGCGGACGGTACAGTAATAGAAGTGACTCTTACCACTGTAAAGGTACGCAATTGGGATAATACTATAACTACAGTCCCACCTTATGCATTGGTCAGTGATTCGTTTCAGAATTGGCGTGGCATGAGGGAAAGTGGTGGACGCAGAGTGAAACGTTCTATTAATATAGATATGAATACGGTCCGTTTCTGTACACCGGAACAAATGAAAAAATTTGAAAAACAAGTCTGGATGTCAGGCTTTGAAAAGACAGGAAAGGAGGAGGTGAATCTTTATGTATTTCGTCACTATATGGAATATTATTTGCGTCATAATCCTCGGGTGAATACAGAATTGATTTTGATGGTGCGTCAATTACAACCTACGCCGCAAGGATTACCCATAGAACTTTATTTCTTCTCAGCCAATAAAGACTGGATTCCATACGAACGTTTGCAAGCAGAGGTTTTTGACCATTTGTTGGCTGTTCTTCCCGAATTTGGATTAAGGGTATTCCAAATTCCTTCAGGATTGGATGTGTTGTCTCTTTCTTCTCATTAATTATTTATAATCTCACTAGCGGAGAGGTACAGGAATCATCACATATTAACATGGATTACATCAAATTTATTGATTGTCAAAATGAATAATCCGTGTTAATATGTGAGAATGTACACTATTATACATGAAGTTCCAGTATAAACCGAGTTCCTTTTTTATAATCAGTGTCCAAAGTCAGTGTACCATTTAATTTATAAGCGATAAGGCTGCAAGTAGGCAACCCTAGTCCGTTTCCTTGCGTTAAATCGCGTATTTCTGCAAATGGCTTGAACAGTTTTTCACGTGCTTCAACCGGAATTCCCGTTCCCGTATCGGTTAGTATGAATTGATGTGTATGGGCGCTTCGTTTTTTGAATTCCAGTGAAATCTTACCACTTTTCGTATATTCTGCCGCATTGTTCAATAAATGGTTTAATATACGTTCCAATTCTTCTGCATTTGTCTTAATATTTACACGTGGAACATTTACCACTGCTTCTACTCCGGATTTGAAGTTTATTTTCGCTTTTTCCATAATACTTTCACACAATGTATTTATGTTCAGTTCCTTTAGCGGATAATGTTCTTCACGTGTTTCTTCCAATGAAATATACGTTTGGATAGCTGTCATTAATTCTTTCAGTGCCTTGATGTTTTCATGTAATATTGGGGTGGATATTGTTTCCTTTGTTGCTTCATCTATTGTATTCAGACTTGGTTCAATTTGGGCGCTGATATTACCGATAAATTTAGACTTCTGCTCATTGTTTTCATTCGCTATCTGCAGGCTATGTTTCAATTTCTTTACTTGGCGGATATGTTTAAATAACAGGGTAGCTAAGAATAATAATCCGGCAGCCAATATGGCGGATAACACACATAGTGCAATGATAATAATTAGATTTGTGGTAATCTTGTCTTCTTTTTCCTGCAAAGTCTTTTGGCTGGTTTCATATTTTTGTTGCAGTGTGTTTAGTTCATTGGCTGTTTTTACTGCTTTTATGGAATCTTGCCATGAAGTATAAAGTTTTCTCATTGCAATAGCCAATGGGGCATTATTATTCTGTTCGGCATATCCCAACATGTCTTTATAGCATTGGTCTATTCCTTTTTCGTCTTTACCGGCAGAGCGCTTTTGGAATAAGATGTTGTAACATTCCAAGCTTTTGTCTGTCATACCGAAAGTTTGATAATAATTGGCTTCCGTCATTAGAAGCTCTTCTTGTAAAGAGTCTGATTTTAATTGGTCTGTATAGGAATGAAGTTGTTTCAATAGTATCTTGCATTGTTCTGTATTTTTTAGATTCGTATACATACGCAGGCGTTCTTTACCCACCATGAAACGTAATTTGTATTCGGGTGATTTTTTTTCTTGCTCATTATAATAAATCAATGCATCCATTTGTCGGCAAGTGGCAAAGGCTTCTTTATATTGCCTGTTTTGAGTAAAGAGCGTACTTATCCGTATTCCCTCTTCTACCGCTTTATTTATTTGCTTTTGTTCGGCATACTGAGTGAATTTTGCCCACTTTGTATTTAACTCTTGAATATTGACATCTGCCGGTTTGGCTGTAGTTTGTCCTTGCCCTGCAGCACAACAAAAGGCAAGTGCTAATGTTAGAAGAATTTTTTTCATTATTGAAACAGGTTTTCTGCAAATATAACCTTTTTTTAAGCAAAAAGTTTAGGGAAGTGCAACTTTTTTTCAGCTTCTAGCGTCTAAACAGTAAAACAATAACTTTTAAGCAGGACAGGCCATCTTGTAAAAAGAATAAAATCATAATATTTAAAATGAGAAAAATAGTAATGATAGCTATACTGGTAGTCAGTATGGTACAAGGAGTTTTTGCCCAACAAATAATTATAAAGGGCACTGTGAAAGACGCGACAAGCAAAAAGGCAGCAGAATATGTTAATGTAGTTTTACAAACAGCAGATTCGGTTTTTGTTGGAGGGACTACTACGAATGGTAAAGGCGATTTCTTGCTGAATAAGGTTTATGCAGGCAATTATTTATTGGCACTATCCTGTGTGGGGTATCGTACGCAATTCATTGTATTAGACGGAATTAAACAGAATATAAATTTAGGGGAAATTTTGTTGGAAGATGATGCTGTGGCTATGGAAGGTGTAACAGTTAGTGCTTCCGGACAGATCAGTCATTCGGATCGTAAGTTGATTTTTCCTTCTGAACGGCAAATGAAGGTTTCGACAAATGGAGTCAATCTGTTGCAACAGATGATGCTTCCCCGTATTCAGATAAACCCCATGAATAATGAGATAGGAGTGTTAGGGGGAGGAGAACTTCAGCTTCGTATTAATGGAGCGAAAGCAGAAGTTGAAGAGATTAAGGCATTACAGCCATCAGACATTATTCGAATAGAGTATCATGACAATCCAGGTTTGCGTTATGGTAATGCTGAGGTAGTGCTTGATTATATTGTCCGCCGTCCGGAAACGGGGGGAAACTTTGGAGTGGATTTGTCTCAGGGGATGAATGCCATGTGGGGAGAATATAATGTTTTTGGAAAAGTGAACCATAAGAAGTCGGAGTTTGGCGTTTCGTATTACATGGGACCTCGCGATTTCTATGGTATGTACCGGGATAATGAAGAGGAATTCCATTTGGCGGACGGAACGACATTACATCGTATAGAAGAAGGTGAACCGGGGCACGGATCTATGTTTATGAATAATTTAAGTATGAATTATAATTTGCAGCAGACCGAAAATTCATTGTTCAGTGCTACTTTTCGTTTGAGAAGTAATAGCCAGCCGCATTGGAATTATCAAGGAGTATTGACTAATATTGCCGATTCTGATGATAAGGTGGATATGATAGACCGTACTAAAGAAAGTTGGTCTCGTCCTTCGTTGGATCTTTATTATCAACAGGGATTGAAAAATAAGCAACTTTTGGTATTCAATGTGGTCGGTACTTATAATAAGGAAAAATCACGCCGTTTGTATCAAGAAAGTTTGCAGGATGAGTTGTTGACTGATATTAATAATAATGTATTGGGAGATAAATATTCTCTGATTGGGGAGGCTGTTTATGAGAAGCAATTTTCTAAAGGAAATTCCTTGAGTTTCGGTTTGCGCCATACTCAGTCTTTTGCCAATAATGAATACCGTAACGGTCATTATTATGAAACGGATATGAATCAAGGGGATACATATGTTTATGGTGAATATAGAGGAAAGGTGAAAAAATTGGACTACAGATTGGGGGTAGGCGTTACTCGTTCTTATTATAAACAAAGTGGTGATGATTCGTATGAGAATTATAGTTTTAATCCCCGTTTGGTACTGCATTATGCATTACCGGGAAATTCATTTGTTCGTTGGAAATCCGATATCAGTAATGCTTCGCCGTCATTGGGGGATTTAAGTGCTGTAGAACAGATTGTGGATTCGTTGCAAATCAGACGAGGCAATCCGAACTTGAAAGCCTATTTGCGTTATCACACAGAGTTGACATACGAATGGCAGAAAGGTATATTTTATTCTAATCTTTGGGGAGCGTATGATTATCAGCCGAATGCCATTATGGACGAGAAGTATCAGGACGGTGACAAGATTGTACAGACATGGGACAATCAAAAGGATTGGCAGAAATTATCGGGGCGTCTGACTTTGCGTGTCGGTCCTATTAAGGATATGCTACAGTTCTCGTTTACCGGTGGAGTAAACCATTATATGAGTCATGGTAATACATATTCTCATACTTATACAAACTGGTATTGTAATGCTGAAGCATCCTTTAATTACAAGCAGTTCTCTCTTTACTGGCAGATGAATACTAACTGGAATAATTTCTGGGGGGAAACCTTGTCGGGGGGAGAGAATATTCAGGTATTGGTGATGTATTACACGCATAAGAATTTGCGTGTGGGGTTGGGCGCTTTCAATCCGTTTACGGATAATTATAAGCAACAGACTGAGAACTGGAATAAATATGCTTCTTATAAAAAAACGAATTATGTGAAGGAGAGCTCGCAAATGTTTTTGGCAAGTGTTTCTTATAATTTCTCGTTTGGCCGTAAGTTTAAGACAGGTCAACGGAGGGTGAATAATAGTGATAACGATTCCGGAGTGATGAGTACCGGAAAATAAACAAGATAATCATTTGAATGAACTTAAGTTCATGGGGCAAGTAAGTTAAGTAACTTGACTCACGAACATAAGTTGCTTGGCTTACGAAGTTAAGTTCATAAATTTACCGGAATAATAGATATATTACCCTTAACAAAATCATATATGAAAATGAAAAAAAACTTGATTGATTATGAACTCCTGTGGGAGAAAATTACGGATTACGCAAAGGTCACCGGTAGAACGACTGCTCGTCCTGTACTTCTATTATATTATGTATTGCGAAGCCCCGAAACTCCTTCTTCGGATAAGATGTTGATTGTGGCGGCACTTTCGTATCTGGTATTGCCGATCGATTTGATTTCGGCTAAGCGGTTACCAATTATCGGCTGGATTGATGAAGCGGTATCTTTGGTTTATGCTTATAAAAAGGTGTGCCGCTATGTGACTCCTGAGATTGAATCAGAAGTGGATAATATATTGGAACGCTGGTTCCCGGAAGGAAAGTATGAGTTGATAGAAGAATAAATATTGTACTTGTCTTTGGGGAGTAAGGATGGGTAAATGGAGTATTTTAGGAATGGGCTTCGTCGAATTTCGGCGTGGCCCTTGCTGATTGTAGACAAAGGTAAATTGTAACTCTCCCCAAGGAACTTCATTTTGTCTGAGAATATGTGAGGTATGTAAAAGTGTTACAATATGTTTTGAGTCTTATTAATTCCCTATAATTCAATTATTAACATGACCTAAGTTCATATAGTAACCTTACCCGTTTTATTCGTACCATGGCTCCTATATATCCCGTTCATAAACATGATTTGGAAACCGGTGCTTATTTGGATGCTAATGGTAAGGCAACTACTGATCCGGGTGAATATATTTATGATTATGAAGGAACTCGCTTGTCGAATAATGGACGTGATGCGATAGCTGAAACAGAGTTCAATCAACGTGAACTGGTGCGTGTTAATCAGACTGGACATACTTATCTCACTTTGACTCCGGTTGAAGGGTTGAACCTTACAGCCAATTACTCTATCAATAATATTGATTATCGTCGTAAAGTCTATGAAAATCCTTATGTGGGCGATGGCACTGCCGGACCGGGTCGTTTGAACCAAATGTCTACCCGAACGCTGACTCAGACCTTCAATCAATTGATAACTTATAGCAAGTCTATCGGAAATCATAACTTTGACGTTCTTTTGGGACATGAAAACTATTCTTATAAGTATGAGTATTTATATGGCATGAAGACCCAGGAAACAGTTTCGGGCATGTATGAATTTGGTAATTTCGTAAATATCAGTTCACTTAGCTCCTATACGAACACCTATAAAAAGGAAGGTTACTTTGGCCGTATCAATTATGATTATGCGCATAAATACTACGCTTCACTTTCTTATCGCCATGATGGTTCCTCGCGTTTTGCAAAAGAGAACCGATGGGGGAATTTCTGGTCGTTCGGAGTAGGCTGGAGAATTAGTGAAGAGGCATTTATGAAGGATGTGAAATGGGTGAATAACTTGAAATTACGTGCTTCTTACGGTGAAACAGGTAATGATAATATATTGGATAGTGATGGTGATCCTGATTATTATCCTTATCAGACCTTATATGGTTTGGGATATAAGAATGGCTCAGAAGCTGGAGCCTACTTCACGGTGATAGCCAATCCCTCATTGAAATGGGAAACACAGATATCTACGGATATTGCTCTTGAATTTGGCTTGTTTGACCGTTTGACGGGTACTATTGAATATTTTAAGAAAGATTCCAAGGATTTGTTGTTTGATGTTTCCCAGCCTGCTTCTGTCGGAGTAACATCCATTATACAGAATATCGGTAAGGTTACTAATTCAGGAGTGGAAATAGAGTTGGATTATAATGCATTTAAAAATAAAGACTGGAGTGTATCAGTTGGGGCCAATGCTACTTTTGTGAAGAATAAGATCAAGAACCTGCCGGCTACAATGAAAGAAAATGGATATATCAGTGGCTCTAAAAAGTGGTTGGAAGGAAAGTCCATTTATGAATTCTGGCTTCGTCAATGGCATGGGGTAGACCCTCAGACCGGTGATGGTTTATATGTGGCTGATGTAAGTAAATATAATCAAGGGAATATCGGAACAGGGGATGGAAACATTACGCAGAGCCAGTTTGACGAGTATAAAAAAACAGTAGTGACTATTGATGGTAAGGAATTGACCAATTCGTATACTTATGCTAAATACGACTTCAGCGGTTCTTCTATTCCTGATGTGTATGGTGGGTTTAATGTCAGAGTTAGTTATAAGAACTTTGATTTGGCTGCTGTATTCTCTTACCAGTTGGGCGGTCAGATTCTGGATACTAATTATGCTACCATGATGAGTATGACTGAATTTGGTTATGCACAAAGTCCGGATTTGTTAAAAGCATGGAAACAGGCAGGGGATATTACTGAGGTTCCCCGTATAGACAATAGTGCGGCTCATACCACGAATATTGGTCAGTCTTATTCAACTCGTTGGCTTACCAGCTCGGATTATCTTAATTTAAGATCTGTCACTATTGGCTATCAGCTCCCAAAAACTTGGTTGAGCAAAGTGATGCTTAAGAGTGCCCGTTTGAATCTGACTGCGGAAAACTTGTTCATGTTGAAAGCCCGTCAGGGATTGAACCCGATGGCCAACTATTCCGGTGTGACTTATAATGAGTATATGCCGTCCCGTAATATCACGTTAGGGCTTAATGTTTCATTCTAAAAATAAAAGAATTATGAGATCAATTAAAAATATAACATTAGGATTAGCGACAGTTGGAGTAATGTCTCTATCCGGTTGTGCCGGTGATTATCTGGATACCATTCCGTCTACCTCTGTTTCAGAAACGACAATAAACACCTCGTTGGACAATCTTTATATAGCATTGAACGGAATTCATAAAGAGATGGTTTCTCAGGAAAGCGGATATCAGTGTCTGGGCGGTGAACCCGGTTTTAAAGTAAATGATGTCAATCATTATAGCGAGATGGTGGCATGGGGATTGAAGGCACGTGTAGCATTGGCCATGCAAGATTATAATAATGCGGCGGTTTATGCAGGGAAGTCTATTTCTTTAGCTGAAGCAGGTGGTCACCGGTTGATGACTGGCAGTCAGTTGAATTGTGGGTTTGCCAATATCACGACGGACACTAAAGAAGCGATGTATGCTGCAATGACTCCCGATGATAAGACTGTCTATTTTTATTCTTATTATGCATATATGTCATGGAACTTTAACTCCAGTGCCATTCGTCAGGGAGTGAAGTGCATAAATGTGGATGCTTATGAAACGATGTCTGAAACAGACTTACGGCGTGCGTGGTGGGATCCGACAGGGGAAGCATCTGTTCCATCATCAAGTTATGCAAAGAATGCTTATCAAAACCGTAAGTTTACTGCCCGTTCTACAGCCGATGCTGTAGGTGATGTCGCATTTATGCGTTTGGCAGAAATGTATCTCACCCAGGCCGAAGCATTGGCTCGTGCAGGAAAAGATAGTGAGGCGCAGGCTGTGTTTACTAAATTCCAGATAACCCGCGATCCCTCTTATGTTTCAAAAGGAAATATCGGTGATGCTTTGGCAGAGGAAATTATGAATAGTCGCCGGGTGGAATTGTGGGGTGAAGGTTTTCGTTTTTATGATTTGAAACGTTTGCATATGTCTATTAAGCGTGGATCAAATTTTGATATAGCTTTCTGTACTTTTCTTGAAAAGGATAAAGATGCACAAGGTTGGGTGTGGGAGATACCTAAAATTGAAACTGACTTTAATTCACTTTGTACGAAGAACTATTGATAATTCTCTCTAACACATAAATTTTCTCTTAAAGGAGGTGGGCAGAATTTTTCTTGAAAGTTTTGTACCACCTTTTTGCTTGACATAACCTTTGTTTTACAAGACCGATAGCTTTTCTGGTTTTCTTTTTGTATTACTAGGGTTGTCTAATATCAATTTTGTTGATGTTTTTTGGTAATTTAGAAGAAATGGATTTAATTTATCCTTGGTCTATCGTTATAATCCATTGTCTTGAATAAAGTAAAGAACCTGTAAACACGAAATAAGTGTAAACAGATTCTTTACTATTGTTTAAAATGATAAACTATTCAGGTGAAAAAGCTTATTCCTCTTCGTCCAGTAAAATGTCCATAATCTGAACAGCTGCTTTGGCAACAGAAGTTCCGGGACCGAAGATTGCTACAACACCACGAATTTCCAGAATGGCATTTCGGTCCTTTGCGGTTGCGCCTTCTTCAAGATTCATCGCCTTGAGGATCGCGTTCTTTCCGTACTTCTTCTTGATGGCGAGAGCAGCCTTCTGAATTTTTCGTTCCCGTTCCAAGGCAGCGTCTTCGGCTTTCCGCTTTTCCTCTTCGGCGGCATAGTCGGTGAAGAGGTCGAGCTGAACAGCACCGTCATTTTTCTTCGGCGCGTCCACTTCCGGCAGGACATGATTTGCCACAACATACATACGGCGGACAAGAAGATTCTTGTCCACAATCCGGTCGAAGAGTTCTGACACAGCACACATTATTTTGCGCGTGGATGATGTGTGTTCGCCAAGGTTGATAGAACCGTGCGCCTGTTTGGGAATCTCCCGACCATATTTTCACTGCTACCCACATACAAGGTCACCGGCTGCGTTTCCTCCAACTGTGTA
>OGXG01001433.1_pt1 | contig 11883 bp, 5 predicted proteins | sample 1576251 | NCBI WGS metagenome assembly OGXG01 (sample SAMEA3541533, study PRJEB24748) | human gut metagenome | biome: human gut; feature: human-associated habitat; material: faeces | place: China | collected 2012
CTCTCATTCCTCGTTGGACACCCGGCATGTTGGCAAATGAGACAGTACAAGTGACATACAATCTGATGCTTTCATTCAGTGCGATGTATGGCCCGGAATTGAGAATCACTTATACTCGTATAAACTATCCTGACGTTTACGAGAAAGTACCTGTTATGCCCGATTTTCCTGAAGGCCAGCAAGCTCTCATGGAATTTCTTGCAAAAAAGATTCAATACCCTAATACAGGAACAGAAGGTAATGGTGTACAGGGGCGTACTATTATTCAGTTCATCGTTGATAAAGAAGGAAATATAGTCAAACCAAAAGTTTTACGTGGCGTAGATCCTTATCTGGATAAAGAAGCTTTACGCGTCATTAATCAAATGCCTAAATGGAAACCGGGAGAACTGGAAGATGGTACTAAAGTAGCCGTTTATTTCACCGTTCCAGTTATGTTCCGGGCACAATAAATATATGAATTAGAAAAAACTTAATCAATATGCAATCATTTCTCCAACTAGTCGCTCACGATTTATATGCCAAAATAGGAAATGACCTGTCACGTACAGCACTCATTTTCCCCAATAAACGTGCTAACTTGTTTTTCAATGAATATTTGGCAGGAGAATCCGATCAACCGATCTGGTCACCAGCCGCCATGAGTATCAGCGACCTGTTTCAGAAACTATCAGTACAAAAAAGCGGTGACCCTATTCGATTGGTTTGTGAGCTTTATAAAGTATTCAAAGAGGAAACACAGAGTCAGGAAACATTGGATGATTTCTACTTCTGGGGAGAGTTGTTGATTAGTGATTTTGATGATGTGGATAAGAATATGGTTGATGCCGACAAACTATTCAGTAATCTGCAAGATCTGAAAAACCTGATGGACGACTATGAATTCCTCGACAAAGAACAGGAAGAAGCCATTCAACAGTTTTTTCAGAATTTCTCCATTGAAAGACGAACCGAACTCAAAGAGAAATTTATTTCCCTTTGGGACAAACTAGGCACTATCTACCATCGTTACCGGGAAAACCTGACAGAACTAGGCATCGCATACGAGGGCATGCTCTACCGGAATGTGATTGAGCAACTCAATACCGATCAACTCAAATACGACAAATACATATTTGTCGGTTTCAATGTACTGAACAAAGTAGAAAACGAATTTTTCAGAAAACTGAAAGATGCAGGCAAAGCACTCTTTTATTGGGACTACGATATTTTCTACACCCAACAAATCAGAAAACATGAAGCCGGAGAATTTCTGAAACGTAATCTGGGGGAATTTCCGAACGAACTCCCGGAAAGCTTTTTCGATACCTTCAAAGAACCGAAAAAAATACGATCTATTTCCGCTTCCACCGAGAATGCACAAGCGCGTTTCCTCCCCGAATGGATCAAAATGATTACGGACAATCATTCACAAATCGCTGAAGAAAAGGAAAAAGAAAATGCCGTAGTACTTTGTAATGAAGCCTTGCTGCTTCCCGTACTTCATTCCATTCCGCAGGAAGTGAAGAATGTCAATATCACCATGGGATTCCCATTGGCTCAAACTCCTGTTTACAGTTTTATCAATGCCGCTATGGAGCTACAAACCAACGGTTACCGCTCCGATACCGGCCGATTCACTTACGAGGCGGTATCAGCCATATTGAAACATCCCTATACCCAGCAAATCTCATCCCATGCCGGTCCACTGGAACGCGAACTAACCAAAACAAACCGCTTCTATCCACTTCCATCGGAACTGAAGCAAGATGATTTCCTGGCTACCCTATTCACTCCCCGTAATGGCATTAAAGAGCTATGCGATTATCTGATTGAATTAATCAAAGATATTTCAACCATTTATCGCAAAGAAGGGGAATACAATGATATTTTCAATCAACTTTATAGAGAATCCCTCTTCCAAAGCCATACCAAAATCAACCGTCTCTACAGTTTGATTGAAAGCGGAGAACTAAGTATACGCACCGACACCCTGAAACGTCTGATAACCAAAGTATTGACAGCTTCCAATATTCCTTTCCACGGAGAACCCGCTATCGGAATGCAAGTTATGGGAGTACTGGAAACACGTAATCTGGACTTCCGGAATCTCATCATATTATCTCTCAACGAAGGACAACTCCCCAAATCCGGAGGAGAATCTTCTTTTATTCCCTATAACCTCCGGAAAGCTTTTGGCATGACCACTATCGAACATAAGAATGCAGTGTATGCCTACTACTTCTATCGCCTGATACAGCGGGCAGAAAATATCACTCTGCTCTACAATACTTCCTCGGACGGTCTCAACCGTGGAGAAGAGTCCCGCTTCATGCTACAATTACTCGTGGAAGGTCCGCATGATATCACTCGTGAGTATCTGGAAGCCGGACAATCTCCGCAAAGCATCCAAGAGATACAGATAGAAAAAACACCTGAAGTACTAAGACGAATTTATCGTACTTACGATAGCACTAATCCTTCATCGGTAATTCTCTCCCCTTCCGCCCTCAATGCTTATCTTGATTGCCGGTTGAGATTCTATTACCGTTACGTAGCGGGATTAAAAACACCGGATGAAGTCAGTGCAGAAATTGATTCAGCTTTGTTTGGAACCATTTTCCATCTCTCTGCCCAATTGGCATACACCGATCTGACTGCCAATGGAAAAATGATACAGAAAGAAGATATTGAACGCTTATTACGTAATGAAGTAAAGTTGCAAAGCTATGTCGATCAAGCCTTCAAGGAAGAATTATTCAAGGTCGCTCCCGAAGAAAAGCCCGAATATAACGGCATACAGCTTATCAACTCCAAAGTAATTGTTTCCTATCTGAAACAATTACTGCGCAACGACCTTCAATATACTCCTTTTGAAATGGTCGCCATGGAAAAGGAGGTTTCAGAAGAGATAACCATACAGACAGGACAAGGGCCGTTCACTCTCCGCCTGGGTGGGACAATCGACCGTATGGATGCTAAAGAAAGTACCCTGCGGATTGTTGACTACAAAACAGGAGGAAGCCCTAAGATTCCAGCCAACATCGAGCAACTGTTTACGCCATCGGAAACACGCCCGAACTATATCTTCCAGACTTTCCTGTATGCCGCTATCATGAGCCGGAAGCAATCATTAATGGTAGCTCCTGCCCTGCTCTACATTCATCGGGCAGCATCGGAAAGCTATTCGCCTGTTATTGAAATGGGAGAACCCCGCAAACCGAAAATACCGGTAAACAACTTCGCCTTTTTTGAAGATGAATTCCGTGAACGCTTACAGGCATTACTAGAAGAGATCTTTAATGAAAAAGAACCTTTCACGCAGACAGAGGACACCAAAAAGTGTTCGTATTGCGATTTTAAAGCTATCTGCAAACGATAGATTAAATTAAAAATCCAGGCACGGATTACGCAAATCACGGTTTTTCCAATTATCTTAAACCGTGTAATTCCGTGTAATCCGTGCCTGAATAAAATATAAAGAAGTTTCAACGCATCCTTTAACAGAGACAAAAACGCATTGAATCAATTATTTTTCGAGCAATGGAATTGAGAAACTAAATGTAGATCCGTCTCCCTTCTTTGAAGTAAACCACAGTTTACCACCATTCTTGACAACAAAGTCCTGACACAATAATAATCCGAGTCCCGAACCTTCTTCATTATTTGTACCGAAGGTACTGAAATGAGTATCAGTGTGCAACAACTTCTTCTGATTTTCGTCATCAATACCGCAACCACTATCTTTCACACTTACGATTGCCATACCATCTTCCTCTGTCAGTGACACCACTACTTCCGAACCTTCATTGCTAAACTTGATCGCATTGCTGATCAAATTACGAATCACTGTCTTAATCATGTCAATATCAGCACGAACAGCCACATTTTCTACAGGCACATCTTGTACTATCTTAATATTTTTCAGGCTGGCCACCATCGTAAAGATTTCACTTACGCCCTCTACGACTTCCACCATATTAATATCCTGATAAACCACTTTCAGCTTACCAATCTGGCTCTTCGTCCATTTCAGCAGATTATCAAGCAATGAGAATACATCTTCTGTTGTCTGATTAGCCATCGTTAACAATTCATACATCTCATCACCGATTGTATCACTCGGCAAATTCAGAATCAGCATGTTCAATACCATCTTGATAGATCCCATTGGTGAACGCAAGTCATGTGCAATCACAGAATAGAGTTTGTCGCGTCCCATGATCGTCTTACGCAACTCTTCCGTTTGTGCAACAATGATTCTTTTCGCTGCAACCAACGAAATCTGGTGCGTATTACAAAATGAAACAAGTAATGTTTATAAGTTAAGTGAAAATAATTATTTTGAGATGGTTTTAAGAGATTTAAGGGGAAATGAAAAAATTAAAGTGATTTTAAATGGTGATAATGAGCATGATGAATTACAGTTAGCAAGTTTAAATAATGTATCATTTAGCAAGTATGACACTATAAGTTTAAAAGGAGAAACATCTACAACTGTAAGAATTATAGGTGGTGTTATAATTGAATCTAATGATGAAAATAATATATATAGTGAAAAGTACTTAAATGGATTTGGAGATATTCAAAATTATTCCAATGTTAGATTTAAGATAACAGATGATGGTCTTAAGGAAATGACACCAAAACCTTTAAGTGTAACTGGTGTAGATAATATAACTATAAAAAGGGGGGATACTTTAAATCTTTTAAGTGGCATTACTGTAAACGTTAATGATGATAATAATGAGGATTATACAATTAGTATAGATGAAGTAGTAACTGAAGTTAGTGATGTGAATTTTAGTGATGAAGTAATTGAAAATGGAACAGAAAATCAAGATAAGACACAATTTAAAAAGTTAAGGGAAGGGGTTTATATTGTAAAATATATTATTTCAAATAGCTGGGGAACTAAAGAAGTTATTAATAGGACAATAACAGTTTTACCTAGAAATAATTTGGAAAATATAAAGCTTAATGTAAGAGATGATAATAGAAATAATATACTTATAATAAGTTTTGATTCAATACAAAAAAAACTTAGAGTATTAGATTATAAGCTTAATACTAGTATTAATTTTATTGATAAAAATCAAGTGTTTGAAATAAATGCTTATGATACTGTGGGAAAGAACTTGGGAACTATTGCCTTAAGGGGAAATCAACTCATTGATAATTCTATAATAAGTAAAATTAATAATTTTTCTTATGAAGAAGGTTATGCTTTGAGTATATGGGCTAAGGAGCCAAGGGAAACTTTAGAGTTGCAAGGTGAAATAATAAATAGTGAGCAAAATAAACTTGAGGGTTTATCAAGTAAGGATAAAATGGAAAATGGAAGATTTGAGATTTTATCTAATGGATTAAAGTATGTTTATAATGAAGCACCTAAGATAATAGGTGGAGATGATCCTATTCCATATTATAAGGGAAGTTTATTACTTGTTCCAAGTGATATAGAAGTTACTGATGATCATGATAAAATAAGTAGAAATGAAGTAACTATAAATGATGATGAAGTTGATTATGATACATTAGGAATACAAAATATAACATATATTGCTGAAGATTCTTGGGGTAGAAGTGCTACAAAGCCAGGAAGTATTGAAATTAGATCTGCCATGGATAGTAATATAATAAATATTTATTCTATTGATGGAATAGAAGGAGTTTCTATAAGCTTTGCTAGAGATAATATAAATAATCAAAATAAAATTATGGTTAATACTAATGAAGAATTAAATACTACTTTTAATCCAAATAGCTTAAGTGATATTTTTGCAACTATAAAAATTTATGATTTTAATGGTAATGAATTAAAATCTGTAGAGATTTTGGGTAACGATAATGCAACTACTATAAAAGAAAAGTTATATAATGAGGAAAGTGGAATACAAAATTTTATATATGAAGATGGGCAGTATATTGCTATAGAAAATGTAACTGAATTAAATAAAATGTGTATAAAGATATTAGGAACTGTTGTAAATAAAGAAATTGATTATTTTAATGGAGTTACTAATATTGATAAAATAAAAAATGTTAGGTTTAAGTTTACTGATTTAGGATTAGAAGCAGTATATAATAATGCACCAGTAATACAAATAGATGAAAAAGTTAAATTAAATGGTATTATTGTTGAAAATAGAAATGAAGAAGTATTTGATGGGATTAAAGGAGATGATTTTAATTATTTAAGGGGAGTAAAGATTTTTGATGACCATGATATTTTAACTAAGAGTAATGTAAAAGTTATTTGGAATCCATCTAATAATGGTGAAGAAATTAATTTAAATAAATCTGTAGGTAAAGAAGATGAAATTGAAAAAGTTAAAGATGAAGTAATTGTAGAAGGTGAGCAAAGGGTAGGAAGAAATGTTTTACAGTATATAGTAACAGATTCTTGGGGAAGAAGTAATACTGCTGAAAGAATAGTAAATTTGAAAAATGGTATCTTTGAAGATAAAATTAAATTTGGATTAAATGATAGATTGAATTTAAGTTTTATTAAAGATACTAGTGATGAAAATAGTGTTAAATTAAATTTTACAGTTAACAATAGTTTGGAATATTTTGCATCTAGTAATTCTAATTTTAAATATTATGGAATAAAGGTATATGAACCTAGAGAGGGAACAACAGCAAGTAGTTCCAGTGATTATACTCTTACTCAAAATTTAGAGTTAATGGGAAGTGCTAGACCAAGTATTCAAGTTTTAGGAGCACTTCAAAATATGAAGATTCCGTATAATACAATAATTGAAATTTACGCAGGACATCCACAATATTTTTCTATTAATGGACCAGTTAGAAATGCTGCTGAAGATTACTCTGATTTTGTTCAAAATCCAGAAAATATTGTAAATACTGTGTTTAAAATTACTGATTCTGGATTAAGGGCAATTTATGTGGAGCCAGAGGTTGATAAATTAAATGTAAATGAAAATTTAATAGAATTAGTAGCACCAGAAAAAATACCTATTAAGATTAAAATTACTCCAAATGGAAATAATGGTGGTAGTATTGCTGTAGTTGATAAAAATACAACTTTACTTGATAGTACAGTATCAACTACTGTATTTACAATGGAGTTAAAAAGTGAACAAGGAAATAGGAAACGATTAATTACCTTAAATGGAAATCAAAATGGAAATGATGCTAGTGTTTTAAATCAATTTAATGACTTTAATTATGTATATGGTGACACGTTAACTATGACTCATAGAACACCTAAAAAATTGCTTATAAAGGGTAATATAGAAGGAGCAAGAGAAAATTATTATGATGGTGTAGATAATAGTTTGAACTTACTTGAAGCTGTTTTTAAATTAACACCAAATGGCTTAGAAGCAATTTATAAATCAGCACCTAGAATAATGGGAGTAATGGATAAAAAAGTATTAAAGGGTACAGAAATAAATTATGAAGAACTAAAAAGAAGTGTAACAGCAGATGATAGTATTGATGGACCACTTACTAACCAAATAGAATTTGATTATTCGGATGTAAATGTTAATGTTGTTGGTTTATATGAAGCTATATATACAGTTACTAATAGTAATAGTCGTACTGCTAGAAAGTCAAGTACAATAATTGTATATGATATGCCCAAAATTGAATCAACTAATAAGACGATAATAGAATTAGATTCAATAGATAATAAATCAGAAGCTATTAATGAATATTTAAAGAAAGCTGTAAGGGCAACTGATGAAGATGATTCTCTTTATGAAAGAGAAACTATATTAGAACTTTTAAGCAATGATGTTAATCCTAGCATTGAAGGTAATTATAAAGCAAGGTATAGGGCAACTGATTTATATGGAAATTCAACAGAAAAGGAAATAAATATACAGGTTGTTAGAACTATAAATGTAACTGTACCTACTAAACTTCCATTTCAAATAGTAACAAACTTAATACCAAATGAAGATGGAAGTCAAGAGAATGATCAATTTGTATCTGGAGTACTAAAAATAAAGAATAATAATACTAGTCCAGTAAGAGTTAAAGTTGAATCATTTGCTAAAAAAGTTAATTCTGGTGAACTTGAAATTGTAGGACCAAATTCTTGTGATTGGGATAACATGAATGAACAAGACTCTATGACAAAAATGGCATTGGGTATTTATATAAAGGATAAATCATTAACTCAGTCAAATTATAATGAACCAAGCAATCCTTTATGGTTATCAACAAACAAACAAAATAGTAATACAGATAATCCAGATGTTCCAGAAGACTCAGAAGAGCCAAGTTTAAGAACTGGAACAATTGAAGAGTTTATTGGAGATAATGTTAATGTTAATGTGATAAACAAAGAGTTAGGTGTATTACCAGCTAAAGAAACTGGAAGTGATACACCAAAAGAAGCTAGTATAGGCTTTACAAGCAAACATGGTAAAAATTTTATTGGTGGAAGTGTTACAGGAAAATTTGAATTAATATTTAAATTTGAATAATTAACTAAAAATTATGGAGTTGTAATTAAATTGAATTAAAAAATTCAATTTAATTCAACTTCATTTTTTTTGTCTAATTTTAAAACAAAATGAAGAAAATTAGTAACTTAGGGAAATAATAAGATTATAAGTTTATATATTATGGAAGGGAGAAGAATCTAATATATGAAAAAAAGATTAATTATTATTGTTTGTATAGTTATATTGTTTATAGAAAATTTACCTGAAGGCATAATTACATCAGCTATTGAAAAAAGCATTGTTGGTAAAAATGAAAAAATATGCAGTAATTATAATAATAAAATAATAAATAATTATGATGAAAATATTAAAGGAGAAAGCCCAGAAATAAGTATTCAAAATAATGAAGAAGAATTAGGGCTTGATAAAGTTAAATTTAGTGCATATATTAATAAAACTAATGATTTATTATTTTCTATTGGATTTAACATATTAGAAAAGAAATTTACTGTAGAAAATCAATTGGATAAAAATATATCAGAAGAAACTCCAGAAGAAGTAATGTATAAAATAAGGCTTTATGATAAGGAGGGAAAGGAAAAGCTTGCAATTGAGCTTAATGGTAGTGATACTGGAAATTCTAAAAAATTGGAACCATTAAAAAATTTAAGTTATGAAATTGGTGATTTTGTTCAAATAATACCTGTAAATAAAAAGGATGTATTAAAGATTACTGGTAATATACAAGGTGATATAACTAAAGAAAAAGAGGATTATTTAGATGGCATTGATAATTATGATTATATTGAAAATGTAAGATTTGAAATAGCTGATGACCATCTAAATTCAATATATAATGAAGCTCCAGTTATAAGTGGTCTTAATGATATTATAGATTCTGAAAATCCTAATAATGATATATTTACAGGAATATCAGTAAAGGATGACCATGATGGAATTATTGATAATTCTAAGCTTGAAGTTGAAGTAATTCAGCTTCAAGATGGCATATTAGAAGTTAGGTATATTGCTATAGATAGTTGGGGAAGAAAAACTATTGGGTCAAGAAGGATATTTCCTAAAAGTATTTCAAAGTTAATAGATGAACCTGAAAATCAGGAAGAACAAATTATTAGTGATAAAGAATTACCTACCCCTAATAATGTAAATATAGAAAATGCTTCTGACCAATTAACACAAAATGAAATTATAGTAGAAGGAACTCCTTATTATGATACTGAAGTTAGAAGATTTAGGTTAAGGTTTGATACTATAGCAAATCAAATTCAAATAATGGATGAAGATGGAAGACAAATGAGTAATTCTATAAATGGAGAGTATTTTAAATTTGTGTTATATGATAAAGATATGAATAAAATAGAAAGTTCTACTAAATTTACTGCCTCCTCTAAAGATTTAATGATGGCTAGTAGAATAAAAGAAATGATTGATATAGGTATTACTTCTCTTAAAGTAGAAGGAAGAATGCGTAGTAATTATTATGTGGCTACAGTTATTAATACTTATAGAGGTATTATAGATGACTACTATAACAATAAATTATCTGATGAAAAATTAGAACATTATATTAGAATATTAGATAGAGTAGCTAATAGAGAGGCTACAGTTCAGTTCTGGGATAAATTACCTGGTGTTAATGAACAATACTATTTAGGAAGAAATGAAGTATCTAATCAAGATTTCTTAGGTATAGTAACGGATTATGACGAAGAAAATAAAATAGTTACTATTACAGAGAGAAACTATTTCAAAACAGGAGATGTAGTAGAGGTATTTGGACCTAATATAGAAACATTTAGTTTTATTGTTCCTGATATATATGATAATGAAGGTAATAAAGTAAATGTAGGAAGACATCCTGAAGAAATACTAAGGTTTAAACTAGATAAAAAAGTATATAAAGATGATATGATAAGAATAAAAATAGACTAACTACTAGAAATATTTAAAAGAAAATGAATATAATATTAAAAGTAAAAATATGCTTGACAAAAGTACTAAAGTTTAGTACAATTTTGAATTGTAAAAAAGAAAATTAATTTGAGGTGATAAAAATGAAAGATGATAAAGTATATTTAACAGATGAAGGTTTTCTTGAATTAGAAGAAGAATTAAATGAACTTAAAAATGTAAAGAGACCTGAAGTAATTAAAGCATTAAAAGAGGCTAGGGCTCTTGGAGACTTATCTGAGAATGCCGATTATGATGCCGCTAGAGCAGAACAAGCACAAGTAGAAGGTAGAATCCAAGAATTAGAAAAAATTATGGAGAATGCTCATATAATAAAAAAAGGAAGTACTGATAAAGTATCACTTGGTACTACAGTAAAAATTAAATATGTAGATGATGATGATATTGAAGAATATAGAATAGTTGGTTCTAAAGAAGCTGATCCTTCTAATAACAAGATATCTAATGAAAGTCCTATAGCTATGGCTATTATGAATGCTAAAGCAGGAGAAATAAGAAAAGTTGCATCTCCTAATGGAGAATATGAAGTGGAAATAGTTGAAATTTGTTAGGGAGGTAAATAGGATGAAAAAAATAGTAAACTATAAAGTAAGTGGTGAAGAATGGACTAAGGCTAAAGATGAAGCATTTGCTAAAATAGTAAAAAAAGCAAAAGTAGATGGTTTTAGACAAGGTAAAGTACCTAGAAGTGTATTTGAAAAGAAATATGGTACAGGAGATATTATTAGCGAAGCTATGGAAAAAATAGTAGATGCTAAATATGGTGAAACTATTGTTAAAGAAAAATTAATACCAGTAGTAGAACCTAAATTAGAAATAGAAAAAGCTAATGATGATGAATTAGAATTTAAGATTACTTTTATTCTTGATCCAGAAGTTAAATTAGGAGAATATAAAGGATTAAAAGTTAAAAAAGAAAAAGTAAAAGTAACTAAAGAAGAAGTTGAACATGAAGTTGGACATATTCTTGATAGATATGCTGAACTTGTAAGTAAAGATGGAGCAGTAGAAGAAGGAGATACCGCTATTATAGATTTTAAAGGATTTAAAGATAATGAAGCATTTGATGGTGGATCTGCTGAAGGATATTCTCTAGAAATTGGCAGTCATTCATTTATTCCTGGATTTGAAGAAGGAGTAGTTGGAATGAAGAAAGAAGAAAATAAAGATATTGAACTTTCTTTTCCAGAAGATTATATGGCTAAAGATTTAGCAGGACAAAAGGTAGTATTTAATGTTACTGTTCACGATATTAAGAAGAGAGTTATACCTGAATTAGATGAAGAATTCTTTAAAGATTTAGATATGGAAGGTGTAACTAACAAAGAAGAGTTAAATAAAGTAGTCGAAGAAGAAATTAAAACGCAAAAAGAACACGATGCTGAAAATAAATATATTGATGATTTACTTGAAGCCGCTAGTAAGAATATGACTATTGATATAGATGATACGCTGGAATACTTATACCGCGGCGGCCGGCTCTCGA
>OGXG01001435.1_pt1 | contig 11880 bp, 8 predicted proteins | sample 1576251 | NCBI WGS metagenome assembly OGXG01 (sample SAMEA3541533, study PRJEB24748) | human gut metagenome | biome: human gut; feature: human-associated habitat; material: faeces | place: China | collected 2012
ACTTATCAACACGTCCGGCAGTATCGACCAATTTGGCCTTACCTGTATAGAACGGGTGAGAAGAGCTTGAGATTTCGATCTTTACCAACGGATAAGTAACACCGTCAATCTCAATTGTTTCTTTTGCATTGATAGTTGAACGAGTGATAAATACGTCCTCGTTTGACATGTCCTTGAATACTACAGGACGATAATTGTCAGGATGAATTCCTTTTTTCATTGCTTTGTTATCTTATTTTTTAATTTATATTCTCTTATACTTGAGTTTGGTAACCGGTATTTTGGGTTGCAAAGGTATGGATTAGAGTTGAACAAACAAAGAATTTTGGATTATTTTTTCAATCAGACCTACTTTTGTGTTATTTTATATGCTTAAAAGCATAATGTTCTCGGATAGTTATTATCTTTGTGGAAGATTTTTAATCATTAACGTAATAACATATACAACAATGGTAAATTACAAAGATTTAGGTTTGGTGAACACAAGAGAAATGTTCGCAAAAGCCATCAAAGGCGGATACGCAATTCCGGCTTTCAACTTTAACAACATGGAACAGATGCAGGCCATTATCCAGGCAGCTGTCGAATGTAAATCACCGGTAATCCTTCAGGTTTCCAGTGGTGCCCGTAAATATGCCAACCAGACCCTGCTTCGTTATATGGCTCAAGGGGCTGTAGAATATGCTAAAGAGCTGGGTTTAAATATTCCGATTACCTTACATTTGGATCACGGTGACAGCTTCGAGCTTTGCAAAAGTTGTATCGACATGGGCTTTTCTTCAGTCATGATCGACGGCTCACATCTTCCGTATGATGAAAACGTAGCGCTGACCAAAAAAGTGGTGGAATATGCTCATCAGTTCGATGTAACTGTAGAAGGTGAACTGGGTGTGCTGGCTGGTGTGGAAGATGAAGTTTCTGCAGAACACCACACTTATACTAACCCTGAAGAAGTAATCGACTTCGCTACCCGTACAGGCTGCGATTCACTGGCTATCTCAATCGGTACTTCTCACGGTGCTTACAAGTTCAAACCCGAACAGTGCCACGTTGATCCGGCTACAGGCCGTCTGGTTCCTCCTCCATTGGAATTTGCCGTACTGGATGCTGTAATGGAAAAACTGCCGGGATTCCCTATCGTTCTTCACGGTTCTTCTTCAGTTCCTCAGGAAGAAGTGGATACTATCAACAAGTTCGGTGGCAAGCTGGAAGCTGCTATCGGTATTCCTGAAGACCAGTTGCGCAAGGCTGCCAAGTCTGCAGTTTGCAAGATTAACATCGACTCAGACTCTCGTCTGGCCATGACAGCTGCCATCCGTAAGGTGTTCGCTGAAAAACCGGCTGAATTCGACCCGCGTAAATACCTGGGTCCGGCTCGTGACAACATGGAAAAACTTTACAAGCACAAAATCATCAACGTATTGGGTTCTGACAACAAGTTGGCTCAGTGCTAATTGCGCTTGATACTTATTACACCTGAATAAAATGAATGAAGGCTGCTTTCCTTTCGGAAGGCAGCCTTTTTTTGAGTTCTTACCAGAATTTGTTCTGAGAAGGGTTATATTCAAATCCTGCTTCTTTCAAACGGTTCAGAATATCTTCCTTGCTCACGTTCATGTCTGCACAAAGGGCATCGAGCGAAGGATAATAGTCTCTTAACTTCATGTTGATGAAGCTGAAAAGCATCATCGGGTCTTTAGGTAATTCCATATTGATAAATAATTTTCGATGTATTCTTTTTTCGGGGTGCAAAGTTACGACTTTTATTGCTTCATTAATCCTATTTAATTGATAATTTATTTGTTATCTTTGTCCCGTTATGTCAACTAAACGAATTATAGAAGATAAAGATTTCCACCGTATTGTGATTGCCACACGCCGGGGAGCAAGAAACATTACGATGCGTGTCAAGCCCGACGGCCTGTATCTCACGGTGCCGCCTTACAGCAAGACGGACAAAGTGCTTTCTACCCTGGAGCAGTTTCGTGCCGATTTACGGGAACGCTTTCGGCAGGTGGCGGTACGGCCAATCGATTTCAGTTTTCGGATTGAGGCCGACTGTTTTCGTTTGTCATTGTCTTCCAGTCACCTGAAATGTTTCACGGTGCGGCAGATGCCTTCGGGTGAGGTGACCGTGTTCTGTCCGGAACATACCGACTTTTCGGATGAAGCGGTTCAGAAACTGGTGCGTGGGGCTATTTTGCGTGCCATGAAAAAAGTGGCGGCTGAGTTTCTGCCACCCTTGCTGAGTGTGTGGGCAGAACGCTTCGGGTTGACTTACCGAAAAGTACGGATTACCGCTGCCCGTTCACGATGGGGAAGTTGTACTTCAGCTAAAACCATCAGTTTGTCCTGTTACCTGATGTTAGTTCCCTCTCACCTGATTGATTATGTTATTTTGCATGAGCTGGCTCACACACGTGAAATGAACCATGGCCCTCGTTTTTGGGAACTGCTTGACAGCATGACGGCAGGGCAGGCCTTACGTTTGCGGGGAGAACTTCGGAGGTTCCGGCCATCTTTTTAAAAAGAATTTCAAACATGTGTATAATGTACACTTTTTGATGTAATTTTGTACCGTAGAAGATAGGTAACAGGTAAAAAAGATTGTTTGCATGAAAAAAAGTTTACTGGCACTTGCCTCCGGTACACTCGGGTTAGGTATTGCTGAGTTTGTGATGATGGGAATACTGCCCAATGTGGCTCGTGATTTGAGTATCAGCATACCGGAAGCCGGACATTTTATTTCGGCGTATGCCATAGGAGTTTGTGTGGGAGCACCCTTGACGGTGTTTGTGGCTCGTACGCGTCCGTTGAAACAGATATTGTTAGGACTTGCTGCCATTTATGTGATTGGTAATTTGTGTGCGGCGCTTGCTCCGGAATATTGGACATTGCTGCTTATGCGGTTTGTGTCGGGACTGCCTCACGGAGCATTTTTCGGAGTCGGTTCTATTGTAGCCGAGAGGGTGGCCGATAAAGGGAAAACCTCGCAAGCTGTAGCCCTGATGATTGCCGGTATGACCATTGCCAATTTGTTTGGAGTGCCCTTGGGTACATTGTTGAGCAATCTGTTCTCCTGGCGGTTCCCCTTCCTGTTCAATGGATGCTGGGGAATGCTGGTATTCTTCCTCGTCTGGAAATGGATACCTGTTTTACCCGCCTTGCCGGATGTGGGCTGGAAAGGACAGTTCCGCTTTTTGCGCAAGTTAGCTCCGTGGCTGATTATCCTGACCACGATGTTTGGCAACGGGGGAGTATTTTGCTGGTTCAGCTACGTCACTCCGCAGATGCTGCATGAAGCGGGTTTCCAACCGGAAAGTCTGACATGGATTATGATGCTGGCCGGATTGGGGATGACTATCGGTAACCTGGTAGGAGGACGATGTGGCGATTTGTACGGACTGGCACCGGTGATTCAGTTTACGCAGGTATTTATGATGCTAGCTTTGCTGGGCACGTTTCTGTTTGCAGGAGTACCTTGGCTTTCCGTATTGCTGATGTTTATTTGTGCGGCAGCCTTGTTTGCGGTGTCTCCTCCTCAGCAATTGTTGTTGCTGCAGAACTCCAGAAGAAGCGAAATGATGGGAGCGGCTTGTGTGCAGATTGCTTTCAATTTGGGAAATGCGGTAGGAGCATATGCCGGAGGACTTCCGATTGATGCAGGATTAGGTTATCGCTATCCGGCACTGGTAGGAGTCTTTGTGGTGGCTTTAGGATGGGTCTGCGTTACCTGGTATATCCGGAGAGAACGCAGGCATTTTATAAATGAACCGATACGATTGTAACATAAATATGCTATGAGACTACTTTTGTTGACTTTATGTATTATTTTATTTGGGGGGAATACGCTACGCCTGGAAGCGAAGAAATATTTCTTCTCAAATTATAATTTCTGTCATATAACGGAGGAAGCCGGGTTGCCTAATAACTCGGTGACTGCCGTAATGAAAGATTCATTCGGATATATCTGGGTGGCCACTCAGGACGGGCTGGCGCGTTACGACGGCTATCGTTTCCTGAGTTATGGGGTGAAGGAACCTCTTTACCGCTTGAAAGGAAACTATGTCTACACATTGTGCGAGGATCGCCAGAAAAGGCTCTGGGTAGGTTCGGATGCCGGACTTGACCTGATTGACCTACAGACAGGTCTTTCTTTGCCCGCGTCTGATTTAGGAGCAGTATCGGAATTATCATCTTTGTTTAATTCGTTTGTCCGTTCGGTGGTACAGACTACCGATGGAAATATATGGGTAGTAACCGACAAGATGCTGTGGTGTCTGGAACTGGACTCTTCAGGAGTCGTGACGGCTTTTTATCGGATGCAAGCTGAAGCCGATGAGAGTGTATCGGCCATTGCGGAGATTGAAGGAGGACTTTGTGCCGGAGTAGGTAACTGTATTTACCGGATTGTGAAAGAAGGAGGAAATAAGTTGCGTAAACAGCAGCTTTCGGATGCCATTGTACCTTTTAGTGATGACTGGCGTATCTCTTGTCTGCAAGCCGACGGCGATTTCTTGTGGATAGGCAGTAATCGTGGACTTTTCCGCTATTACCGGCAAACCAAGACGATGAAGCGTTACCGTTACTCTTCGCATCGGGAAGGGATGCTCAGTCAGGCTTATATCACGGACATGAAGCTGACTTCCGACGGCAGTCTGGTGGTTTCCACTTTCAACGGTCTGAATGTATATGACCGTGAATCCGATACATTTTCTTTTATCCGTCGGGTGGAAGATTCCGAAGAACGAGGATTGAATTCCAATATCATAGTCTGTCTGTTTACCGACGGGCAGGACATCTGGGCCGGTACACAGGATGGAGGAGTCAATCTGTTGTACTTGTCGCGCAGGTTAGAGGTTGCCAGATTAGGGGATATTCCCTGGAAACTTTCGGCAGGGCGCACACCGCAAATCAGTGCTGTGACGGAAGATAAAAAGGGAAATTTGTGGATTGGTACGATTGAGGGAGGACTTTATCAGATGAACCCAGAAACGGAAGCAGTGCAGCATTACGCTTTCACCCCTCATAGCTCGACATCTATTCTTTCCAATAATGTGAATGGCATATTGATAGACAGTGATAATCATCTGTGGGTTTATACTTGGGGGGCTGGAATTAGTGAGCTGGATTTGAATAAACCTCATTCTGTCTTTCGTCAGCATTCCAATGGAGAAGTGCCAGGGCTGGAGGATGATTTTATTATGAGTGCGGTGGAAGATTCTGTCAACAGGGGTATTTGGTTTGGAACGACACATGGATTATTGTTTTATGATAAAAAGCAGGAGCTATTTAGCCGGGTGGATTTTGATTCCAGTGTGAGTGAGTTCGAATCAGTAGGTTCTTTGTGTGTAGATCGGAAAGGACGATTGTGGGTGGGTACTTCTGAGGGGGTATTTATTGTTGATCTGTTTTCTTTCGCCCGTTCGCGTCGGCATTTTAATTATATTTATTTACGCTATAAGTTGAATGATGAGAAATCTACGCAGGTAGAGCGAGTCAATGTGGTTTTTCAAGATCGTCGTGGCGAAATCTGGTTAGGAGGAAAAGCCACAGGACTTTATCATTTAATATCGGATAAAGCAAACCGTTTTCAGTTTAAGCATTATGGAAAAGAAGAAGGCTTTTATGAAAATACGGTTTATGGCTTATCCGAAGATGGAACAGGTAATTTATGGATTGCTACAGAGAATGGATTATTCCGTTTGCTGGTAGATAGTGATACTTTTGTCTTATACGGAAAGTCTGATGGTATTTTGGACAAAGATTATGATTCACATACATTGCATTTCTCATCACGTTATAAACGCTTGTATTGCGGGAAAGATCATGGATTGTGTGAAGTGATTTTGAAGAAAATACCAAAATCGGTCAAGGAACGTACAGTTGTTATTTCTTCTTGCCGTGTGAATGGTGAAAACTGGACTTATGAGACTTCGAAAAGGCTGTCTGATTTGGGGGAAGGGAATAAACTGGAACTTGCTTTGACCACTTTGGAGTATGGATACAACGAGGCGGTTCGGATTCGTTACAGAGAAAAACAGAATGGAGAGGAATGGGTGGAACTTCCTGCAGATAATCCGGTGATTGCTTTGCCTTCACTTCCGGGAGGACAATTCCAATTGGAAATACAAGCTACAGATCAGGAGGGAAGATGGCAAGATGACATATTGGATATAAATATTCAGGTACGTCCTTATTATTATAAGTCGTGGTGGTTCTGGTCGTTACTTTTGCTTGTTGCAGGATGTTTGTCCGTAGCCTTTTATCGTTATAAAGTACGGCAGTTAAAACATCGGCAGGTATTATTGAAACAATTAGTAGCCCAGCGCACACACGAACTGGAAATACAGAACCGTAGTCTGGAAGTAATGGCTCATCATGTAGAGGAAGTTGCAGAAGAAAAAATACGTTTTTTTACGCATATTACCCATGAGTTCCGTACACCGGTTACATTGATTCACGGACCTATTCAGCAGGCATTGGCACTGACTTCAGATAAGGAGGTAAAGGAGCAGCTTCACATAGCCGAACGTAATGTAGAAGATTTATTGTCATTGGTGAATGAATTAATGGATTTCCGTAAACTTGATATGGAAAAGGTGCAATTGAACATCCGGCCATTTAACTTGATTTCTATGGTTGAAGACTTATTGGCACCTTTTGTCTCCTTTGTGAAAGAACGTCATATTGTATTACGCACGTATTATCGTCTTCAGGGACTTTCTGTAAATGCTGACCCTAAATATCTTCATCGTGTGCTGACAAATCTATTGGCTAATGCTGTGAAATTTACGCCTGATGGGGGTGTTATAAGCCTTTATGTGGCCAGAGTAGTAGATTATGAGGGAAAGGTGCAGCTTTATCTGTCGGTATCGGATACTGGATGTGGAATTCCGGAAAAAGATTTACCTAAAATTTTTGATAGTTTTTTTCAAGCACAGAACACTGTGGCTTATCCTGTTTTCGGACAGACGGGCACAGGTATAGGACTGAATATTTGTAAGCGGATTATCACGCTTCATGGGGGAGTGATATCTGCTCGGAACAACCATTCTGGAGGTACCTCTTTTAGAATATTGCTACCGATGAAAGACATGCCGGTAAAGGAGCATGAAACTGTTGTAGAAAGGCATTTGGATGAAGAAAACATGTCATTGGTGAAACCAGCTTCATCGGCACATGAAACCCTACTGATAGTGGATGACAACTCTGATATGCGCCGTTATATCTGTTCTTTACTGAAACAAGAATATAAGCTTTTAGAGGCAGAAAATGGGAAAAAAGCTATAGACATAATAAAAAATGAGCATGTAGACTTGATTATTAGTGATTTGCTTATGCCTGAAATGGATGGGCTGGAACTATCGAAAAGAGTAAAGGCAAATTTAGAGACCAGTCACATTCCTTTTCTAATTCTTACGGCAGTGTGCTCGGAGGAGAATGAGAAAATCTGCTATTCAGTAGGGGTTGATGAATATTTGTGTAAACCTTTTGATGCAGAAGTTCTTAAATATCGTATTCGTAACATTCTGGCTTTGCGTCGTGGTTATCAGGAGAAACTTTCAAAACCTGCTGCTCTGGCATTGACAGATGTGAGTGATCTTGGATTGATAGAAGAGTCCAGAGATAAGGCCTTTATGGATCGGGCTATCGCCTTGATGAAAGAGCACTATGCAGAGTCTGAATATGGGCTGGATGCTTTTATTCGTGACATGGGATATAGTAAGACATTGGTTAACCAGAAGATGCAGAATCTGGCAGGAATTCCTATCGGACAGTTTATGAAGAACTTTAGGTTGGATATGGGCTATCAGTTGCTGAAACAGAAAAAAGGAGATACCAATGTGTCTGAAGTTGCTTATGCAGTAGGTTTCAATGACCCAAAGTATTTCACAAAATGTTTTAAGCAACGTTTTGGCTGCTTGCCAAGTTCTGTGGGGCATTCGTAGGGCAAAAAAGAGAGGCCATCTCAAACTTATGTTGAGACAGCCTCTTAAAAAAAGGAATTTAGAAATGTACCGTTTCACAACGGCATTTTTAAAAACACTTGGGGCTATTTTTGAATTACCCCAGCTGTATTTTCCAAGTGTATATTTTCTGCAGCATAATCAGGACGGGTATCTCCCCAATTGACTGTACATCCTTCCATTTGGATGTCGGATGCTGTGTGGAAGAAGAATCCATACGTTTTTCCTTTTAGAAAGCCTTCTCCGTCGCATGGACGCTTATCGTATACCCCACCTTCAAAAGTGGTCCGTTTGTGGAGATTTACTTCTACCTGGTCAAAATAAATTCGGTTGATTTTGTCTATCGTATCTCCACTGACAAATATTCCGTTTTCACTTGTACATTTGATATTGTGGAAATAAATACGGCTGACTTCTCCACAAGCACCTTTTACGGCTCCTTTCGGGAAACGCCATCCGGCATCTTTATGATTTCCTACTGCACGTGGGAAAGATGTGACGTAAATCGGTTCTGCTTTTCCCCACCATACATCAGAGAAGAAGCGGCAGTCTACAATCATATTTGAGAATATGACGTTGGTAACTGTACCTTCATCACGGTTTTGAATACCTATGCCCCGGTTGCTGTCTTTGATGATGCAATTAGTGAATAACACATTGTTGATTTTGTCCATGTTTTCCGAACCGATTTTTACGGCGCATGAACGTGAAGTCATGGTGCAGTTGGTCACTACCACGTCTTCACAGCTTCCATACTGTTCAAATTCACGTCGGTTCTTCAGACAGATACAGTCATCTCCTGATTTGATGAAGCAGTTGGAAATACGTACGTCTTTGGAGTGGTCTATATCAATTCCGTCACCATTACGTATTTTCAGGTCATTAAGAATGCTGATACCATCAATCATTACATTGTTGCAACCTATTAAGTGTACAGTCCAGTAAGCGCTGTTGCAGATGTTCACATCGCGTATGACAAGTTTTTCTATGTTGGTCAGTGTCAGAACATGTGGACGCGGGTCGAAATCGGTGACAGGTTTCAACTCATAAGAATCTTCCAGTTCCTTTCCCATGAATGCAACTCCGTTTCCGTCAATGCTTCCAGTTCCGGTGATTGATACATTTTTCAGGTCCTTTCCACTAATCCACATCATGCCTTCTCCTCGGTTGGCACCGAATGCACTTTCTGTATAGATGCTTTCGTCTGGATTTGCCAGCAAACGGGAGTTAGGGGCCAGTTGTAGCTCTACGTAAGAAGCTAACTTAAATGGTCCGCAAAGAAACGTATGCCCGGATGGAACAAGCACTGTTCCTCCGCCTGCTTCCGAACAAGTATTAATAGCTTTCTGAATGGCTGAGGCGTCATCGGTTTTTCCATCTCCCGTAGCACCATAGTCCATGATGTTGTAAACCCCTGTTTGAGGTGAATGGCATGCTCCGAATAAGAAGATGCTAAGTAGTGCAAAAAGAATGTGTCTTGTTTTCATTATGCAAATTTTTTACGTTTTTATTCTGCAACCTCAATTAAGGAAGGTGGACAATCTTCAGGAGTATTTCCCCATGTTTTGTTGGGAGTATTTCCCATTGTAAATACCATCTCACCTCCTGCTATAATATCTTTGTGCGAAATATAGTTCTTGGTATAAGCCTTCCCGTTTAAGGTTACTTTTTGTATGTAGATATTTTCTTCAGAGGCATTCTCTGCTTGAAGAATAAATGATTTTCCATTTTCCAGATGTAGTACAGCTTTAGGGAATGAAGGACTGGCCAATACATAGAAAGGTGAACCTGGACAAACTGGATAAAATCCTAAAGAAGCAAAAATATACCAGGCTGACATCTGTCCTGCATCGTCATTACCTGAAAGTCCTCCTGGAGCATTCAAATATTCAGTTTCCATGATATGGCGTACTGCCTGCTGGGTTTTCCAGGGCTCGCCGGCATAGTTGAACATGAAGGCCACCTGATGGCAGGGTTCATTCCCGTGCCAGTACCGGTGTTCGCTGAACATAGAGTCCAGTTTCTGCACGAAGTTATCGCGCCCTCCCATGCACTCCATCAATCCGTACGGGTCGTGTGGCACGTACCACGCCGGCCTGCCGGTGCGGGCAGATCTGGAACGGCTGGAAGCGGATGGCCTCCTGAACGAAAAACAGACATTGCTGCCAAAGACGATCTGAGAGGTAATCAAAATGCAGAATTCACCGATCATTACGAAAATGCAGGTCATCCCCGTTGCGGGTTACGATGGAATGCTGATGACTCTTTCGGGCGCACATGCGCCCTGCTTTACCCGCAATCTGGTGGTGCTGACCGACAATGCCGGCCACACCGGCGTGGGCGAGATCCACGGCGGCGACTATACCTGCGACTGCCTGAATGCGGTCCGCCCGCTGGTGGAAGGCCAGCCTGTAGCCCGCTACCGCGAGGTGCTGCAGAAGATCCACCGCATTGCAAAACATGCCGACGGAGACGACGGCGAGGGCATCCAGACGCTGGATATCTCCAAGCTGAAGTTCGTGGTCAAGAGCGAGTGGGCCATCGAGTGCGCCATGCTCGACCTGATGGGCCAGTTCCTCGGCGTACCGATGTGTACCCTTCTGGGCGAGGGACAGCAGCGCAAAGAAGTGGAGATGCTGGGCTATATGTTCTATGTCTCCGACAAGAACAAGGTGCCGGCAGGGGAGATGCAGTATCTGGACGAGAGCGACAGCCCGGACCCCTGGTTCCGTCTCCGCCGTCAGGAGATGCTGACCCCTGAGCGGCTGGTGGAGCAGGCCGAAGCCCTGAACGAAAAGTACGGCTTCCACAACTTCAAGCTCAAGGGCGGCGTACTCCGCGGCGAGGAGGAGATGGAAGGCCTGCGCGCCATCAAGAAGCGGTTCCCGGAGGCACGGGTCAACATCGACCCCAACGGCGCATGGAGCCTGGACGAGGCCATCCGCCTGTGCAAAAGCATGCGGGACGTTTTGACCTACATCGAGGATCCCTGCGGCCCGGAGGCCGGGTACTCCGGCCGTGAGATCATGCGGGAGTTCAAGAACGCCGTCCAGATGCCGGTGGCAACCAACATGATCGCCACCGACTGGCGTCAGTTCTACCACACGGTCAGCCTGAACGCCTGCGACATCATCCTGGCCGATCCCCATTTCTGGGGCTTTGACGGTGCCATCCGGATGAGCCAGCTGCTGGACAGCTGGGGCCTGACCTGGGGTGTCCACTCCAACAACCATTTCGATATCACACTGGCCGCCTTCGCACAGGTGGGTGCTGCCGCTGTGGGCGAGCCTGCCCCGCTGGATACCCACTGGATCTGGCAGGACGGTCAGGACCTGCTGCTGGACGCGCCGAAGATCGTCAACGGCAAGCTGCAGGTGCCGGATGCACCGGGCCTGGGCGTTCACCTGAACTGGGACCGCGTGTGGGAGGCAAACCGCCTGTACAACGCCCTGCCCAGCCACGACCGGGACGATGCAAAGTCCATGCAGTACCTGATCCCCGGCTGGAAGTACGACCACAAGAAGCCCGCTCTGGTGCGCTGAGAAAACGGAGAACGCCATGCCGAAGCAAACGATCCCGCCCGACCTGCAGAGCCAGAAGCTGGTGCTGGACAGCCTGATCCTCGAATACAAAAACACCTTTGAGCGCAGCGATAAGCTGGACAACAAAGTGTATATCGTCATCACCTTCTGCGGATTTGTATTCGTGTTCATCACCAACCTGTTCGGCGGACTGACCGGGCTGGTGATGCCGGAAGGGACGCTTGCGCTGCTGCTGACAGTGCTGTATGTCGGGAGCTGTCTGGCGGTCATGCTGGCCTATGTGCTGGTGCTGGTCTTTTTCCTCAACCTTCTCCGGCCGGAACGGATCCACCGGATGCAACGCTCGGAATGGACCATCAAAGCACAGA
>OGXG01001438.1_pt1 | contig 11874 bp, 11 predicted proteins | sample 1576251 | NCBI WGS metagenome assembly OGXG01 (sample SAMEA3541533, study PRJEB24748) | human gut metagenome | biome: human gut; feature: human-associated habitat; material: faeces | place: China | collected 2012
TAAACGATCGGCAAATTTGATCAAGATAACACGTATATCTTTAGCCATCGCAATATAGATTTTACGATGATTTTCAGCATATACATCTGCTTCATCTTTAAATGGCATTTTAGAAATCTTCGTAACACCTTCAACAAGGGTCGTTACTTCTTCTCCAAATTCTTTCACCATTTCTTCACGTGATACATCACAATCTTCCATGACATCGTGTAAAAGACCCGCTGTAATGGTAAGTGGTCCTGTTTGTAATGTTGATAAAATATAAGCAACCCAAATCAAATGAATTGTATAAGGTTCTCCACTTTTACGTTTTTGTCCTTCGTGTTTAACCATGATATAATCATAAGCTTTTTTAATAAGCTTCATATCATCTTCATTGGTAATATAGCGTCTACATGATTCATAGACATCTTCTATAGTAGATGATTCTTCCCCAATAGAAGAAGCTAGAGCTTCTAATCCTACTGGTCCACCATTAAATCTTTCAATAATAGCAGTTAGTAGTATTCTATCTGTTTCATCTAAACCACTTTTATCTACTTTTAATCTATCTAATGAACTATTTAGAATCTCTTCATTAATAATACCACCTGAATATACTAAAGCAAAGTCTCTTACTCTTTTAAATAATCTATTGGCTATTCTTGGAGTACCTCTGCTTCTACTAGCAAGCTCACGAGCGGCATCATCAGTAATTGGAGTATCTAATACTTTTGATGTTCTTTTTATTATCTGATATAGTTCTTCTTCAGTATAGTAATTTAATTTTGCAATTATTCCGAATCTATCTCTTAAAGGACTTGATAAATCACCCGCTCTAGTAGTTGCTCCTACTAAAGTAAAATGGGGAAGATTTATCTTGATATTTCTTGATGAGCCTTCAGTTCCAACGATAATGTCTAGATAGTAATCTTCCATAGCTGGATATAATACTTCTTCGATATATCTTGGTATTCTATGTATTTCATCTATGAATAAAACATCTCCTTCTTCTAAAGTTGATAATATTGCTGCTAAATCACCTGTTTTTTCTATAGAAGGACCACTAGCGGTCTTGATATTACTTCCTAACTCATTAGCTATTATATATGCTAGAGTTGTTTTTCCTAATCCTGGAGGGCCATATAGTAATATATGATCTAGACTTTCTTCTCTCATAAGAGCAGATTTTATAAATACTCTTAGATTTTCTTTTATTTCACTTTGACCAACATATTCATCAAGAGACTCTGGTCTTATGGATAATTCTCTATCTTCATCTAATAAATTACTAGTTATTATTCTCTCTTCCATCATTATCTCCTTCCTTATATATAGAAGTATATAAGTCTTTAGGACTATTATCTTCTTCTAATAACTCGATATTAGGTAAATCTTTTATAGAAGCAAGTCCAAAATAATCTAAAAAATCATCAGTAGTTTTATATAATATTGGTCTTCCTGGTAGATCTGATTTTCCACATTCTTTTATTAGTCCTTTAGCTAATAGTCTTCTTAATACATAGGTTGAATCTACCCCTCTTAATTTTTCTAAGTCACCTCTAGTAATTGGTTCATTATATGCTATGATAGCTAATACTTCTAAAGCGGACTCTGATAGATTATTAGAAGATGGACTTTCTAGTAATTTTTGATAATATTTTTGATGTTCTTCCTTAGTAGTTAATTTAATGGTATTGCCTAGATAATTTATTCTTAATCCTCTATTATTTTCTTCATAATAGTTTTTTAAGTTTAATACTAGTCTTTTTGCTTCTTCTTCAGGTATTTCTAGTATATCTTCTATTTGATTTATTGTTAATCCTAGATCTCCTTGGACATATAATAATCCTTCAATTATTCCTTCCATATTAATTCCTCAATTCTATTAGTATTTTTTCAAAGTTATTTTCTTGATTTATTATTACTTCTTTTTCTTTTACCATTTCTAAAACGGATAAAAACGTAACGACGATATATGGTTTATTATACTCTTCTAATAAATCTTCTAAAGTAGCTTTTTTCTTTTCTTTTAGAACATTTTTTATATTTCTTTTTCTTTCTTTGACAGAGTATTCTTTTGTGGTAATAGTGGTTTCCATTGGTTTTTCTAGTTCTTTTCTTTCTAAGAACTTTTTGAATGCTTCCATTAGGTCCTCAACGGTTCCTTCACCACTAACGGTATTTTCTATATAGTTACTTACTTTTTCAGGACTCTTAATATATATTTTTTTTCTTTCTTCTTCTAAGTGTTTAAATGTTGGTGTTAATTCTTTGTATCTTTTATATTCTAATAATTTATTGATTAAATTTTCTCTTGTTATTTCTTCATCGTCATCTTCTTCATTGTTTTTATTTTGTGGTAATAATGATTTAGACTTTAGATACATAAGTTCTGCCGCTAAAACTAGATATGATGATGATATATTAATATTTAAATCTTTTTGTGTTTCGATATATGTTAGGTATTTATCAGTTATTTCTTCTATTTTAATATCTAATATATCTATATTAGACTCTTTTACTAAATGTAGTAATAAATCTAAAGGTCCTTCAAAATTATCTATCGTTATGTAGTCCATCTTAGTCACCATCCTTGTTAATTATATCAAATAAAAAGAAATAAGTAAATATTTGTATTTAACTATTTATTGTATCTATGATAGTATTTGTAACCTATTTAGTTACATTAAATAATTAGTTTTTATATTATAATTAATGAAAGGAGATTATTGTATGAATAAAAATATTAATCTAGTGGTGAATACTTTGATAAAATATGATAATAAAGATAATTTATCTTGGATGATGGTATATAAGTCAATATTAAAAGAGCTTAATCTTGATAATATGATTAGTAACTCTATATTTCTTAGGGATGTTGTAAAAAAGATTAGTAGAGATGGTTATGATATTTATGATAATCCTTTTAAGCTTGTAAGATATAAGTAATTAAAAAGAGAGCCTCTCTTTTTAGAATGTTAGAAAAGTTTAATACTCTGAGTAGACTATGTCTACTTTCTTTATTATATATTAAAACGGAGACCTTAGGCTCCGTTTTTCCTCTTAAGATATTCTTATCTTGTCCATTCAAATTCAAAATCTAATATTCTTACAGTATCTCCTTCTTTAATGCCTAAGCTTTCTAGTTCTTCATCGACACCCATTCTTCTTAATTTATTTGAGAATCTCTCATAAGCTTCTTCAGTATTAAAGTTTGTCATTCTAAATAGTTTTTCGACTATATCTCCTTTTATTGTATAAGTATCATTATCTTTTACAATAGTAAATGGTTTTTCTTCTTTAAATTTATATAATACATGACTCTCTTGTACAGAATCTGCAAATAATTCTTCTCTTTCTATTGTTTTAGTTAAACTAGATAACTTATCTATTACTTTATCTAATCCTTCGTTTCTTATGGCACTTATTTCATATATTTCTTTATTTTTTATTTTTTCTTTAAACTTCTTTAGGTTTTCTTTGGCATTTGTTCCATCCATTTTGTTAGCAACGATTATTTCTGGTTTTGTTAATAATTTAGGAGAGAATGCTTCTAATTCTTTTCTTATAGCTACATAGTCTTCATATGGATCTCTACCCTCTTCACTAGCCATATCAATGACATGAGCTATTATTTTAGTTCTCTCAATATGTTTTAGGAACTTATGGCCTAAACCTGCTCCAGAAGAAGCTCCTTCGATTAATCCTGGAAGATCCGCTACGACAAAGGAATTATCGTTTGTTTTTACTACTCCTAAGTTAGGAGATAAGGTTGTAAAGTGATAGCTAGCTATTTTAGGATTGGCATTAGATATCATTGATAGTATTGTTGATTTTCCAACACTTGGCATACCTACTAAACCAACATCCGCTATCATACGAAGTTCTACTAGTACTCTTCTTTCTTCTCCTGGCTCACCTTTTTCGGCATATGATGGACAGGGATTACTTCTAGTGGAAAGACTTACATTTCCTCTTCCACCACGACCACCATAAGCTACTATAGCCTGTTCATTATTTTTAGTTAGATCGGCTATGACTACTCCAGTAGTGGCATCTTTAATGGTAGTTCCGACTGGTACTTTTACAATGACATCTTCACTGTCTTTGCCGTTTTTGTTTTTTCCTTCACCATTATTTCCGTTATTTCCTTTTACTTTCTTTTGATAACGAAGATCTATTAAGGTTTTTAATCCTTCATCGGCTTTAAATATTATATCTGATCCTTTACCACCATTACCGCCATAAGGTCCTCCCATAGGGATATATTTTTCTCTTCGATAAGCCATACATCCATTACCGCCAGTACCCGCTAGAAGGTCTATTAATACCTCATCGACAAACATTTTATCACTACCTTTCGTATTTTACTTTATAGATAACTACAAGTACAAGTATTATTATTAATATTAGATATATACCTGTTACCCATATTATTCTAGGAATGTTTTTTTCTTTCTTTTCTTTCTTTGATTTCATTTTTTATACTCCTTACTTTTATTAATACTTTGTCATATATCTCCTGCAAAAAGTCTATTATATAAGTATCTATAAAGGCAAGAACTGAAATAAAGATGATACTTACTATACCAAATTTTGAAACTAAAAACAAGTCTGGAAGTAAAATTAATAGTTCTAAGAATGATATTATACAAAATATTAATAGTATTTTTCGCCATAGGTTTAATGGTTTACATATTGTATATAGTTGTCTTAGAGTAATAAATCCAGTTAAGGCTACCACTACTAAACGATAATTTTCGAAATCTTTATGAAAAACAGTACAAAACATTATTATTATAAAGATGTTTATTACTACTGTCATTCCATTTGGAAGGGCATTTCTAAATACTTTAGATAGGAAGCCTTTAGTTACTTTGTTATAATTTGGTTCTAAGGCTAAGAAGAATGACGGAATACCTACACATACTGAGCTTATTAATGATAATTGAATTGGATAGAATGGATATTCATATGTCAATACTATTGATAATAGGGATAATAGAAATGAATATGTTGTCTTTATTAGGTACATAGCCGCTACACGTTCAATATTATTTACTACTCTTCTTCCTTCATTTACGATATCTGGTAATACTGAGAAATCACTTGTTGTTAATACTACTTCGGATACACTTCTAGCGGCATTAACACCACTTTGAAGTGCTATTCCACAGTCAGCTTCTTTTAAGCCTAATACATCGTTGACACCGTCCCCTATCATGGATACGGTATTGTCTTCTTTTAAAGCTTTAATAACCATTTGTTTTTGATTTGGAGTCATTCGGCCAAAGATTACTTTTTCATGGGCTACTTTGACTAACTCTTCATAATCTTTTGGTAGGTCTGGTCCTGCTATAAATTTGTCATAGCCTTCAAAATCTAATTGCTTTAAGATATTGGATACGGAAATAGGATTATCTCCAGATATTATTTTTATTTCTACACCCTGCTCTTTGAAATATTTTAGTGTATCTCCTGCTGAAGGTCTTATATTATCTTTTATAATTATGAAGGCTAGTACTTCTATTTTATCTTTTTCTCTAGCTAAAGTAATTATTCTATATCCTTTTTGGATATATTTATCAAGTTCTTCATAATCGGTTATTTGTTTATCGGTTATATATTCTAGGGCTCCTAAATAGTATTTTGTGTTATCAATAGTGGTTATACTACATTTTTTAGCGGAACTAAATGGTACTCTATCAGTAACGTTTAAATCATTTTTTATACCATATTTATTTTTAAGTGCTATATCGGTTGAGTTATTTCCTTCTTCGGTATTAATGTTAGCTATAATATTAGCTATATTTACTCTTTTATCTAATACGATGGTATCAACGACAGTCATAGTTCCATCGGTTATGGTTCCGGTTTTATCTAGGCATAATACATCAGTACATGATAATACTTCAATACCGTGTAATTTTTGAATGATGACATTTTTCTTGGCCATCTTTATTACTCCAGCGGTTAAGGCAATTGATGTTAATAGTACTAGTCCTTCTGGTATCATACCAATAATACCCGCGACGGTAGATAGTATGGCTTCGCTATAGGTTTGATTACTATGAAAGTATTGACTTATAAATAATAAGATTCCTACAGGAATAATTAATACGGTTACTATTTTTAGGATAGTATTAATAGTTCTTTGAAGGTATGATGAGTTATCACTTACTTCAGAGGCTTCTTTTATTAGATTGCTAGCATAACTATTTTTACCAACACTTATTACTTTGGCATAACCACTACCACTAGTAACTATGGAACCGGACATTATTTTATCATCTTTCTTTTTGATTATGGCATCTGATTCACCAGTTATTATACTTTCATCTACTTCTAGACTACTTGACTTTAGGACTTCTAAGTCAGTTAGTATAGAATCACCAGATGATATATAAACAACATCATCAAGTACTATTTCTTCTTTTTTAATGGTTTGTTTTTCACCATCTCTTATTACTACGACAGTATCACTATCAGTTACTTTTATATTATCTAATATTTTTTTGGCTTTTAATTCTTGATATATAGCTATTATAGTATTAAATAAAATAGTTCCAATAAACAAAGTATTTTGAATAGAACCTGTTGTTAATACTAAGATAAATAATGATATATTTAAAATGTTAAATAGAGTTATACAGTTTGATAATATTATTTCTTTTGTAGTTCTTGTATACTTTATTTTATCTTCATTTGATAAGCCATTATTTTTTCTATATTCTACTTCATATTTTGTTAAACCTTTCATAACATCCTCCTAGTTAAAAAGGGCTTATAATGCCCTTTATTTTCTATAAAAATATGCTCCATACTCGCCAGGTGAGAAATATAAAACTTCTTTTGAATTTGGATTTATTGAATTATCATTAAAATCCCAACCAGGAAGACGCCAGCCTCGCGCAACACCGAAATGTAAGTGAGCTCCATAATTTCCACCAGTATTTCCGGCATAGCCGATAATTGTATCATTAGTAACTTTGGTTCCCTGTCCTATACCATTCGCTATTTTGGATAAATGCATATATACGCTTGTATATTGTCGTCCATTTACATTATGATATATATAGACAGCATTACCTCCACCGCTTATCCATCTTGCTGCACTAACTTCACCGGCAGCAGCAGCATAAACAGGCATTCCATATACTTCACCATTCCATAAGTCAATACCGTGATGTTCTCCACTCCAATCAGTTCTTGGCGCTTTTCCAGTATATACTGATGATACTGTGCCATATGCTATTGGATATCTCCAACCACTGGCATATACTACATTAACACATGAATCAAGAGATTGATCTAGTGAACAGCCTATACTTTTATAATAGTTAATTACTTTCCTACTATCACGAATATCTTCTTCAATAGTAGCTCCATCTTTGTCAAGAGTGTTTAGATTAGCTCTTAATTTTACTAGTTTAGAGTTATATTCATTATTTTGATTTTCTAACTGGACTTGTTTTTCTGCTAGTTCTTTCTTTTTTTGTTCTAATTCGTTATTTAGTCTTTCTAATTCGTCCATCAATTCATTATTATGACCGGTAAGCTGTGATACTATTGAATATCTATATATAAAATCAGTATAAGAATCTGCTTCAAATAAATATTCTAGATAAACATTTTCTCCACTTGATATTTGAAGAAATTTTAATAGTTCATCAGTCTCTTTACTTTTAGCTTCTATTTCATTTTGATTATTAATTATTTCTTGTTCAGATGTCGCTATTTCTTTTTTTGTATTAATAATATTAGCGTTAATAGTATTTATTTGAGAATTTAGTGTATTTATCTCAGACTGAGTAAGGCTTTTTTTATTTTTATTTTCATTATAGTCTTTTTCTAATTTATCAAGTTCTTCTTGTAATTGTCTTAATGTTTTAGCCTCTACTTGATAACTAGGAATAAGTATCATACTCATTATTATAAATATAAATATTAACTTTCTTTTCATATAATCACATCTTTCTAGAATAATTATATATTAAATGTTGATTTTAGTCAATATTTAGGTTTTATTTTACATTTTTTAGCAATCTTTATTTATATCTCTTTTAACAAATCCAACTAAAAAGATAAGTACTATTGTTAAATATAGTATTATTTTTATATTATTTATTAAATATCCTATTAGACACATAATGCTTCTTGTTATACAGAATATTAATTCCACTAATAAAAGATATCCTCCTATATTAGTATCTTTTTTGATATTATATATATTTTCAGATGATACTATTTCAAACATTTTAATACCTAGTCCTTCAAATAGTCCTATTATTAAGATTAGATATTTATTATATATATTTAATTTTAATAATAGGAATAGACAAAATATTATATTTAGATATTTAAAATATTTTTTATCATTTACTTTTCTAGTAAAAAAATAGATAAATATACATGATGAAATACCAAGAATGACGTTATATATTCCTACATATGTTATTTTACTATTTACAAATAAATATAGATATAATGGCTGCAGAGAAAGATTTATTACTTTTGCTTGTTCCAAAATAAAGAATTTTAATTTATTTTTTTCTATCTTTTGATATTTTATTTTTTCTTTACCTATACTTGCTTCAAATTTGAATAATGGTATAAATGATACTATAGATAATATTACTACAAAAAGGGCTAAGGCAAATGTGGATAATTTACTTTGAATATATCCTCCTATTAAAGATGATAATATTATAGCTATATTAGTAAATATTAATATATTACCAATATTTTCTTTTTTATTATCTTCTAATGCCTTTATAGCATAATAATGTCTTAGAGTATGATATGTATAAGATCCTATAGAATAAATAATACTAAATATTAGAAGGCTTTTTGTTGTTTTTGACATAATAGATATATAATAAAAACTTAGGCTAAATATTATACTAGATAGTATTAAGATATATTTTGATTTTATTTTATTTAAGATGTATATAGTTATAACACTAGTTAATGCTCCTAGTAAATAGAGTACTGTAAAAAATAAGAGAATATCTTTTAAAGAATAATCCATCTTATATAATAATACAGCACTATATACTTCAGGAATATTTCTAGATAATGTTGATAGTAATATAAATATATTATATCTTTTTATATTATTCATGTTATCACCATTTATTAGTATGTATTTTATTTATTTTATGATACAATATTGATTGGGTGATTTGATGTTTAAATATACTTTGGATAATAAAAGATATCATACTCTTAATTATTACTTAAGAAATAAATTTAATTCTAAGGTATGTAAGATTAGTTTGAATGCTGGTTTTACTTGTCCTAATATTGATGGCACAAAAGGATATGGTGGATGTATATACTGCTCAAAGAGTGGTTCGGGAGAATTTGGTGGTAATCCTAGTAAGAGTTTAGTAGAACAATTTAATGATGTTAAAGAAGTATTAGCTAAAAAATGGCCTAATGCTAAGTATATTGCTTATTTTCAAGCTAGAACTAATACTTATGCTCCTCTTCTTGTATTAAAGGAGAAATATGAGAGTGTTTTGGGCATAGATAATGTTATTGGTCTTGATATTGCTACTAGATGCGATGCTATTAGTGATGATACTTTAGATTACTTAGAAAAATTATCTAAAAGAACTTTTTTAACTATTGAACTTGGACTACAAACTACTAAAGAAGAGACTTCTATCCTTATTAATAGAGGACATACTTTAAAAGAATTTGATGATATGGTTAAAAAACTTAGGGATAGAAATATTAATGTAGTAGTGCATATTATTAATGGTCTTCCTTATGAGAACGAAGATGATATGTTAAATACTGTAAGGCATCTTAATAAACTTGATATTCAAGGTATTAAGATTCATATGCTTAATATTGTTAAAGATACTCCTTTGGAAGTTTTATATAATAAAGAGAAGTTTCATATTTTGACTAAAGATGAATATATTGATATTGTTATTAAGCAATTAGAGTTATTGGATGAAAAAATAGTAATACATAGAATTACTGCTGATCCAGATATTAAATCTTTAGTGGAACCTAAATGGCTTGTTAAGAAATTTTGTGTTCTAAATGACATTGATAAAGAAATGGTAAGAAGAGATACTTATCAGGGTAAATATTTTAATAGTTAATATTAGTACCATCTGGTACTTTTTTATATGTATAAAAGAAAAAGAACTTTAGTAGTTCTTTAGAATAATCTTAATATATCATTAAATGTTACATATATCATTAGAAGCATTAATAGACCAAATCCGATAGTATTTACCATTCCTTCTACTTCTCTTTTTATTGGTTTTCTTCTTATTTTTTCTATTATTAGGAATAATACTCTTCCTCCATCAAAGGCTGGGAATGGTAATAGATTTATTACTCCTACATTCATTGATAAATAAGCTGTTAGATATATTATACTTTGGATTCCTTGTTTTGCTTGAGAGTCCACGACGGTATAGATACCTACTGGTCCTGATAAGTCTTTTACCGATACTCCTCCTACGAAAAGTTGTTTTAATGTGGTTAGCATTAATTTATATAATCCTATGGTAGTATTTCCAGCATAAGATAAAGCATTTGTAAAGCCATGTTTTACGGTATTATCTAAACTTATACCTACTACGTAACTTTTATTTCCTTCTTCATTAGTAATGGTCTCTGGAGTTACTTTTACTTCTCTTATTTTATTATTAGTATCTTTTAAGGTGAATGTCATTTCTTTTCCTTCACTTATTCCTATATATAGTTGTACTTCACTCCAACTTGATATTTTGTGATTATCTATTTTTAGAATGGTATCACCTTTTTCTATACCAGCAGCAAAAGCTGGATATTCTGGATTTACATTGGCTACGATAGGTTTAGTTGATACACTTCCCCATATTAGACCTATTAGAAATAATAATACAAAAGCCGCTATAAAGTTATTCATGGCTCCTGCAATCATAATAAGAAATCTTTGCCATACTGGTTTGCTATACAGCATTCTTTCTTTTGGTATTTTGCTGTTATCATCGGCATCTTCACCTGCTAAAGATACGAAACCTCCTATTGGAATTAGTCTTAGGCAATATTCTGTTTCGCCACCTTTCTTTTTATAGTGAAGTAGTTTTGGTCCCATTCCTATTGAAAATTCATATACATATACTCCGAACATTTTTGAAAAGATAAAATGTCCAAATTCATGTACTAATACTATTCCCCCTAAAATTACTATAAACCATATTATTCCCATTATTTTTTTCCTCCTTATAAAATACTAAGTAATAGTGCCATACCTAAACTTACGAATATTACACTATCGAATCTATCTAATATTCCACCATGACCTGGTATTAGATTTGAATAATCTTTCTTGCCGAAATATCTTTTTATACTACTAAAGACTAAATCTCCTAATTCACTAAGAACAGTTAATATTATACTTAATATAATTATCTTTATAATAGATAGGTCATTTATAAACATTATATAATACATACTTCCAATAAATGAACCTGTTAAGGCTCCTATTAAAGAACCTTCGATTGTTTTTTTAGGTGATATAGTGGTAAAATGTTTTCTTCCTATTAACATACCACCTATATAAGCATACGTATCTGTAATAAAAGATATTATAAATATATATATACACTTATGAATCGAATCTGCTCAGGCTCTACAGGATTCTCGAACTGTACTACATAGTTACGAATACTTAACTCTCGCATAGTAATTATATTGCTAAAGGCAAATGATAAAAAGTATGTTATTCCTAAGAAATAAAAGGCATCATTTATATTATATTTTTCTTTATTATTATAAAATACTATTGGTAGTATTAGTATTAATATTGGCAGATATATTAATACTTTTATATCTAGAGTATACAATGTATTATTTAGTAATATTAATAACATAGAAATT
>OGXG01001441.1_pt1 | contig 11858 bp, 10 predicted proteins | sample 1576251 | NCBI WGS metagenome assembly OGXG01 (sample SAMEA3541533, study PRJEB24748) | human gut metagenome | biome: human gut; feature: human-associated habitat; material: faeces | place: China | collected 2012
TCAATTACGCTTCTATCCAAATTTGCAGCAGCAGGATTTTCCGGCAAAGAGAAGATTCGGTCGTTGACCATTTTTTTGCCTGATACGAGCTTTTTATTTTCCATAACATACGTTCTGTTGCCGCAATCTGATATGGACGCATTACAAGCAAAGTGTTATTAGCATCAAAGACTGAATAAGTAAAGATAACATTAAGCAATGTGTTCTTTTGAAAAAATGTCTCTGTGAAATCTTTCAAATCTTTTATCACAATATTCTTGGCATTTGCCCAATTCATTGTAAAGTCAAAACTGTTTTTATTACGCTCAACCGTATTGGCAAAATAACGGCTGTCAGTACCGTTTGAAATGACAAATACCTGGATATACTTGAAAAGAGAGTTGTCGCTATTGAAACTTTCCTTGGAATATCGGTGAACCTGATTGAACGCTTCACGGATAGCTACTCCTCGCTTTTTCAATTCGATTTGTACCAATGGCAAACCATTGACCAGAATTGTAACATCATAGCGATTTGCTTGAGTCCCGGTCTGTTCAAATTGGTTGATTATCTGCACCTTGTTTTGGGCGATATCTTGTTTATTAACAAGGTAGATATTTTTTATATGGCCGTCATCGAAAACAAAATCATAGATATAGTTATCGTGAATCTTACGGGTTTTGTCAATCAAAGTATCTCCCGGTTTATCCAAGTATTCTTCAACAAAGCGTAGCCATTCCATATCGGAGAACAAAATCTCACTGTGCGGAAGCTTGTTGCCATTTGTCACCAGACACACCATGATCTCCTTGGTGGTAAATCCAACTCTGATAAGGATATGTCTGACCAAACCTCTTCCAGTCTCCTCGTCGTAGGTCGATATGTGATTGTCCTCAATGAAGCTTCTGACGATAGCAACTATTTGGTCATTCACAGGTGCACCGATGGCACAGCTCTCTGTGTCTATGATGTCGTGGCTTCTTCCTGCGTAGAATCCGATGACAACATTGCCGTTCTTGTCTCTGCCGACAGGGAATTGGGCCTTATTCCTGTAGTGGAATGGATTGTTCATGCCGTAGGCTGGCTTTTCCATGATGGCTTCCACGTTCTCCATCTTGCCGATCCTCTGCAGACAGTTCTTCACCTTGTTCCACTTGTATTCGAGCTGCTGCTCATAGGAAACCTGCTGCATGGTGCATCCGCCGCATCGTTTCGCCTTGTCGCACACCGGCTCCACGCGGTATGGCGATGGTGTGATGAGCTTCATCAATCTTCCGTAGGCTATGTTCTTCTTCACCTTGACGATCTTCACCTCCGCCAGATCGCCCACCACGGCATCCTTGACAAATACAGTCATGCCCTGAACGTGTCCAATACCCTCTCCGTCATTGCCCATGTCCTCGATGAGCACCTGATAATCCTCATTTTTGACAAGTGTGACTTCACCAGTATTTGCCGCATCCGTTCCGGATGTTCTAACAACTGAACTTGCACTATTCACTGCCTCCATGGTATTTTTTCTCTGCATACCATTTACTCGTCTATTGTTCTTAGGTCTCCTATTGTTCCTAATATCTGACATATACTATCTCTCTTCCTATTGCCGTTATTAATTATCCGACGTCTTCCTTATATTAGACTGCAATGCTCTGTTGAAGCCCAGCCAGCCATTGTTGTCCTTTGCCGCATCCAGCTCCTGGATAAATGTCTGAATCTTGGCGTCTGTGTTGTCCGCCATGGACAGTGCCAGAGCCTCGATGAGTGCCGGCTTCTTTGGTGAGCCGTACTCAAGCTCCCCGTGGTGAGCCAGTATGCAGTGCTCCAGCTCATTTGCCGCCTTTGCAGGGAAATTGTCTATGGTATTGATCTTATCGCGGATCATCATCGTTCCCATGACTATGTGTCCAAGAAGCTGACCTGCGTCTGTGTAGTCGTTCTCAGGGAACTTGGAGATCTCGTAGACCTTGCCAATGTCGTGGAGAAGTGCCGCTGTGATCAGCAGATCCCTGTTGAGCACCGGATAATATGTGGTGTAGTAGTCACACATCTTGGCAACTGCCAGTGAGTGCTCAAGTAAGCCTCCTATGTATCCGTGATGTATCGACTTTGCAGCCGAGTGATTCTTGAATTCCTTGACAAATGCAGGATCCTCGGCGAAGAATTTCTTCAGAAGCACCTTGTAATAATCCTTGTCGAGTGATTCCACGAGAGCCATAAGATCCTTGTACATCTGCTCTATATCTTTCTTGGTACACGGCATATAATCAGCCTCTGAGTATTCTCCCTCATCTGCAATACGAATCTTCTTGATATTGAGCTGAAGCTCATTGTTAAATGATGTGACCTGACCATCCACCTTGATAAAGTTCTTTGACTCAAAGTGTCCTATCGCATTGCTCAGCTCCCAGACCTTTCCGGCTATACTTCCTGTCTTATCCACAAGCTCCAGGTTGTAATATGTCTTTCCTGATTTTGTAGTTCCTGTCTGCTTGTTCTTGCAGAGATAGACATTCGATATCATGTCGCCTTCATTGAAATCTGTTATAAATACCATTTTTCTTTCCTCTTTCTATGCTTAATTATTAATATGTTATTTACATTTTAATCATATATAAGAATACAATAGGCGGTTGTGAAAATCCAGTATTTACTGAACATTTCCACAACCGCCTATATTACTATATTCCCCCACATCACATCTTATCATACTCATGAAGCTTATCTGAAGCAGCCTTCCCATTCTTCCGTGATTCTTCCCTGTCAAGCTTTCTCACTCCAAACAGCCCCTTGATGACAAATGCTATTCCCACGCAAAGTGTTCCAAGGATCAGTGTGAGCTCAAGTCCTGACATATATCTCAGTGAAACATTCAGTGAGATTATGATGCATACAAAGAATGCTATACAAAGTCCTGTGAACACAAGTCCTGTTCCCATGTTCGGCTTAACCAGAAGTGCGATAAATGCGATGACCAGCAGGACAATAAAGATTCCTCCAATATTCACACCACCACCTATACGAAACAGTGAACTTAAAAGTCCCCAATCGGACACGACTACATTCTTCAGGAACATCACACTGCCCGCGATCATCAATACGATTCCCAATAAAAACTGCAATAACTCTTTCATAACCTGTCTTCTCCTCTTCTTTTTGTAATACGCAACTCTCTTTGTCTTAAGTCATATATCGCTTTATTTTTCCCCCCAGATCAAACTGTATTTTATAATATCAGCTTTGTGTTTCTCCCGCAACCACAGCCGCTGAATTAATCAGGGAAAATGTGCCTATTTCTACACCTGCAATATGTTGACGCTCTATAATTATAAGGGGTATAATCAATTATGTATGTTTATAATTAGAGTCTTTATATATATTTAATTATGCTTTTCATGCACTTATCGAGTTAAACACTGATCCTATTCATCATATGATCACAAGATTCATGCCCGTGCATATGAATTTTACAAATCTGCATTTGTATGAACATATTTATATAAACGAATTTACATAAGCACTATAAAATAAAAAGTTAAATAATAAGGAACACCGAAAATGAATCTGAGAACATTAAGAGTTATAGAATACAACAAAATAGTTGAGATGCTGACAACATTTGCCTCATCACCCATGGCGAAGAGGAAGTGTCAGCGCATAAAGCCCCGCAAGGATCTCGCCATGATCGAGACGCTCCAGCAGGAGACAAGGGATGCTCTTCGTCGTCTGAACACCCAGGGCAATCTATCATTTGCAGGACTCAAAGATATCGGGGCATCTCTAAAGAGACTTGAGGTTGAGGGAATCCTCACCACCGCAGAACTGCTTGATGTGGCAAGCATGCTGGACCTCGCACTCACCGCCAAGAGATACGGCGAGAACGAGGGCACCAGCATGACCGATACGAGAAGGCGCAGTCAGGAGCAGATCGAGGAAGAGAAAGCTTCCAACAAGATGCTCGGGCTCAGCATGAACCCGGATGGCACCACATGTCCGGACAGCCTGCGCACGAGATTTCTGGAGCTCATGCCTCTGGAGCATCTGTCCAGAGAGATCCACAGATGCATAATTTCCGAGAACGAATTTGCCGATGACGCTTCATCAGGGCTCAAGGCCGTGCGAAGGAACAAGCGTCTGACAAATGAAAAGCTGCACAACCAGCTTGCAAAACTTGTCAGCGATACCAGCAAGCAGACCATGTTCCAGGATAACCTGGTAACCATGAGAAACGGCAGATACTGTATCCCGGTCAAGGCCGAGTACAAGAACCATTTTCCTGGTATGATACACGACCAGTCGTCGACCGGAGCAACAGTGTTCATCGAGCCTATGGCCATCGTGAACCTGAACAACGAGCTGAAGGAGCTGGACAATCAGGAGCTTGCCGAGATTGAGAAGATACTTGAATCTCTGTCAGCGCAGACCGCAGCGGAGATCGAATACATAAAATACGACTTCGACACTCTGGCTGAACTGGATTTCATCTTTGCAAGAGCTTCATTTGCAAGAAGCTACAAGGGAACCGAACCGGTATTCAACACCGATGGGATCGTCGATATAAAGCAGGGAAGACATCCGCTGCTGGAGAAGCACACCGTCGTACCTGTGGACATCAAACTGGGTGAGGACTACAACCTCCTCATCGTGACCGGTCCTAACACCGGTGGTAAGACGGTATCACTTAAGACTCTGGGACTCTTCTCACTCATGGGACAGTCCGGACTTCATATTCCGGCACTTGACGGTTCAAGACTGAATGTATTTGACGACGTATTTGCCGATATCGGAGATGAGCAGAGTATAGAGCAGAATCTGTCCACATTCTCATCCCACATGAGCAACATCGTGTACATACTGGATCATGTCACCCCCGGCAGTCTGGTTCTCTTCGACGAGCTGGGCGGCGGTACGGACCCTATAGAGGGTGCAGCACTTGCCATCGCCATCCTGTCACATCTGAACGACATGGGTGTCAGATGTATGGCAACCACACACTACAGTGAGCTCAAGACATTTGCCATGAGCACACCGGGTGTCGAGAATGCAAGCTGCGAATTTGACGTGGCAACACTCCAGCCGACATATAAACTGATGATCGGTATTCCGGGAAAGTCAAATGCTTTCGCCATAGCGAAGAAGCTTGGCATCGACGATAGCATCATCGAGAGCGCCAAGGCCAATATCGACAGCGATACAGTTGACTTTGAGACCCTGATCGCGGATCTCGAAAGAAGCAAGAGGAAGATTGAACAGGACAAAGCCGACATTGCAAGACTCAAGGAGGATGCAAAGCAGCTTCAGGAACGTGCACAGATGAAGGATACAGAGCTCTCAGACAAGAAAGCCGAGATTCTGGCAAAGGCGCGCCAGGAGGCATCCGAGATCATAGAGGAGGCGAAGGCTGAGGCCGATGCCGCTATAAGGAAATACAACAAATGGACCACTAACCCGGCAAAGGCCGATGCCAAGGCGATGGAGGCCGAGAGACAGAAACTCCGCGCGAAGATCAACGACCTCGGTAGGATGAACGAGGAGAAGCGCAAGACTGTAAAGTCAGACCACAAGGCATCCGACTTCAAGGTTGGCGATACCGTACATGTTATCAGCATGGATTCCGAGGGAACCATCATGGCACTGGCTGACTCCAAGGGTAAGCTGAAGGTCCAGATGGGTATAATCAGCGCATCTCTTCCACCTACTGATCTTCTGCTGGTTGAGCATGAAAAGAAGAAACCGCAGAAGGCCACAGTCACAGGTGGCAAGAGCATGAACAGGATGATGAATATCAAGCCTGAGATAAATGTACTCGGTATGACGGTCGACGAAGCCACATCACTTGTGGATAGATTCCTTGATGATGCCCTTATGGCTCATCTGCACAGAGTCACCATCATCCACGGAAAGGGCACCGGAGCCCTCCGAAAAGGAATACATCAATTTCTGAAATCACAGCCACATGTCAAGTCCTTCCGTCTCGGAGAATTCGGAGAGGGTGATGCGGGAGTCACCATAGTGGAACTTTAAAATAATGCTTCAACAATGAAATCGGTGTACGCCTTCGGATTTTTTACAAACTATATTATTATAAATTTACTGGGAGGTTTATATATATGAGCAAAAATAATATTCTCATCGTTGACGACGACGAGAACATCGCAGAGCTTATATCACTCTACCTCAACAAAGAGTGTTATGAGACCGAGATAGCCGCAAGCGGAACGGAAGCTCTACAGTTATTTGAAGAATATTCGCCTGATCTGGTTCTCCTGGATGTCATGCTTCCGGGAATGGACGGATACCAGGTGTGCACAGAGATAAGGAAGACATCGAATACGCCTATCATCATGCTCTCTGCCAAGGGTGAGGTATTTGACAAGGTGCTGGGGCTTAAGATCGGTGCAGATGATTATATCGTCAAGCCATTTGACTCAAATGAGCTTGTGGCAAGGGTCGGCGCCCTTCTCAGGAGGTCAGCCATGACTGAGAGTGCACAGAAGCAGCCACAGAGCGCAGCTTACGATGTCACAAGTGCGGACCATGTAGGTACATTTGTGGAGTATGACGGGCTGGTCGTAAATATCTCCAACTACACAGTAACCTTTGAGGGACACAATCTTGAGATGCCGCCAAAGGAGCTGGAGATCCTCTACTTCCTCGCCAGCAGACCAAATCAGGTATTTACCAGAGAGCAGCTTCTGGACAAGCTGTGGGGATACGAGTATGTGGGCGACACTAGGACCGTGGATGTACATATCAAGAGACTTCGTGAGAAGCTGAACAACAATCATAACTGGAGCATTGCCACTGTATGGGGCATAGGCTACAAGTTTGAATGGAGATCATAATGAAGAAAACAGCATTTGACAAGATCGTGGTCGGATTCGTAGTGCTGGTTGTGATCATATTTGCACTGCTCATGGTGTACAGTATATCAACAGCACAGAATTCTGTTCTCTCAGAGCGCAAATCCACCATGAAGAACGAGATCACAATGCTTGCCGACGGCGCCATGACTGATTACAGCAACGGAACCATTGACAGCAAGGAATTATACAAGGAGCTTCAACATGCGGCGGATACCCTGGACATGGGAATCTGGCTCACCGATGAACGCAGCAACATTATTTTCAGGTCGGGAAGCTCTTCAGGAAGCAGTGAATCCGGTGGATCTTCCAAGGATTCAGATTCACACAGCAGCACAAATGACAACCTCAAGAATTATGTGGAACAGGATGAATTGTTTGCATCATTTTGCTTCGAGAATACATTTGGCGGCTATTTCTCGGAGGACACTCTGGTGATCGGCCAGCCTCTCTACTCGTGGAACAATTACATGGGAACTATCATCCTGACATCACCTATGACATTCAAGCAGGATATAAAGAGCAGGATGCTTTCAACGACATTTGTGCCATTCCTGATTCTCATGCTGATCGCCATGATCGCGCTTATGCTCATGTCAAACAGCCTGCTCAAGCCTATACGTGAGATCATCAAGACGTCCAAGTCATACGCCCAGGGTAACTTCAATGCCAGGGTAAATGTGACCGCGAAGAACGAATTCGGCGAACTTGCGAGATACATGGAGGAGATGGCAGATGAGCTGAGCCGTTCAAATGAGTACAGGAAGTCATTTATATCAAATATATCCCATGACTTCAGATCGCCACTCACATCCATCAAGGGTTACATAGAGGCCATGCTGGACGGCACTATTCCACTGGAAAAGCATGAGAAGTACCTCGGCATAGTGTTAAATGAGGCACAGAGACTGACCAAGCTGACACAGGGACTTCTGGAGCTGAACAACTTCGATTCATTTGACCTGCAGCTTGACAAATCCAACTTCGATATCAGGGATATCATCACACCGACCATCAACACATTTGAGAAAAGGTGCAAGGACAGGGGGATTTTCCTGGACAGCGTATTCCTCACCGACAACACAGTGGTATACGCCGACAGGACCAAGATACAGCAGGTTATATACAATCTGGTTGACAACGCCATAAAGTTCACACCTGAGGGACGCCAAATCAGAGTTCAGGTGACCGAGAAGGACAACAAGATATTTACAAGTGTCAAGGATGAGGGTGTAGGAATTCCAAAGGATGCCCAGAAGAAGGTATTTGAGAGATTCTACAAGACGGATCCGAGCCGCGGCAAGGACAAGACCGGAACCGGACTGGGACTGGCCATAACCAAGGAGATCATCAAGGCTCACGGCGAGCAGATCACCCTTACATCCGAGGAGGGCGAGGGAAGCGAATTTATCTTCTCTCTTCCTAAGGAGAAGGATATGCAGGTGCCTATCAAGCCTGTGCATGTCGAGCACACTGAACACCACTCCGATACAGACATATCATCGTCTGGCGTGAAGAGCAATGGCAAATTCAGGATCAAGGATTCATAACATATCGCAGAATATTAAAGCCCGGGCATTACACCAGAGAATGTCTCTGTTGTAATACCCGGGCTCTATTTATTTCACTTTACATTTTCTACCATCTATCCACACATTTTTCACCTGTGAAACATCTATCGGCTTAGTGAAGTTCAACTCCATTCTCTGTATGCTGTCGCCATCACCGGTCTTGCCGATTCCATATACTACATCTTTCAATTTTTTATTGTCTGTCATCTCAAGTATTATATTCTCCAGCGAGTCATCATCGACCGCCGCATTTTCAGCAATGTCAATGGTTATGCCCTTTGTATTTATTGTACATTTTTCAATGCCATCTATGCCGGATATATCCACACTATGTCCCTGCATATCATCCTGAACCTTAAACTGTAAGGTCCAAGGGCCATCCACCTCGTCTGCTACATAGGTGACCGCGCCATCACTTGATTTATTTTTGTTGAACAGGGTAATGCTGTTACATCTCATGGTGATGACATCCCCCACCCTGTATACATTTTTCTTTTTTAACTTGTATACAATATCAGACATTGTCTGCTTGTTCGTGAGCGAGATTCCATCGCCAGGAGCCGTGCTGCCCGCATATTCACTGACGATGTTCGCACCGCCTTCTATTATCTGCATCTGAGCATCAAAGCTCTCATATTTTTCTGTGTCAAAGTCATCGTATGTGATCACCATCGCAATGTTGACCTGATCGCCATCCACTGCTACCTTCTTCAGATCAAAGCTTACTTTTGCATCGGACTCGGTTATCACCTTTACACTGCCCTTATACTCGTTATTTATGTAGCTCTCGTCCACATATTTTGATGGAATAACACTTCCTGTCTCCCTGCTCAGACTATCAAAAAACCATGCCAGCGAGCCGTTCTCTGCCGCATATGTCAGTCCGCCTCCCGACAGGATCAGAACAGCCGCCACTGCCGCTGCCACCGTCTTCCATCCATGATTTCTTCCGTTTTCCCTCACCTTCACCTTGTGCCTGAGCCTCTTCACACAGGCATCCTTCTCTTCATCCGACATATCCATGGTCTCAATGTCCACATTTACATCGTTCATAACATCATATACATTTCTGTCTTTTCCGTTTTTCATGATTACTCACCGCCTTTACACTTGTTTCAATCGACTTCTTGCTCTGGACATTCTGCTGTAGATAGATGATGAAGATACCCCATAATCTTCCGCTATCTCATCTACACACTGGTCATCCCAGTAGTACCTCAGAATGATGTCCCTGTCTTCGTCCGACAGACCACTCAGCAGCTTTTCCATGCTGTCCGATATCTCCTCATTGAGTATCTCCAGCAGGTTGTCATTTGCAAGCTTGTTCTCATAGTCTGCTATGTCTTCCTCCGAACATCTTCTGCTGTATCTTCTCAGATAATCTATGGATCTGAATCTTGCAATTGCCGTTATCCAGCTTCTGAACGAGCCTTTGCTCTCGTCAAATCTGTCTATATTGTTCCATACATCCAGAAACACATCGTCCATGCACTCTTCAATTTCCTCCGGCATGCCCGAAAGATTCTTGTACACAGCGGCTTTCACCTGCCCGCCATATTCCTGAACCACAAACTCCAGAGCTTTCTCATTATGCCGTTTCAGCTTCGATATATAATTGTTCCTGGTTACTATATCATTCACCTCCCCGTGTGTTTCTAATATATATTCCGATCAAAATCTGTGTTTTCTTGCAGTAAAAGCAATTTTTTTTATAAAAAAGCTGCCAGTTTTTTGAATTATACTGACAGCCATCTCTTTAATTATTATATTTGTTATTCATTTCCTTTACAGCCTCACCGATCTGGGCTCTGAGCTCTGTGGGATAAATGACCTCCACCGAGGTTCCATACTGCATCGCCCAGTGCGCCATCGCCTGACGGCTGCACACAAGCCGCACGTAAGTTACATCATCCTCAGTCTCCCTGAAGCCTTCGTACTGTCTGGCTATATTTTCATCGACCACATCAAAGTTTCTTCCAAACCAATCCACCACATCCGATATGGCAGCCTTTCTGACACGCATCACTATGGTCACCGGCTCATCGGCAAACATATAGATATGCTCAGCCATATGCTTTGGAAGGTTGAGTCCATGCTCCATTCCCTTTACCTCTGTGCGGTTCTTCACAGGCCTGTCAACTATCTGGACCTGTGTCATCTTATCCACTCTGTAATTCGACAGATTGTCATACTTGTCGTAATTGCAGATGAGGTAATACTTTCCGTCATTCGCCACCATCTGATACGGATTGACTACGTACGGCTCCTCCCGCCTCGGATGAAGCTTCTTGTCCTCACCATAATTATTGTACACAAATGATATCTGCTTCTTCTCAGATATGGCATCGTCTATCATTCCCACGTTGAACAGTGTCTGCTTGTTGCTGGTGTGCTCGAGACCCGGAAGACTGCTCACATGCGTCATCTTGTTTGTAAAATATATATTTGACAGACCTGCTATCTTGTCTATGAGCTGGCTCGCCTGACCAGCCGGTATGGTCTTTGAGAACAGGATACTGTCTATCATCATTCGAAGCTCTGCATCGTCAAACTCATGATTATAATACCAGTTTGATGTAAGTGTCTCCTTTGTGCCATCCTTCTTTTCTCGCTCAGTCTCGGTGTACTCAATGTCATAGCCATAATCCACCAGACAGTTGAGATTTGCCTTTACGGATTTTCTGTCCACGGTGATATCATAGTCCTCTTTGAGCTTCGCAATGATATCCTTCTGATCCATGGTGTGGTCACAGTCCGTATATTTCTTCAGTATATCCAGAATGCATATGTTCAGCATCTTTTTTCCACTTGTAGGATACGCCATGTATATTCCCCCTCTATCACTACATGTCCCAACTAAGACGATGTAGATTTCCTGCTTCCTCTAGGCCTGGGAAATCATTCTGTCTGAGTGCTTCATACAGCACTATTGCCACAGAGTTGCCCAGATTCAGTGAACGAATGTCTGGGAACATCGGAATCCTGATAGATGTATCCTTATAATCAATCAAGATCTCCTCAGGTATACCCGCGCTCTCCTTGCCGAACATGATGTATGCGTCATCCTCAAACTTCACATCTGTATACTTCTTCCTGGCTTTGGTTGTCGCCATGTATATCTTTGCTCCGGGATTCTTTGCAAGGAAATCCTCGAAATTCACATATGTTGTCACATCCAGCTTGTCCCAGTAATCAAGCCCGGCACGCTTCAGCTGTTTCTCATTTATCTGGAAGCCCAGCGGCTCTATGAGATGCAGTCTTGCGCCTGCTGCCACACATGTTCTTCCTATGTTGCCTGTATTGGCCGGGATCTCCGGCTCATGTAATACTATATTTAGCATACTACTCCTCCTATAAAAACCTTGGCGGTGTAAGAAATCTCCTCTCGTCGTCGTGCACTACAACCCTATCGCTTTTTTCCGTAAGATGACCTATGACTGAAGCCTCA
>OGXG01001443.1_pt1 | contig 11851 bp, 11 predicted proteins | sample 1576251 | NCBI WGS metagenome assembly OGXG01 (sample SAMEA3541533, study PRJEB24748) | human gut metagenome | biome: human gut; feature: human-associated habitat; material: faeces | place: China | collected 2012
GTTGAGGATGGCTTGCAGGTTGATAATCTCGGTGCTAGGGTATGGTCAAACTGATACATCTGCCGGGTGCTGATATTATATTCTGGAAAAATAATTGCAGTATTTGCCTTGTTATTGGGATTAAATGCCGGAATGATATTAGAAGTATTGACCTCATACGTTTCATATTTCTGCGTGCAGTCAAAAACAATTCGAGTGGAAGTAATGAAACCAATTTCATATAATTTTTTTCTAAGGTCTTCTTGCTTTAAAATCAATCGTCCAATTTGGTCTTTTTGAAAAATCAGAGCGTTATTATAAGAGGTAAGGGTTAACTTTGGAAAATTCCCAGCACTGTCAATGGTGCGTAAACAATCGTTATAGATGTTTACACAAATTTGATAGACCCCTTCCTTACATTTCTTTTTCAGACCATATTGGATTCCGTCAAGAAGCTGTCTTAATGTAATATCTCTTAAAACAATCAGTTCCATGACAATTCCGACACCACGCTCATCATTAAACTGAACGCCAATCAACAATTTATTACTTTCCATATTGCCTCCAGATGATTTTGTTAGCCACGATTTACAGTGATATTTTGAATCGTTATTGTTGTATAATTTCCCAAGAGAATCTTGCTGCCTGCTGCCAAAACAGTCGCCTGTCCACTCCGAATATCTTCTCTTTTTTGACTGGTTTCAACGGAAAACATTGCATTTTTTGCAATGTTTCTTATTATAACGGTGCTTGTTTTTTTGTCATAAACCAAGGAAAATGCATTTCTGCCAATACTGCTGATGTCCTCATTGGTTGCATTTTCACAAATTGCTTTTTGGTTTTTCGGAAGTGGGGTTCGGTCGTTGGAAGTTGGTTCTAACGTTCTTCCAACTTTAAAATCAGAAGAAATTGGAAATCCCCAAGTATCCATACCGACACCATTTTGATCTCGTTCGTCACTTTTTGTAATTTGAACAGTTAGCTTGCACTGCAACGATTTTTTGGATCTTAAAATGAAAAAAACGGCTGCCGCAGCTCCAAGAATCACAACTCCGCCGATTGATAACCATATAACAGGCAAAAATGACTTCCCAGGATTGCCTTTTTTTCTATTTGCTTCTTGTGTTACGGTAACTTTTGTTGTTTCCTTTACTCGAGTGGTTGTCATTACAGGTTCTTCTGTTATGAATGTGGTAACAGTTGGTGCAAGTTCTGCCTGTGGAAACATAATAGATCCGAGCGAAAGATTAGAATCTCCGTTTTTAATGGTGATTCCCTTTACTTCACCAGTTGTCACGTCATTGGTCAGGTTGACTTTCATGAGTGATACCGTTTCAGGAATTAACGCATCAAACTTTGTACCGCTGTTAAAAAGCGTATAAGTATTCGAGCCAAGCTTTGCAATTGCGGTCAAATTGACATCCTGTTGATTGCCTTCGCTCACTTGCACTACGTCGATATGATAGCGGCTGTTCTCACTGATGATACTTCTCATATAATCAAATGAAGTTCCTTCAATCGAATCTACCCCATCTGTAATTAAAACGGTTCGGTAATAGATATCCTGATTGGAATCCATTTGATTGGTAATGTTTACAACTGCATCATAGACCAAGCTTGCTTGCCCATTAAAATCCACTTTTGATAATTCATAGTTTATAAACTCTGGGTCATTGGAGTAATTATCAGCAAGAACCGTTGTTTGCGTGTCAAACATTGCAATCTTCACGCTTTCTGTTCCCGGCATCACGGAAACATAACTACTGATTGCATTTTTCACTTCTTCCCGAAGACTGTACGGCATAGAAGTAGAATTATCAATCAGAAAGATGGTATGGATTGGCACATCAGAATTTCTCACTTCTGCATCAAAGGTTTCATTTCCAATCAAAATACTGGCATTATCCTGTAATGATTCAGAAGTAAAGATTTTCATAGATGTTCCATCATCGGAAAAATACACCTGCAACGGTTCTGTTCCAGCTGTTGCATAGACATTCATTCCAGTCGAATTGAACATCATGGCAGAAACGATCAGCGGTAATATTATTTTTCTTATTTTCATCATTGCATCACTCATTTTATAAATTAAACAATGGATTCCATGATTCCTTGAATGGCTGTCTGAAAATCTGGCGATTCTGGAACAGCAATGTGTTCTGGATTTGACAGCGTTACAGGTGGAATCGAAATGGAATGCATTGTAGGATAGTCAATATGGAAATCTGTCTTTTTGACAGAGGACTCTATTTTTTCGGGTGGATGGATTGTGATTTTCGGTACAGAAATTTCATCATACGGAATAGAGAGCGGCTGCAAGGAACTATCTGCTTGTGCAGCGGATTTTAAACACTCGTTCAAATGCTCAAATGTATTTGTATGAACTTCCGGTACAGAAATTTCGCTTTTCTGAATGGATATTGGCTGTAAAGAAATGTTGCATGTTGAGATTTCCGGAATTGTCATTTCTGGTAATTGCAATGCAACATGTGCCTGTTCTGGCATTGTCATTTGCGGAACAGCCATTTTTTCCATAGGCTCTGGATGAACTGTAACTTTAAAATTCGTTTGGAATTGCGGAATGGTTTCTCCTGGCAAGTCAATCGCAGCTGGCTGAAAATCTACAACAGGAGTAACGGAAGGCAGTGCAAACTTCTTGACAGAAAGGACTTCCACCGAAACTTTTTCAATCGCAATTTCTTCCAATTTTGGAAGCTGTATGGTTGTTTGCGGAATATCCAATGTTGGTTTTTCCAATGCAACCACAGGTTGTTCTTTGGGAATAGAAATGCTGGGAAAATCAAATGAAATGGCAACTTGCTGCATCGTAATATCTGGAATCTTCACAGATTTATTCTTCAAATCATAGGAAACAGCAGGAATTGCAGTTGGAGCAATCTTCACATCTGGCATTTTCAGCATTGTCATTTTTTGCGGTGTATCGTAGGAAATTTCTGGCATTTCCATCGAAATTTCAAAAGGATGACAAGTTGAAATATCTGGAACGGATGGGTAATCCAACTCAGAAAAATGCATTGCAATTGGCTGGATTACAATGGGATTCAGTGCGGAAACATCCGGATAATCAATTTTTGAATCCTGTATTGTAATTTTCGGCATTGCAGGCAGCGTTTCAAAAATTGGAACGCTGTCCACTGCAATTTGAACCGGATCAATGGTTACTTCCGGCATTGCTGCCGGAAGATTTAAGGGTTTTACTGCAAATTGTTCTGCTTCTAAGTGTAAATCTTTCCCGCTAAGTTTTGCAAATTCGCCTTTTAGCTGTAAGATCACCTCAGTCATTTCATATTCAAATAGTTCTTTGTTTCTCTCTACATCCGAAAGACGTTCTGTTTCTTGTTTCATCATGCACCTCTCTTAGCGGCAAGTTCGATTTAACCTAAAGTTGCTGGGATATTTTCTGCAATCTGCTGATCTGCTTTCTGCATTTGCGAAATATTTGATTGAAGCAAATCAGCCAAAGACTCCAACAGCTTCGGAACAGTTGTAGCCATATATTCTTTCACAGGGGTGGAAATAAAAGAACTCATTTTGTCTTTGCTATCGCCTTCCCAACTACTAATTGCAGAAAGAAAATCGTTTTCAAAGGTGTCTGCTGCAGATTTATACTGACTTGCTAAATCTTTGATCTGCGTTACTGCTGCATTCATTTCATCATACTTAAAAACAATATCTGCCATGATAAATCTCCTCCTTTTTATTGTGCAGATGCACCCTCACCAGGGTTTCTATTAAAATCAGCAAGCTGTGGGTCAACAGTATTGAGCAGCTTCTGCTGAATGTCATCCAACAAGGTCTTAATGCTTGCAGTCAGAGAATTTCCCTGCTGAGTAAGGTTTTCTGTAATTGCCGGAAGCACCTTATTGGTATAAAAATCCTTATAGCCTTCCGCTGCTTCCCCGTTGAAGTTGCTGCTTGTCAGGGTGTTCATAATTTGTTCCAGTTCTCCATTCAAAGATTCGATGGAAGAAATGTAAGTGTCAACGCTTGCTTTCGCACTTTCGACAATTGCACTTGTAAGAATTGTAGACATAGAAATAACTCCTTTCAATCAATGAACATTTTCGTTCTTGTCTGCGTGGTTTTATGCCTGATAGGACTGAATTGTGGTATTCAATGTTCCATATTCTGTAAACACCGTTGCATAAGCTGTTTTGACATCATTCAATGTTGTAGAAATATGGTCAATGACCAACTTCTGTTTGTCAAGTGGCTGCAACAAATTGTCTTCACAGGAACGAATGAATTTTCTGCCGGCTGGCGTATCAAATCCTTTTTTTAAAACGTCCAGCAAATCTACAATATCATCTCGCAGACTCTGAAGCTGTACCGCTAAATCTGAAAAGTCAGCAATTGCCTTTTCAAATGCTGCATCGTCCAGCACAACATCATTCATATTATTCAACCAGCCCATATCATCACCCCCTTTCTATTTTTACATTTTCTGTAACTCCTTTCTGCATTCGTTGATGTATGCCATCAATGCTTCCTTTTCGTCCAGCACCAACAAACTTGCCATCTCTTCCGCTTTCGCAAATTTTCCGCTTTCTGCGTACATTCTTGTTCGGAAAATAACCGCAAAGCTGTTGCCCGGACTTTGAATCATCTTGTTTCTATAAAAAGCAATTGCTTCTGCATACTTTCTATCTGCCATTTCCTTAGAGAATGCAGGGGACGTACCAACTAATTTTCTCATAGAGAATGCCTCTGCATATCGTCCAAAATAGGATTGATATTCATTCTCGCTGTGTTTCAGCAGACCGCCGAACTTACAAGCATTCTCATAATCTTCCATTGCAAGATAGCAGGACAACAAGGTAAAATACAATCGATCATAAGAAACTTCTGTTACTGTTTCAATTGGTGTTGCAGTTTGTTGTTCGGTATGCAGCGGTGATTCCGATTTCTTCTCATCATCTGGTAAATCAAAGGCATCTTCTGGATATTCCCGAACAGGATTTCCATCTTCATCATAATAAACCTCTGCAACTTCTCCGATATTTTCATCAAGTTCTCCGGCTGCAATTTTTTCATCAATTGCCTGCATATCTGCTTCCGCCATGTCTTCAATTTCTGTTTCGTCCAATTCTTCCATAAAACCACTTTGTGATTCAATTTTTGGCAGAGGGGAAACCGTTTCTTTTGGAAGAAGAGAACTTGCTGTTTCAATTGCTTCCTGATACCGCCCCATCTTCAGACAAATTTCCGCCAAGGTAAGCGTGAAATCCTGCTGCTTCGATGCTGGAGCAATCTTTTTCAAGTTGACCATCAAATCATAAGCCTCTTGCAAATAAGCTTCTGCATGTTCTGGATCAACATCTGACTTGGCTGCCAAAAATGCAACACGCTCTGCTTGAATATTTAACTGATCATCTTCATCAAGTTCTGCATATTTCTCTACATCGTTTAAAACCTGTTCAGCCTTATCATAGGATTGTTGTGCCATCAAAATGCTGAAATAGACCATATAGCCTCTCATCTCCGTTGGAGATACTGCAATCCATTGGACTGCACATTTTGCAGCATTTTCATAATCCTCAATCATCATATAAAGCTTGATTTTTTCAGAGATTGCATCTGGATTCAATGCAGCCATTCCGGTTGGGTCAGCATCTTCATACTTCTTGAAATTTGCAAGGGAAGATTTTACATCCTGCCGAAGACTGCAAAGCAGTGCCATCTGATAATATAATTTCGGCTTTGCTTCTTTGCTGCAACCTTTTCTTTCTGCCTCTGCATACAATTCCAATGCTTTTCCATACTCGCCGTGGAAAAAATAGGCATTTCCAAGGTTAAAGATAAAATCTCCGTTTTCCGGATTGATTTCCACAGCCTTTTGGAAATAAGTAAACGCATCATCAAATTTCTCAAGTGGAACACATACCGTTCCTGCTTTTGTCAGTGCGTCCGTGTCGTTTGGATTTTCTTTGATTGCCTTTTGAAACCATTCCAATGCAAGATCGTAATGATCGTTGGAAAACGCTGTTTCGCCATTGGTCATTGCTTCGATATAGTTTTCTTGATTCAAATTGGATCACCTCTCGTTGATTAAGTTACTACTCTTGGAGTAACCGTAAATCTTTTTAGCCACATTTTTGCAGTTTCATTAAATGTATCTCTTAAAGATTCTCCGACTCCTTCTCCATTAAGTTTTATTTTGATAATATCATTATTATTATAATCATATTCATTTTCATAAGATATATTTAATGTTCTTTTAAACAAATCGTTTAAATGAACTGCAACAATATCTCCACCTGCAATCCATCTTATATTATCAATATTTTTAGACATTATTTTCTTCATAGCATCTTTCTTAGTATATGATAATATTTGATTAAATGTCATATCTTTAATTGCTTCATTTCCTTGTAATTTACATCCAAGTGCAAAAAAAGCAGAATCAAATACATTATCAACTGTTCCATCAGCAATTCCTTTTAACACTTCGTCCTGAGAACCTTCTAATGTTCCATTATCAATAAAATAATCTGTTTCATTGATAAGAATGTTTGCACCAGTTTGGAAAAATTCTCCGGCTACTGCTCTCCAACCTGGACCAGCATATAAACCGATACCATTTGAAATGCCACTTGCAGTTCCCTTGATTGTTCCTTTGAATATAGAGTCTGCAACATCATCAAAAGTCGTATTATCGACACCTTTTTCATTTACAGTTTTGTAAGTCTCTGCAATTGCTTTTGTTCCAGCTCCTACCAAACCCATAATCGCAATAAATGCTGCAATTGTACCAGGAAAAATAACTGCAATTGCAACCAAACAAACAACTACAAGAGCTGCAATTGCGAGCTTCAATATGCTACCTGCATGCTCTTTAATCCAATCCCACGCTTTTGATAAAGTGTCTATAAAGTTTATATTTAATTTGATTATTGTTTTTGCAATGTTCTTGAGTCCTTCTTTTAATTTCTCAATATTTTTGCATACATAATTCTTTGCCTTGTCGTAATATTCCTTTATTTTATCTTCCTGTGGAGGCTTTGCCCATGGATTCTTGTCATAAAAATCATGCTTGTTCCGGTTGACCAGAATGCTAACTTTTTCATCAATTGTATGGACAAGCTCCAGAAAATCCTCTGACTTCTTCTGTGCAGTCTTCAAGGCATCGGCTTTTGCTTCTTCCTGCTGCATACGAGAATCAATCTGATCCACTGCATTTTGTAGGCTTCCAATTCCGCCATTCATATGATTGGAAAATGTTTTCACAACCTGAAAACTGGAAACCACTCTTCGAGATTTGGAAATCAAAGAGGAAAAATCTGTCTGGAAACCAGAAATCACAGCACTTCCTCCGAGTCCACCGGAATTTAATTCGATTCGCATTTAACCACCACCTTATTTTATTCTTTTAATGCCTCTTCCAATACTATATTAGTCCATTTATTGATAAAATCTCCTTTAAGCATATATCCACTACTTGTATATATTTTATTTTCTTTATCTATATGAAAAGAATAAATAGAATTTCCATCATTATTGTATAATATTATAACATATTCAATATCATATTCTTTTTTCTGATCTTCAATTTGAATTAGGCTTTTATTATCTTTAAAAAAATTAATTGTATTTAAAGATAGCTTACATTTATAATCATTATCAAAATTTGTACTTACCTTTTTTTGAAATACACCATTATCAATAGAATCTGAATCATAGAAATAATTAGTGCCAGGCTTTCTCTCTAAAAGTTTTTTTGTTATACCATACTTTTCTTCTATTTTGGAAAGTATTATATCAATATCTCCAGATCTTCTTATCTTATATCCATTCGATAATTTAATAGTTCTATATATGTCTACTGACCATATATCTATTATCTCATTGTAACTATTAACAAATTCGATTGCATACCAAGTTTTCTTCATATTAATATTTTTGTTATTTTTAATATCGCTTGCAATATGTGCTAATTGATAAGTATCATCAGAATCTAGAATTATATTTAAATTATTATTATATTCATTTTCAATAGCATCAATTAACCTTATTTCTTTTACACAATTATAATTCATCACATTTTCCTTCTCCATACTAGTGTTTATATTATCTTTATCAATACTTGTGCATCCGCAAAATAATATAAAAAATAATATATAAAAAAATACAATTACTTTTTTTCTCATTATTTAATCTCCACAGTTTGGAATGTTAATCTTGAATTCACATTTTTTCCATTTTTTGTTACTATTTTATTGTTATCTTTTGGATCAATGTATGCTTTTCCACCCCATGTCGACACTATCAACAATCCACTTTCTGTAACACCTGTAACTATCATTCCATGTCCACCGCAAATGCGTCCTCGACTTTTATTTTCATCATAATAGAGAGGAAAATCCCATCCCATAACCACAACTTGTTTTCCTTCTTTAACTAAATTGTCATAATTATAAGCTGTAACTTTCACATTTTTTTCAACTTTTATATTTGCTCCACTGCCATTCATATATTTTGAAAGAATTACACCAAATGAATCAGTATCTATGCTGTTATGATTCATGCCATTTTGACTTGAATACAAATCAACAACAACAAGATCAAAATTTAAATTACCATCTTCTTTTTTCATTGAAAACCCAAATTTTTCATAAAACACTTTTTCTCCGTCAGGTATACCAGAATAATATTCTAATATTATATTTGCTAATGCGGCATATCCACATCCATTTTTATTTAATTTATCAAGATATGTTTTTAACTCATATTCACTAAAATCTTCTTTTCCAGTATTTTTAGTTAATATATCCAAATATGCACTTTCATCATTAGATAAATTTCCATCAACTAAAATATTATTGGCTGGTCTACCCTGATCAGCACCATAATACCCAATATTAATTTTTTTAGAATTAAATACATCATCCTCAATTAGAGTTGGGGTGATTTCCGTATGATCTTTCCACCATTTTTGAAAAATTTCAAATGAATCATCATTTTTTTCTTTTTTAAAGCTAAAAAGTAATTTTACACTATCCAATACTTTTTGCACAGTATCCGTAATTGAATCTCTAACTTGATTAACCCAACTATAAACTTTTTCATACCAGTTTCCCTCTATTCCCTGTACAGAAGGTTTTGCCCATGGATTCACCCGATAAAATTCTTCTTTATTTTTATTTACAATATCACTGATATTTTTATCTATGTTTCTTACTAACTTAATAAAAGAATGTATCTTGTTTCTTGCATCATTCAAATTGCTTTGTTTACATTCTGCCTTTTGAATATGCGTTTCAATTCCATTTAAAGCTTCTTGAAGATTTCCAATTCCACCATTCATGTTATATGTATAATTCTTAACACTTTTCAAAGCTGAAAGAACTGTACTTGATTGGTTGAGAAGAGATGTAACATCAGATTGCATTGTCGCAATAGAAGCATATCCTCCAAGTCCACCAGAATTTAATTCGATTCGCATTTTTTCCTCCATCAATCCCTTTTACATATAGTTTTTAAAGTGATTCATTTCAAATGCACTGCTTACCATGACTTTTCGCCAATCCGCCTGTTCCACTTGATACAGATTGATTTTTGAAGTTAGCTCTCCAACCAAACCGCTAAGTTGATTCATCTGTTGTTCCAGATTCTGAAGGGCTTCTTGCAACCGTTGCACCTCATTCCGAAACATTTCCAACGACCCAGACAACAATGTATCTTCTATAACCCCTTTGTTTTTGAACACATTGAGAAAGCTTGCTGCAGTAAAATCTGGACATTTGATGCTACCTTGATAACTGCCATCTGTCTGCTGTGCAGAATCATTAAATTGATTGAGAATCGTTGGCAAATCTGCACCCATTGCAGAAATCAGGGAACTTCCCCCACCGCTTCCTTCCATTGCTCCGATAATCGTTTGAATATCCTCAATTCTCTTCTCGAAATTCAATTTATCATTTTTACAAGATTCAATTGCTGACAATGCTTGTGACTTTTCATAAGAACAGTTCTCCGCCGCTTTTGCAGCAGACGCCCTTTGATTTGCTGCATTGGCATATCTGCTTTTCGATGCATAATATTCTTCAGCTGCTTCATCTTGACTGGGATTATACCATGACATCACAATCACCTCTTTCTCATTTGCCAGATTTCCAGACCCATTCCATATAATTCCGCCAAACATCATAGATTAAAATAAATTCTCTTCTCTTTTGTAAAATGTGCTTTTTCAACAAAATAGAAGCTAAAATCTGTTGTTTTCTATTTAAATCCAGTATATCATACCGTCCAGAAAATGTCAAGACATTTTTTTACAATTTGTGATATTTATCCCAAGATTTCCATCTTTGCCCACGAATTAAAATGATACAATCTAATTTTCCAGTTCTATGAATTTCTAGGTGTTATTTGAAAAAATGGAAAATCAATGCTGTCTTTTTCAAATAAGTAGCCTCCTATAAAATGTTCATCTTCTTGTATACATTTCACTTGCAAATACTTAAAAATGAGAATCTGACAAACATAAATTTCCAGTCAAAAATAAAATCGTCCCAATTCGAGGTGCTTCCTCAAAATCAGGACGATTTTTTGATGTATTTTTCTTGCTTATGAGATTCAAAAGGCAATCTACAATTGATTGCATGATAGATAAATGACTTTCAAGCTATTTGATGCTTCTAAAAAATGCACTTTTATGGAAGGATGGTATGTTTTATTTTTCTAAGAATTTTTTTATAGATGCCTTGACGGAATTTGCAACTCCAAAATTTCCGTATTTCACTGCAACAGCACGAAATTTTTTATGATGAAAATCATTCCAAAATTGCTCTCTATTGGAAGGTTTCGGAAAAGGCTTCTTAAAAGATGGCTGCATACTATCTTCCATTCTGGTTTTTTCACAAATCAACCCATTCTTTACTTTTTCAAAAAGCTCTTCACCACGTTCATTGTTAATCAAAACAAGGGAACCCCCCTTATTATCACTGAATCCCGGTGCTGCTTTTTCAATGCCCCAATAATCAGCAATCGTTATATCCCCTGGATGTTGTATAGATTTATACGGACATTGATAGCAACAAGGTCTTAGTATTGTATATACATAGAATAAATTTTTAAAAATATCGCTGCTTACTGAACTATCATCTTCAAAATAAAGTGTTTCTATATGTTCTTTCCATCCATATTTTCCTTTATCCCGAAAATCTGCTGCAACAATTTTTTGTGTTTTCTTTTCTCTTGCCATTTTAAATATTCTTTCCAAACTTTGGGACTTGACACACCATGACAAACAATATCTACACATAAAAGTGCATCATAATCTTGTCCTAAATATGCTTTTAATCCGGCAATCTGACAGGAAGTCCCCGAAAATAAAACGCTTCTGTTCGCAAGTAAATCTGTACGCACCTTCATAAAAGTATCTTGCAAATCACTTTGGATATAATTTTATTTCGGTCTACTTGATTATCGGCTCTAATATGTTTTGCATCAACACAATCAACCAAAACACAACCATAAACCACTCCACCATCTTTTGAACTGACCCCAAAAAGTTAGACAAAGATTCAAAAGAAAATTTATGCAAAGCGACTAAGAGGAATCTTGGTCGCTTTTGTTATGCAGCTTTATGTCTGAATTCCACAGGAGATAGACCATTCAGCTTAAGTTTGATGCGTTTGTTGTTGTACCATTCTATGTATTCATGAAGTTCTGATATGAAATGTTCAACTGAGGTAAACTCTTGTAAATATAGTAATTCTGTCTTTAGCAAGCTGAAAAAGTTTTCAGCGCAGGCGTTGTCAAGACAATTCCCCTTTCGGGACATACTCTGCCGGATGCCTTTCTCTTTCAGCATTTTCTGATAATGCTTGTGCTGATACTGCCAGCCTTG
>OGXG01001447.1_pt1 | contig 11840 bp, 18 predicted proteins | sample 1576251 | NCBI WGS metagenome assembly OGXG01 (sample SAMEA3541533, study PRJEB24748) | human gut metagenome | biome: human gut; feature: human-associated habitat; material: faeces | place: China | collected 2012
GATAGAGCCTATATAATAGTCTCTATCATAAACAATTATATGTATATATAAATTAAAATAAATAGTCATATTATATTGACTATTTATTTTACTTCTTAGGGTTTGGAGGTTTAAGTAGTGGAATCAGTTGTAGCACTTGCTATGATAATCTTTTCCTTTGTTGTCTATATAGATAATCTATAGGAATGGTTGTAAGATGTAACTATGGCTAATTATACTATTGGATATTTAACATATAAAAAGAATACTAATTATCTTTCTTTCTATTCGAAAAATTCTTAGTTAGAAAGTATTTCACCATGGATATAATATCTTATAATTATTTATTACTAGACTATAAAATAGGCTAGTAATGACATGAAAATACCTAGGATTTTCATGAAAGGTAATAAATATATCTTTTCAAAATAATAAAAATATATTATAATTATATTGTGCCAAATTAGTTTAGTGGTAGAACAAGGCCCTCGTAATGCTTAGAGATAAGTTCGATTCTTATATTTGGCACCAGATTGATACCAAACTCGAACTTTTCGAGATAATATAAAAACTACTTTCAAATTAAATTAAATTGAAAGTAGTTTTATTTTGTCGATTTAATAAACGCACTTGTAAATTGACATATCATATTAACATCGTAAAAAGTCTAACCCTTTTAAAATTATAAATTATCTTCTAAGAGAAGAACCGTAATTTCTTTGTGCCTCGCCTTGCAAGTATTCTGCATCATCTTTAACAGCTTTAACAATTCTTTCTTTAGTCCAAACATCTTTTTCGCTTAAATCAATTGTACCAGAAATATATAAATTTGTTAAAGGTATTTCAAAAATTTCTAATGTTACTGCAATAAATTTTTTCATTTCTTCAGTTTGTTCTACTCTAACATTAAAATCAAATCCTAAATATTCTGGTCCACCACAACGAATATCTACTGGATCGTTAGCAACACAATCAACACTTATTTGAGAGCATCTTATTAAATTATTATCCATAATTCCAAAACCTCCTTTGTACGTTTTATTATAACACAAAATTATTGGTTTGTAACATTTTTTACTTGTTTTAGGTAAAATGTAGTATTTTTTAATCGTTCAATAATTATTACTAACTATTTATTTTGTCCTAGAAGTTGTTGTACTTCCTCCAAAAAGGCACCAGATTGATTAACACTCAAACTACTTATTTTAGTTCGAGATTATTATATTTAATAAAAAAAATAATGTAATTCATAGTAACTTTTTATGTAATCTAGGTACATTTTCATATCTTTCTATTTTTGGGAAATAGAAGTAAAGCTATATTGTGTCAAATTAATTTAGTGGTAGAACAAGGCCTTCGTAATGCTTAGAGATAAGTTCGATTCTTATATTTTGCACCATTAATTTAAATACAAAGAAAGTAGATATAAACATGGAGTATAGTAGTAGAATATTACTAATAAAATATAATAATAAATTAAGTAGATTTATATTAAATAAATGTAATGATGGAATAATACCAAAAGAAATAAATTAATAAACTTATCTATCAGTAATGATAGGTATTTTATTTTTAATAATTAAATGATATACTAAGTATAGGAAGTGAGATAATAATGAAATTAGTTAATTTAATGTATAGATATGTAAATAGATTTATAAATAATAATGAATTAATAAAAGAATTAAAGAAGATAGATATATGTAATTATCAAGATAAAGAAGTAATAAATAAATTAATTAAAGATATAGAAGAAGTAAGAGAGAAGACTCCTAACGAGATAGACAAAGTAGAAAAGAAAAGATTAGAAGAAATAGATAATTTATTAGATAAATTTAAAGAAGTAAATACTAGTGATAATGAACTAAAAGAATTTATAGAAAAGCAATATAATAATTTACTTAGAGATAAAGAAAGAGTAAGAGATGGTGGTAAATTATATACTAGAATAGCAAACTTATTAACTAATAACTCAGTAATAAATAAGTCTGCTAGCAAAATGAACGATAAAGAATTATTGACTTTTATAACTAGATATATATCAGTACCATTACCTCCTCCTATTAAGCAAGAAGACTTTAATGACTTAGTAAAAGTAGGCATTAAAGAAGATAATAGAGAAGCCTTATGGAGATTAGCAGTCAATTATGATAAAAAGATGGACTTTACTTTAATTGAAGATTATTTCATTGATAAAAGAGATAGCTACTACTTAATAGAATTAATTAGTGCCACTGATAGCGTTAATTTAGATAATATAGTTAGTAAAGTAGTAGCCACTAACGATAGAGAATTTATGATTAATTTAGCAAATAGATCATTAGAATTAAGTATATTTACTAAAGAAGATATAGATAAAATAAAAGAAAAGTATAATTTATAATATGGAGGTATAAAATGAAATTAGCAGTATTTACAGATATTCATGGTAATTTAGAAGCGTTAAAAGCTATTATTAATGATATAAATTCTAAGAATGTAGATGAAATAATATGTCTAGGAGATACAATAGGATTAGGATCCGAATCTAAAGAATGTCTTGATCTAATAATAGAAAATAATATTAAAATGGTTTTAGGTAATCATGAATTATGTGCTTTATATGGTACTGATATTGATAGTAGTATAAATAGTAATGTACAAAAAGAACATTACAAATGGATAAGAGAATCTTTAACTACTAAAGAGATAGACTTTCTAAAGAGATGTCCTCTATATTATGAATATACCATAAGTTATGACAATATAATTAAAAATAAAAAGATAATATTTAGTCATTATCTACTAGAAGATACTAGTAAATTATATCCCTTTGAAAAAACAAACCTAAAAGAAGATATAAATTTATGGATCAAATATAATAATGAAGATATAACATATATAGTGGTAAATCATACAGAACCTGATCATGCTGGTTCAGTAGGAAAACTTTTAGAATTTAATCTGTTATAGAATACTTCCGCTACTGCTTTTCGATCATCTTTATTGGCTACTTCTAATTCTACTATTGAAGCTAGTGTTATTATTTCATGAATACTTAATTTACTTTTTTCAATATCATCTTTATATTTTGATAATTGTTTGTCTGTTTCTTTAAGCATTGTATCTATTATTGTACTTATTTCAGTATCTTTAGAAATACTATAAGTATTAGGATATAAATATCCCTCTAATGGATAATATATATTAGAGTTCTTTATATCTTCTGTTAGAAACCAATATTTTGATATTAAGGTGTTTATATTATTACTATCAGTAATATAATTTAATACATCTTCATAACTATTATTTGTTTTTTCACTTATTAATGTTGCTACTTTACGTACGTTTATTCCTTCTTTAAAAGTTATTCCTTTACCTTGTGAAGTATCACCTTTTTCTAGAACATCAACAATTTTTTTAACTCCCATATCTTCGGACAAATCATAAGTACCCGCTTTTAAATTTTTTTTATTAGTTATATAGGTATATACTTTAAATATTGTTTTATTTTTTATTAAGTGATTTTCTTTTAATGTTGTTGCAATACTATTTATACTACCAGCTTTAATAGTCACTTCTTTTGGTGTACTATCTTTAGATACTTTCCCCATGTTTATATTATAGTAGGTGCATAATGTTAGTACTAAAGTAAATCCTATCACTACTAATCCAACCGCTGCATTTCTAAACTTCTTCATGTTTCCTCCATTTAGTTATTTGTCTCATTATTCTTTTTATTTTCTTCTTCAATTGATGTTATTATGGTTTCAATTACTTTCCATTCTCTTTCTGTTTCTACTGGCAATAATTCTAATGGTTCAGCATTAGGATTAAATACTGAGGCATAAACTTTTGTATTACCTTCTTCATCAGTTGTATTATCAGTATATACCATATAGTTTTTATTTGTTTCATCTGATTCGAAAGTAAATAGTATTTCAAATTCTATTTCTTTACCATCTTTATCTATTATTTTAAATGTATTTTCTTTATTCATTTTTATTTTTCTCCTTATTTAAGTAATCTTGTAATATAATTTGAGCTGCAATACTATCTACTTTCTTTTTTCTTTTTTTTCTAGATATATCTGCTTCTATTAATATAGAGTTTGAAATTACGGAAGTTAATCTTTCGTCTAATAATTCTACTGGTACAGATATATTTTCTTCTAATAATTCTTTGTATTTTAAAGTTATTTCAGCACGTTCTCCTAGGGTATTATTCATATTTTTTGGTAGTCCTAATATTATTCTTTTGATATTATAATCAGTAACTATTTGTTTTATTTCTGGTATAGTGGATTTGTAATCTTCGTTACTGAAAAATATTGTTTTGAAGGAAGATGCTATAGTAGCGGTTGGATCAGACATAGCTAGTCCAACGGTTTTACTTCCTAGATCAATACCTAAATATCTCATTTGATATAATTCTTTAAAAGGACTTCTACTAGGAGTGATCTATCTATCTTAGCTATTCTATTTCTTGTTTCTTTGTATGATGATATATATCCTAAATCACCTGATATTATATATCCTACTAATTGATTTATGGGATTATATCCTTTTTCTTCCAAGGCTATGATTGCACTATTTAGTGTATCTTTTATTAGTTTTTCATTAACTTCTGATACGTCAAATAAAACTGTATCGCCATTCATTATATCACCTCAACTATACATTATCATTTTATCATATATTTATATTTTTAACAAGGTGTTTTATTTATGTTTACAATATTAGTACCAATTATTATTGATATTCATAAACTATTATAGGTGATTATTATGTTTAATAATTTTTTTAACTTTTTTCGTCTTTGTGCTGGTTTTAAGCTGTTTCTTTTTATTATGGTTAGTATGCTGATGATTATTACTTTTTATCAGTTATTAATTACTTTATTTGCTCCTTGTTTTGGTAATGTTTTTATACTATTATTAGAATATATAGCACTTATTTGTCTTAGTTTTTGGCTTATATTTGGATGTTAAAAGAGCTATTTGCTCTCGATATCAAAGATGATATCTCTAAGTTCCATAGCCCTTTCAAAGTCTAGATTTGCCGCTGCTAATTTCATTTCTTTAGTTAGATTATCTATTAAGTCTTGTTTTTCTTTTTTACTTAGTTTTTCTTCATGAATTACTTTTTCTTCTGCTTCATTTGATATTACTTCTGGTATTTCTTTTAGTATTGTCTTTGGTACTATGTTATGCTTAATATTATATTCTTCTTGAATTTTTCTTCTTCTATTGGTTTCGGTAATGGCTTCATTCATACTATCTGATATGGTATCTGCATACATTATTACTCTACCAGATGCATTTCTAGCTGCTCTACCTATTGTTTGAATAAGACTTCTAGTACTTCTTAAAAAGCCTTGTTTATCAGCATCCATGATGGCTATTAGTGATACTTCTGGAATATCTATTCCTTCTCTTAATAGATTTATTCCTACTACTACATCATATTTACCTAGTCTTAATTCTCTTATTATTTTAAGTCTTTCTAATGTCTTTATTTCATTATGTAAATAGGCTACTTTTATATCTAAGCTTTTTAAATAATTTGTTAATTCTTCTGCCATACGAATAGTAAGAGTTGTTATTAATGTTCTTTCGTTTTTTTCATTTTGTTTTGTTATTTCTTCTATTAAATTATCTATTTGATTCTTAGTAGGTCTTACTTCTATTTTTGGATCTAATAGTCCTGTAGGTCTTATTATTTGCTCTACTACTTTATCTTTAGCATGACTCATTTCATAGTCTCCAGGGGTTGCACTTACATATATTACTTTATTTATCTTTTTTTCAAACTCTTCAAACTTTAGTGGTCTATTATCTAGAGCACTTGGCAATCTAAATCCATAATCTACTAGATTCATTTTTCTTGCTCTATCACCATTATACATTGCTTTTATTTGTGGTATTGTTACATGTGATTCATCTATTAATAATAAGAAATCTTTAGGAAAGAAGTCAATTAATGTACATGGAGCTTCACCTTCTTCTTTTAAGGCTATATGTCTAGAATAATTTTCTATTCCTCTACAGAAACCTGTTTCTCTTAACATTTCCATGTCATAATTTACTCTCTCTTCGATACGCTGAGCTTCAATTAATTTATTATTTTCTTTAAAGTATTTTATTCTTTCTTCTTTTTCTTTTTCTATTCTTTCAATACTTACTTTTAGCTTTTCTTCATCTGTTACAAAGTGTGAAGCTGCGAAAATTGATATTGTTTTTTTATTTTTTATAACATGGCCTGTTATAGTATCTACTTCACTTATTCTATCTATTTCGTCACCAAACCACTCTATTAATATGGCATTATTTCTTTCACTAGATGGTACTATTTCTAGAGAATCTCCTCTTACTCTAAATGTACCTCTTTTTAAGTCCATATCATTTCGTTCATACAGCATGTCTACTAATTTTTTTAGTATTATATCTCTGTCTATGGTATCTCCTACTGTAAGAGTTAGCATTTTCTTTTTATATTCTTCTATTTCACCTATACCATATATGCATGATACTGAAGCTACTACTATTACATCATCTCTAGATATTAAACTACTAGTGGCACTATGTCTTAATTCATCTATTTCATCATTTATCATTGAATCTTTTTCTATATATGTATCTGTTGATGGTACATATGCTTCAGGTTGATAGTAATCATAATAAGATACAAAGTATTCTACTCTATTCTCTGGAAATAGTTCTTTGAATTCATTATATAATTGTCCTGCTAGAGTTTTATTATGTGCTATTACTAATGTAGGTTTATTAACTTTGTTAATTATATTAGCCATGGTAAAGGTTTTTCCTGTACCTGTTGCTCCTAATAATATTTGCTCTTTATATCCTTTATTTAATCCATCGACTAATTTTTCAATGGCCTGTGGTTGATCTCCATTTGGTTTATATTTTGAGACTAATTTAAACATTTTTATCCTCCTTACTATTGGTATTTAGGATTGTAATTCCATAGAATATAATTTATAGTCTTCTTCTTCAAAACAAACGAAAATTACTTTTATATTGGGATTATTTATTTCTTTTACGGTATTTATAGCTATAAGTGAGGCTTCTTTTTTGGGAAAATGATATATTCCAGTACTTATACAAGGAAATGCTATAGTAATGTTATTTAAATTGTTTTCTTTACGATAGGTTTCCGCTAGGAAAAGAGAGTTTTTGTAACAATTCTTTAATAGTTCTCTTTCATTATGATTGCCTCCATAGTATACTGGTCCTACTGTATGAATTATTTTCCTTGCTTTTAGGTTATATCCATTAGTTATTTTGGCTTCTCCTGTATTACAGCCATGTAATTTTTTGCATTCTTCTAATAACTCTTTACCAGCTTTACGATGAATAGCTCCATCTACTCCACCTCCACCTAATAAGCTTTTATTAGCGGCATTTACTATTATATCTACATCTAGATTAGTTATATCTCCTTTTATTACTTCTATATTATTCATTTTATTACCTACTTTCTTTGATTAGTATTAATTCTTTTAATGCTTCATAGTATAATTTTTTAGTATCTTCATCGATGCCGTTTACTTCATTAATTAGATTTACTATTTGATTCCATTTTAATTTTTTTAATTCTTTAAAACTTTTGATATTATTATTTTCTAATATTTTAAAGAATGTTGTAATCATTTCTTCTAATTCTTCATCGCTATATTTTTTATTCCATTCTTTTATTTTATTATTAATTTTAATACTTAATTTAGATTGTTTTCCTTCTTCTAAAAAAGTACCGAAGCATAACCATGTATTACAGTCATGTTGCATGATACCATTTGTATTTGATTTTACTACATTATAATTTTTGGTACTATATAGTAACATTCCTACAACACTATCTTCAGGAACATACATCTCTAGTTTTGGTAGTATTCTTTTTAATTCTTTGGAATGAGATTGATTTTCTTTAAAACCAGGACCGTCTAAATTATAGATATATTTTATTCTTGTAAAAATATCTTCTTTGGTGTACATAGCGGCTGTCATAGCTAGATTTCCTCCTTTGGAATGGCCTCCTACATATATTTCTTTATCTTTATTTGTAATTACTTCATTTAAATAATTTATAGCATATTTTTGAGAAATAACAGGGAAATGGTAGCCTAATGTAAAGTCCTCTTTCCATCCTATTACTGTTCCATTTGTTCCTTCAAAGGATATAAATACTTTTTCTTTAACAAAATGAATACATAGGGCTCCAAATTGTTTCTCTGTATCAACGTATTCTCTAAAATTACTTAAATATATATTTTGGTATCTCTTACCAGTAAGCATATCTTTTAAATTAGAAATATTACTTTTCATAAAGTTACTTAAATATTTATTGTTTACTTCTAAATACTTCATACCAGCTTCTTTTAATGTTACTTTTTGAGGACCTTTTGAAACGATATTGTTCCAATCTATATAAGATAGTTCTGTAAAAAGTATTACATCGTTAATATTTATTGGGCATTCTTCAAAAGTTAAATTTTTATAGTATTTTAAGTATTCTTTAATTGTATACATATATACACCTTCCTCTATTTATATTATACAATAAATTATAATTATTGTATATAAAAAGTAAAAGTTAATAACTTTTACTTGATAATATAATTAACTATAAAATCTATACAGAATAAGCCTCCTAAAAAAATGGTTATGTATTCTGTTTTTTTATTTTGTAATTTAGTTATATATGGTACTACTACACTCATTAGAAATACTCCCGACAAACCAAAAAATAATACTGATCTTAGACATATATAACCACCAATATTACCATAATTTAATATTTCTGTATTATAATCCCATAGTCTTATATGACTTATATGTAGTAATAAATATCCCACTATTAATTCTAATAGACCACACATTACGGCACTATTTATAAATATTTTTAATATATTATTTTTGTTTTTTATATTGCTTAAGTATATTAGTAGGCCCCCTGTAGCATATATTGGTAACCATGGTCCTATGGTATAACCTCTTTTAACAAAATACCCTAAATCTATACGATAAAATATTGTTTCATATATGAAACCAAAAATGGCACTTATTAATATTATTTGGATAATTAAGACTATATTTTCTTCCTTTTTATTCATTTCTTTATACATAAATACTCCTATAATATATTGTTAAACATTTGAATAATTGTTTTAACTACTTTCTTTTTGTTTGCTTTTCTTGTTAATTTATCTGCTATTATTATTTTATTGTGATATGTATCATTATCTTTATTATATATACTTATATATATTTTCTTATCTTCATTAGTTTTATTATTAGGATCTTTTCTTTTTAGTTGTCCTGTTACACCAATGCTATAATTAGCATTGGTATATTTACTTATTGTTTTGCTCATTTCATTAGCGGTTTCTATACTATATACGCTATATTTATTTATTACTTCTTTATTTACTCCCATTTTCATTTTATATTCATTAGAATATGTTACAGCGGAAAATTCAAAGACATTACTAGCTCCTTCAATATTGGTAATAGTACTTGCTATTTCACCACCTGTACATGATTCCATGGCACTTATTTTTTTATTGTTTTCGATTAAATATTTTACTAATGATTTCATTGTTTTTATCTTTTTCATATTACTCTTCCCTAAAATATATATTGTTTTCAATTTCATGTTCAAGTGTTGTACTAATACCATGACCAGGATATACTTTTATATCGTGAGGATATTTCTTTATTTTATCTATGCTTCTTTGCATATCCTCTATTGAACCTCCTGGTAAATCACATCTTCCTACTGTTTCATAAAAAAGAAAATCACCAGAAAAGAGCATTTTTTCTTTTTCAAAATAGAAGGATATAGCATCTTCCTTATGACCAGGAGTTTTTATTACGCTGAAATTAAATGGCCCTATACTATATTCTTGTTCCTTTAAATTTTCATTTGAATATTCTTTGTATTCTTTAAAGAATGGTAAAGCTCCAACATGATCAAAGTGTTTATGAGTTATTAGTACTCCTAATATATTTCTATTTCCAATTGCTTCTTTTATTTTAGTTGGCTCATCGCCTGGATCAATAATTAGTACATCATTTTGATTACTTAGGATATAGCAATTTTCTTTAAAACTTCCAACTATTATTTTTTCTACTTTCATTTTTCTACTTTTGCCTCTTTACTTAATGCATCTTTTGCGGCTTCTTGTTCTGAAGCTTTCTTGCTGCCCGCTGTTCCCTTTCCCATAATGATACCATCTATTTTGACAATAGATGTAAATGTTTTATTATGAGCAGGTCCTTGTTCATCTATCACTTCATATATTATAGATTTTTTTACTGTTTGAACTAATTCTTGTAATTTTGACTTATAATCATGTAAGAATTCTATTTCGTTTTCGATATATTTCACTATGATATCTAAAACAAATTTCTTAGTAAACTCAAAACCTTGATCTAGATATACTGCTGCTGTAAATGCTTCAAAGACATCAGCCATTATGGTAGTATTTATTTCTTCTCCTGTACCAACTCTTATATCTTCATCTAATCCTAATTCTTTAGCATAAGTAGCACATGCTTCTTCACATACATATGAAGCACGCATCTTGGTCATTATTCCTTCCTCTAATTTTCTTTCTTTGTATAAATAATCACTAATTATTATTTCTAATACAGCATCTCCTAAAAACTCTAATCTTTCATAATCTGGATAGCTAGGATTCTCATTAGTATATGATGAATGAGTTACAGCAGTACTATATAAGTTCATATTAGTGGGATTTATATTAATATGTTTAAATACTTTCATGATTATCTCCTTTCTTACTAGCTTCTAAGTAATTTATCTTTAATCCTTGACTAGTAAATTTATCTTCATATTCAGTAGTTATTATATTTTCTTTTGAACTATGTAAATCATTTGTTAAATAATTTATTGTATAGCCATATTCTTTTAATGATTCTACTGAATAATCAAAAAGTGGCTTATTATCTGTCTTCATTATTATATTTTTATCTTTTTTAAATATTTTATCATATCTTGCTAAAAATCTTGGGCTTGTTAATCTTCTTTTAGCATGTCTATCTTTAGGCCATGGATCGGAAAAATTTAAATATATTAGATCTATCTCTTTATCAAATATATCTTCAATTAATCTTGCATCCATTCTTACTAGATATAGATTATTTAATTCTAATTCGTTTGTTTTTTGTATTGCTCTTAGTATAACTGAATCATACATTTCTATACCTATGTAATTGATATTGGGATTATTAATGGCATTTTGTATTATGAAATTTCCTTTTCCCATTCCTATTTCAATATATATGGGGTTATTATTATTAAATAGTTTATTCCATTTTCCTTTATATTCATTTGGATTAATAATAAAATATTTTCCTTCTTTTATTTTGTCGCTTGCTCCTTTTATGTTTTTTAATCTCATCTTCTCACATCCATATAGTATTATAACATTATTTTTTATTTTTGCATATAATAAAGTAAAAGGAATGTGATAATATGAGCGAAAGAGATATGATGTATGGCGGTTATTATCAAAACATACCAGGTAATATCTACTACGGTAACTTTGGTTATCAGGGAATGCCTGGTTCTCTTATGCCTATGCAAGGGATGATGCCAAATAATCAGTATATTATGAATAATGATAGTAATAATATTATTGCTAGGATAAATAGTCTTGAAAGTCGAGTTAAAGCACTGGAGCAAAGGGTTAATGGTAATATTTCTTCTGATGATAATTCTCTTTATATGTTATAAAATAAGGCCACTACTTAATAATAGTGGTCTTATTTTAAATATTAATCTAATAAGAATTATTAATTATTAATAAATTAATATATTTATTTATTGACTTAATCA
>OGXG01001455.1_pt1 | contig 11810 bp, 9 predicted proteins | sample 1576251 | NCBI WGS metagenome assembly OGXG01 (sample SAMEA3541533, study PRJEB24748) | human gut metagenome | biome: human gut; feature: human-associated habitat; material: faeces | place: China | collected 2012
TGGTTTCGCCTTTCTTGATATCCATTTCAAAATAGCCAGCCCTCCGAATTATAGAGAGCTTTCAGAATCAAATCTTCGATTTCTTCTTCACTTGCACCTGAACCGCCACTTTCAAATAAGTAGTTATACATACGACATAAAGGATAAACATCCAAACGATAAGATTGCACCTTATCTCCCGGGGTACATTCAAACACAAAGTTGTTGGTAGTTTTGCTAGTCACTTTGATGCCTACCCCACGTTCACCACCATCCACTTCGTTTTCTACCCATCTGATTGGAGTTGGTACAGGAGGAAGTGGTACATCCGGGGTCACCGGCACGTCAGGTTCCACAGCAGGTTCATCCTTATCCGAACACGATAGCACCATAGGGCTTATAACTAACACCAGCCCTAATAAAAATAATAAGCTAATTAATTTCTTCTTCATAATTCTAAGTGATAAATGTGATTAATCATTTACATATTCATAATCGGCATCGCCATCAATAGCCTTGCAGACAGCCAAATTATTTACATATCCGTTTTCATCGGTAACCAATGCATAAAAAGAAAGATTCTCCGCATTCCATTCTTCTTCCATTATAACAGTATAACTCCTGCTCGACTCCTTACCGGTCGCTATATGTCCCAATTTATCGCCATCAACGGTAGCAGACAGTAATTTACGTACCACATGGTTATGTGTGTAATCACGATAAACTCCCCCGTCATTTTGTTGATATTTCAATCCGTTTTCTACCGCATATAAAATCAAACGATATTCAGCGCCTTTTTCCGATTTAACGCTTACCGTCACATCAGCCTGTCCGTTATATTGTGACTGGATGGCCACTCCACATGATGCGGGATACTCCTCCAAAGACTCATTAAATATAGCCCGCATGACACTATAGTTTTCAGATAGTCCCATTGTCCCACGCATATCAACCACACATGAAGGATAACCGGAGATAGCAAACTTTCTGGAAAGAATCGATGACTGTTCAATTGTCATTGGATCGGCACTTGTCCCATCAACATGAAATGACATCAGATAAACAACTCCCTCATAACTCGAATTTATCAGATAGTTCAGGCGAGTCATTCCTGCCGGACACATGGCGCACCAAGTTCCGGTGAACTCCATAGCACAAATACGTTTTACAAATTTGGAAGGTGTACCTGGTACAGCACTCGCAACGACCGTTACCAGCTTGGATACATAGTTACCATAAGATGCTTCAAAAGCGTAGGTTCCGGCTTTAGAAGTAGAAAAGGTATTTCCATCCAAAGTTTGTCCGTCCATCACGGAACGGATGATTGCATCAGCAGTTACATCTATTCCCGCATGCATTACCGTAAAGGTTATAATATCCTTTCCGTCCGCAGTCAATGTATTTTTATCGACGCTCAAAATCACTTCTGTCTGCTCCGAATCATCGGAATTGCCTGAACAGGAAATCCAGCATATTCCCACACAGCACATACAGACCAGCAATATTATTTTATAGACATTTATACACATAACTCTTCTTTATTCGTTATACAAGTAATCTGCTGATTCTCCAAGTTTACACTCATTTACATTGTTACACGTATAAGTCTTTCCTCCATCCAAAGTTGTCAGCATCGACACTATCACACGCATATTATCCACATTCCATCCCGGTTCCAACTGATAAGATCGTTGCATGGTAGATTCCACTCCCGCATTTACTTCCCCATTAAAACGGTCGCCGTTCAATGATGTGGACACCACTGCGCGCACCACATTATTATGCGTATAATCATTCGCGCCATTCGTTTGAAAGTATTTGATTCCATCCTCTACCAGATAAATCAAACAACGATAAGTGTTTGTTACGTTGGAAGTTAATTTGCCAGTAATCTTCACTGTACGGTCAGAAGCATTATACACAGACTCAACAGCTACCCCACAAGAAGCCGGATAGTTACTTAATTCTTTCTGAAGCTCTTCTTCAATCTGGCTCTTGATACTGATCATTTCTTTAGTACCCTTACGCAGATTGTAAAAGAAACGGGGCAGTCCCGAGAAATTACCGAGAATATTAGTCCGGTAATTATTGGTAGCTGCTGTACTCATGGGATCCGTCATTCCTCCGAAATCCATGTGGAAAGAAGCGATAGCCAATCGCCCCGGTTGTTCAGTCTGAATTGCTTTCAATGTAGTGCTAAGCGCCGGACAGGCCTGGCACCCGACAGAAGTAAACTGTATTCCCAGTAATTTATGATAATAGCTGGTTCCTCCTGATACGGGAGCAACCTGAACGATCACTTCATTTTCACTGACCATTGCTTTTCCTTCATAATAGCGTGCTTTAAAGACATACGTACCCGGCACTGAAGTGCTGAAAGCACGAACACCATAATCCAGGTTTTCCTCTCCCGATTCCTTTACCAAAATCAGGTTCATTGTACTTTCTTCACTTACATCTTTTGTACCCAGTTTGACCGTGAAGGTCACTTTCTCTACTCCATCTGCCTGTATAGCCGTCTTATCAGCTGTAATACGCAAAATGCCGTCATCCGTCCCTCCATTCTCCGTTTCGTCCGAACTACCGGAACAGGATGACAGCATTGCTAAACAAAGGATCATTACAATTGGTAGAATTGTCGAGTATATTTTTTTCATAAGCCTCAATCATTATAGAGATAGTCTATGCTACCATTGATAGAACATTCGGTTATATTATCCACCATATATGCGTCATCCACTTTACGTAATGCATAAACCACTACACGCGATGTGGCAGGATTCAGGTTCTTTGCATTAGAAATGCTGAAAGTTGCGGCAGTGTGCTCCTCGTTTGCCTTCACAGTAAACCGTCCGTCGGTTGACATCGACAGGTAATTGTTGGAAATAGCTCTTACTGTATAATCATACGAGGTCTCATTTCCTCCGGATGTTGTTAAGCCATCAGTCACCAAGACATAAACAAGGTCATATTCTCCTCCCAAGCTCGACTTCAGTGCGGCATCCACCGTAATCTCACCCATAGAAGAATTATAAGATGTATTTACCTTAATTCCGCAGGTTGCCGGATATTGTCGGATTTGACTTTGTAAAGTCTGTTTAATAGCACTCACGTTCCTGTCTATCGACATGACTTTCAAATCATAGATACAGGTAGGAAAACCGGACGCTCCAAAACGACTCATGATTGTGCTTGTCTGTGACAAATGGAACGGGTCAGTGGCGGAACTGCTGGAAGAATGAAAAGCCATTTTTACCATACGTCCCGGCATCAGTTCTTCCACTTTCTTCAATGCCGAAGTCATGGCCGGACAATAAGTACACCAAGTTCCCGTCATTTTGAAGACACCTACTTTACGATAGAAAAGTTCATAATTCTTACGATTCTGTGCGGTTACGGAAACTTCATCCGACTCCCAGTCCAGGTAATATGCCTTAAACTTATGTGTCCCGTTCTCTACTGCCGAGAACGTATTGGTCCGTCTCTCCAAATAATCACCGGTAGTTACATCTTCAAAATATACATTCTTCATATATTCGGAAGTCGTCAGTACTTTTCCATTGGCATCAGTCACCGTAAAAGTCGCCATATCTGTTCCATTGGCTTCAATCTTGGCTTTATCCACAGTCAAAGTAATAGGTCCTGTCACTTCGCCGTTATCCGGCTCTTCACCATTGTCGTCAGAATTGCCGCTGCACGCTGTAAAACATCCGCACAAGCATATCAGACTTGACATAAAAAACATTGTAAATTTTCTCATATTCTATATTCTAATTAATAAATGTTTCGATGAACTCAAAATGAAGTAGTTATAGTCAGGTTGGCACCTGTATATTTAGGAATCGTCCGGCAAACTCCACCAGAGCAGACGTACCCTTCCTTGTTACGACCATAACTCAAGGCTATACGCGTACGTGATTTGGCATAACTGGCTCCCACATTGTAATAATGGATTTTATCCTTGCCGTGATTATACATATCACTTCCGTAAATGCTCCATGCCGGAGCAAAATTTATCTCCAACAGAGCTGCCATCCAGTCCTTCTGATCTTCTTTTGTAGTTAGGTATTGCAACTCCATGCGAGTTGAAAAAGAAGGCGTGAACTTATATTGTAAATCTGCTACAAAAATATTCGACAGATTAGTCGTTTTATTCGCTCCGTACGAAGGGCTATATTCTTGCATAGAATAAAGCAAGTTCATTTTGAATAACTTTGTCCATTGCTTTTCCACATCAACACTAAAGTCACGAAATGCCAAGTTACCTATCTGGGCTGTTCCTTCTTTTTCTAAAGCATAATAGGTAGAAAAGTTAGCATGTAATTTCAAACCGCGTTTACCTCCAATGACCGTTCCTCTTTTGAAATGATAAAAGATATCCAATTGTCCGCCCATCTCACCGCTAACTGCATTTGTCACATCTCCTATTTGTGGAGTATGAGGATGCAAGTTGGTCAACATATAGGTATATTGCGTACTCATAGCCGGGACATAATTCAACAGATTCGAAGTCGAACCATTACCGGCAATAATCTCACTATTCATCCATTCCAAACGGCGCCCGGTCAGATTTACCCCCAACCCATTGCCGCTATATCCCAGCTCCAGCAATTGCGCATTGGCACGTTTCCTTGCATAAAGTTTGTCATCATGGATGAAATTATAATATTTATTGCCACCGTCCACATATTCACCTTTCGCTGTAAATCCGGAGCGTTCAAAATTTACCCGTCCCGAGAAGCCATTCGAATAAGGTTTTCCCCCTTCTTCTTCGAGGTCGATATTGATTTTCTCATACCGGTTCAATGCCCCTCCTTCGATACTCAAGGATGTATTTTGCCAACTAAGCATTTCAGATAAGGAGAAACTTACATCTACGCCACGTACTTGTGTATCGGAAAAGTCCATACCAAAACGTGGAGTTCCCCAAATGGCCTTCAACCTTACAATATTCTTGTAATTGTAGGTAAAACGTGCTCCCATCACCGCATTATTCAAACCAAGCATACGGTCCTCCCAACTACGGAATAGCAGTCCACTCCCAAACTGCTCATAAAATGTACCCGCTGTTACGGAAAAATCCTTGTCGGCCCAAGATACGTAATAGTTGGTTAGTTTTGCTTTCTCCAATTCTGTCGGGTATCCCACCAGTACCGGTTCATAGGCTTCCAACTGTACACCTACGGCAAACTTACCTTGATAGTAATCCAGTTTCAGATAATTGTTCGAACCGAAATGATCTTCCGGAGATTCTGCTTTTGTCTTACTATCATCCTTGTAGTAAATCGTATTCGTTTCAAAGCTCCCTGTCAGATAACCTTTTTTGTTATCTTGCTGCGCATAGGTTAGAGTAGACGCTAACGCTACTAAAGCCAACACCTGAATTCTTATTCTAGTCATGTCATTGCGTTTATCTATGAATAATAACAGTTTCTATTTCTGTAGTTTTTTTATCGCTTTCAGTAGTTCCAGCTCACTTCCCGGCGCGTACCCGGTGTGTGAATAGACAATCTTCCCATCGGCATCCACTACATATACCTGTGGAGTCAGGCTCACATTCATAGCTCGCATGAATTCCTGATTTTTATCATACAACATGATAAAATCATCCCATCCATGTCCCTCTGCCAATGCACGCGCTTTAGCAGTAGAACGGCTGTCATCTGTCGAAACAGCTACAACACGGAATTTGGCTTCTTCCAACCAATCGGGCAATTGTTCATTTATAGCGTCCAATTCACGAATACATGGTTTACAGGTTGTTGCCCAAAAAGAAATAATCATAGGTGTTTTGTGATTAACCAGGGAGGAGGTATTTACCTGTGCTCCTTTCGCATTTTCAACCTTGACTGATGGTATTTGTGCCATGGTACAAGTTAGAAAAGCGAACAACAGCGTAATGCAGACAATTAATGCTCTCATAAGTTCTTTTTATTTGTTATGTTAATAATCTTGTTTTATCTGATGTGTTCCATCTTACAGCCAAATAGCCTGAATTTCTGTATTTGTATCAAGCCGTCCTTATACATATCGCCTATCAAATTGGCATTCTCGAAAGTGACAGTTTTAGTTTCAACATCATATTCTCCACGATATACGTCAGAAGTACTTCCGTCCAAAGCCAGTCTCCTGAAACGAATAGTATACGGGCCATAAGAAGCGACATCTTCACCCGGCACAATGGACAGGTAGGTTTTCTGCACCTCCGAATCATATTCATAATGCAACCGCCAACTAAATTCCCATTCAATATCATTATCCGGATCAAATCCATTCTTATTCGAACAGACCAGATAGTGCTCGTATGCCTCCGTGCCTTCTTCCGCTGTATTTACTCTAACGGAGAATCCCACTGGCACATTGGAAACATTGGTGGCAGAAGCCGTTCCGGTAAATATCCAAGTTCCTGAAAGCGTTTCATAAAAACTGGAATCATTGTCTTTGATAGTCACCGTCAGTCGCTTGTTCTCACCAATAGACGCCCCTTTCACATCGGCAATTTCAACATCAAAAGAACGGTCGTCATTAACAAGCTTGTCATCAACGGTCTTAAACTCAAAATTCATTGTTTCCTGCCCGGCAGGAATAAGTAACGTTTTGGTTGTGACAATATAGTTTTCATCCTCTTTGGCATTATGATCTTTTAATTCGAACGTCACACGGATAGTTCCGGTATGTTCGCCCGTCACAACAACAGGCACAGTACACAAACCGGCAGATTCTTTCACCGTCATTGCAGTTTCCTGCAAGTTTACCGTAGCCGCTCCGGAATTAAACTGTTCCTCATCGTCCGAACAGGCGGCGATCAGAACGGCACATAGAAAAAGGGTGTATATTTTCAGATAGTTCATTTTACTCAAGTGTTTGATAATTTACGTTATTCATTGATTAATATCCCGGATTTTGCTGACCTGCCAATTGAGGGTTGGCATCCATTTCTGTTTTAGGAATAGGCCAAAGCATCCGCTGGTCATCCACAGGTTTATCCAGTCCGTCAGTACTTGCTTGTCCCGGGAAAAGCACCAGTCCTTTGCTTTGCGGTTTTCCACGCTTCACACCTTTCCCCCAACGTTTCAAGTCCATCAACCGGTATCCCTCACCTACAAGCTCACGTTCCCGTTCGTTCATGATTTCATTTAATAAAGCTTCCTGATCGTAGGTTGCATCAGTCCATCCCTCGATTCGCGCTTTTTTTAATGCATTCAAAGCGTCATTACCCTTTTTCACAGCAGCTGCCGTTCCAATCTTTGCATTAGCTTCAGTGGCAATCAGATACATTTCAGCAATTCGGAATGGTTTCGGCTGATTCAAATAGCGTGTTTCGCTTCCTAATGCATTGTAATATTCATTGCCCGGATATTTATTAAAGAAATAGATATCCGCCGCATTACCTGACGATACGGTTAAGTGATATTTTCCGAAATAAGTCTTTAGCCGGATATCTTTTTCATTGTATAAGTCAATCAGTGTTTGTGTAGGAATATAATCCTTCTTTGTAGTCGGATAACCAATGAAAATAGTCCCCAGAGGTACACCAGCATCGTCGGCACTAGTCATGGCAATCTGCCAGATGGTTTCCGTTCCCTTGTCATTCTTCCATACGCTTTCAAAATCTGTTGCTGTGTTCGATAATGGATATCTGTTCGAATTAACTAGGTCACCTGCATATTTGGCTGCATTTTCATAGTCGTCCATTTGTAGGGCAACACGTGCTTTCAAGGCAGTCACTACATCTACCGTGATATAATTCCCACAATTCTTGGGAGCCGTGTTGACTGTCACGTATGCACCATTAATATACCTGTCATAATCAGCAATGCCATTTTTTGCAGTCTCTATTCGTTCTTCGGCTTCTTCGAGGTCCTCCAATATCTGTTTGTAAGTATCTTCCAATGAAGATCGTCCCGGATATTGGGTAGCAGAAAGTTTAGGCTCATATTTTACCTGAAGCGGCAGTCCCGGAGTACTTGCTGCGGTAGCTACATCGTAATCGCGGCAAAATAAAGTAGCTAGATAAAAGTAGCAGTATGCTCTTGTAAAATACGCTTCCCCCTCATACACATTAATCTGTTGTCTCTGGGTTTCAGTCAATTCGATTTCCGGATTCTCATCGATCTTACCTACCCCGTCAATAAAGAAGTTGACACGTCCGATAGCGGCATAGTAGTTCGACCAGATTGTTTCTACAGTAGAGTTGGTGCTCTCGAAAGTCCAACGGTGCAACTCACCATATTTATTAGAGAAATCCGCCACTGCATTAAAGGCATCTGCCTGAACTTCCGGAGCTAATACATAGCTTCCTCCTGTCAGTCCTAAATATACGGAATAGATACCGGCACGTGCTTCTTCAAAACCGACTATGGTCGTTAACGCTTCTTCTGTAGGAACAGCATCGTATGGCATTTTATCCATATCACAAGAAGTCACCCCAAGTGTCAGTATAGTCAATGCTATCATAGATATTTTCTTCATATTCACCATTCTTTATGTTTTTAGAAAGTTAGTTCGACTCCGAAAGAATATTGTTTCGTATTGGGATAGTTACCCAATTGGATATTACTGTCTACTTCCGGGTCATATCCTTTATATTTAGTCACTGTGAGTAAATTACGTCCTACAAAGTAGATTCTGGCGTTACTGATTACTCCTGTTTTCTGAATCAGTTTGGCCGGAAGGGTGTACCCGACAGTCAGGTTTTTCATACGCATAAATGAAGCATTTTCCAGTAAATGCGTATCAAACTGCATCGGGGAGTCGGGAGTGGCAATTCTGGTTATATCTCCCGGCTTCTGCCACATGGTAAGCATTTCTACAGTTTGATTGTCCGAACCTGCAAAAGTGGGATTCTCTGTAAAAAAGCGCTCATTATTCAACATATACTGGCCTAGCATAAAAGAGAAGTCGGCACTAACAGAAATCCCTTTCCATCCGAACTGGGTACCAAAGCCACCGGACCATGGCGCATAGCGTTGTTTGCCGACAAAAACTGCATCTTCTTCGGAGTAACTCTTCGTCAAATTTCCATTTTTGTCGTACCACATATTATATCCGTCACGCGGATCGACTCCTGCCCATTTCACATAGTAATATTCTCCCCAAGGTTTGCCGACCTTCATTTTTAAACCAGTATCGGGCAAGGTATATTCATCCAATCCGTTAAACAGTTTAGTTATTTCATTCTTATTATAATTCAGGTTTCCGGAGACACTCCATGAGAAATCTCTCGTTTTCAGAATATCCACTCCCAGAGTAATATCGAAACCACGATTACGCATACTTGCTACATTTTCCACACTGCTCCCATGTCCGGTAGTATATGACAAGGGATATGCCATCAACATATCGTCCGTCTGACGGTTATAAAATTCCAGTTCTACAGAAAAGCGGTCAAACACTCTTGTACTGATGCCTACATTCAGTGTTTTCATGCTTTCCCATGTCAGGTTATCATTTCCGACGGTAGAAGGAGCAATACCCGGTTGTCCGTTATACAGCAAACCGGAACCAACCAATGCCAACGCATTATAGGCGCTGATACCGGAATTACCAGTTGTTCCATAGCTCACTTTCAACTGTAAACTGTTCAACCATGAAACGTTCTGCAGGAAATTCTCTTTTCTCATATCCCACATGGCTCCCAAAGAATAAAAGTTTGCCCACTGGTTGTTTTTGGCAAACAGAGAAGAACCGTCCCGCCGTGCTGCCAAATCGACATAATAGCGATCAGCGAAACTATAACTGATTGTGCCGAAATAAGAATTGAAAACCTTGTCATACATCGAATGTATCGGCACTTCTGACTCTGCTCCAGCTGCCATCAGCATCATTCGTGAGTCTACCATTTTTTTAGAAGTTGCCGAGAAATTCTCATTCTTTGTGATAATGGACTCCTGACCGGCCAACACGGTAAAAAGATGCTTGTCTGACAGACTGAACTTATATTCCGCTGTATTGGTGAAAGTAAATGAATAATAACGTTCGAAAGACTCGGACGCCACCCCTGCCCCTTCAAAGGGGCCTTCCGGATAGGCTTTATGGGAGTTACGATAATCAAAGGCATCTACTGCCTGCGAGGTACGTATATTCAATCCTTTTATTGGGTTTATATTAAAGAAGGTATTGCCATTGATACGTACCGTACTCCGGTCATTCGGTTGAAGTTCTGCCAAGTAATACGGATTATAATATCCCATATCGTCAAAATAGTCCAATCGTTTTCCATATCCTGTAAAGTTACCTTCTTCGTCTGTCAATATCTCGTTTATTGTTTGGTCAGGACGATAAATACGGGCAGCATACGCTTTATTATAAACGCTATTAGCTTCCGTTCCGAAAGTTGTCGTGTTATATTTCTGATAGGAAAGGTTCACGTTAATCCCGGCTTTCAGCCAGTCGGTCACCTTTACTTCCACATTACTGCGCAAAGTCTCACGGCGCAATGAGGAATCATCCATAATTCCCTCTGTATCATAATGTCCAAATGAAATATAATAGTTGATACCTTCGGAACCACCGACCACATTTACATCATATTGTTGTGTAGGAGCTGCATCTCCGAAGAAGACATCCGCCCAATCTGTAGATATACCATTATCTATATAGAACTTTTTCCGTTTTTGAAATGTAGTATCGTATGCTTTTCCCGGGTCCAGCATTTCCTGCAGGTTAAGCCATTGTTCGGTATTCATCATCTCTATGTTATCCCCAGTCATTCTCGACCAGCCATATTGCGCATTGATACTAACACGGGCTTTCTGTCCCATTTTTCCTTTCTTGCTAGTCATTATTACTACCCCGTTAGCAGCACGAGAACCATATATAGCTGTTGAGGAAGCATCTTTCAATACGGTCATGCTTTCGATGTCGTTCGGATTTAATGCTGTAAATGCTCCGGATGATATAGGTGAACCGTCGAGAATAAAGAGAGGTTCTGTATTTGAATTGATCGAGCTGACTCCACGCAATCGCATTACAACACTTCCACTTGGTTCTCCACTGGGAGTAAATACTTGTAAACCGGCAACTTGTCCTTGTAATGCATCTCCGGCATTAGCAACCGGTCTATTGGCTATCTTGCTATTATTTACCGTTGTTACCGAACCGACTACTGACCCTAGTTTCTTTGCTGATCCGTAACCTACCACAACAACTTCATCCATCAGTTGTGTATCAGACTTTAAGATAACTCTAACAGTCGGCTGAACAGAAACCGACTCCGTTTTCATACCGATATAAGAGATTTGCAATATTTTTGCTGAATTTGGCACATTCAAGAATGTGAAATGCCCGTCTATGTCTGTTATTGTACCTAAGTTAGTGCCTTTTACAACAATTGAAGCCCCTACAACAGGTTGTTTGTCATCATCGGAAATAACTGTCCCCGTGACTTTCTGCGTTTGAGCTGTTATCAGCCCGATACCTATAAAAAGGTATCCAAATAGCAGCGCTAATTTTTTCTTCATAAATCTCTTTTTAAATTATTAAATAGCCCTAAAACATTTAAACTCACTTTTTACACTTAGATAAGTTCTATCAGAACTTAATTATAATCCATTGTTTTTGTAGTGTTTTTACATCAAATATGTAATTCTGGAAAGAAATGTTGCTTGATTTTACTTTTTCAATCAATTTAGATGACTATTCCATAAAAAAAATATGTCTTTTCGTTGTTTTTTGCAAAAAGAATATATACTTTTGTTCCATTATATAATACCAAACCGGAACTGTTAATAAATACAATCCGAAAAAGAGATATAATTTGTATTTTAAGAACTATACAAGGAATAATGAAAACGAGAACTGGGAATAAAGTAAAAAACAAAAAGAATAAC
>OGXG01001465.1_pt1 | contig 11743 bp, 9 predicted proteins | sample 1576251 | NCBI WGS metagenome assembly OGXG01 (sample SAMEA3541533, study PRJEB24748) | human gut metagenome | biome: human gut; feature: human-associated habitat; material: faeces | place: China | collected 2012
TCCTTCCAGTTATAGCAGGCATCCGGGCTTGCCCGCCTGCCACTGAACAAAGGGAAGGGGGAGCCTAATACCCCGACCGACATTCGTCGGTGGGAAGGGTGTCCGTACAAGCAGCAAGCTGGGGACACGGGGGATTGTCCGAAATAACACGGAAGCAGTATGGCAAATGCAAAACAGGTTCTTGACGTTCAAGTGTCGAAAGGAATCACCGCCGCCCAAGGCAACGAACATCTGCGCAATCGCAGCAAAGAGGCAGAGAAGTACGCCATGAGTAAGGGCAACTACGATCCCACTCGCAAACATCTGAACTTCGAGATTGCGTCCGGAGGCAAGATACGCCCTATTGACACGAGCCGTAATATCCCGGAACGGATGGCGGACATATTGGGCCGTCGCGGAATAAAGGACCCCAACGAGGGACTGATCGAACCGAAATACCGCACGGTGGTAAACATCATCTTTGGAGGTTCGCGGGAGCGGATGCACGAACTCGCATTCGGTACGCAGAAGGTGGATTTTGAAAAAGGTGCGGACAATACCAGCATCAAAAGGAAGAGCGACATCGAACGTTGGGCAAAGGATGTCTATTCATTCGTTTGTGGCAGATACGGAGAGCAGAATGTTGCCGCCTTCATTGTACACCTCGACGAGTTGAATCCGCACGTGCATTGCACGCTTCTGCCAATCAAAGACGGGAAGTTTGCGTACAAGGAGATATTCGCCGGAAAGGACAAGTTCGAATATAGTGCGAGAATGAAACAGCTCCATACGGACTTTTTCGCCGAGGTCAACACGAAATGGGGAATGGCGAGAGGCCGGAGCGTCGCCGAGACCGGCGCACGGCACAGGACGACGGAAGAATACCGCCGTATGCTCTCGGAAGAGTGTACAACTATCGAGGAGAATATTGACCGCCACCAAAAAGTGCTTTCCGATCTTCATTCGGATATACGGCTGGCAGAGCGCAGGGTAAAAGGTCTCACTTCAATGGTGGAAAACCTGCGACGAGAGAAATCCGAAAAGGAGGCCCAACTGGCAGCACTCGAAAATGACATGAACTCCCGAAAAGACGATGCCTTGGCCATATCCGCCGAGAAAGAGAAACTCGAAAAAGAACTGGTCGCTATCCAAGGGAAACTGGCAGACAAACAGGAGAAGTTACAGACTGCCGACCGACAGCTTTCCGACCTCAAAGAGAATATGGATGCCATTCAGGAACGCACGGAACAGCTTAAGGAAGAAGCCTACGAATACACCCGTGATGTACATTCCAAAGTGGACAGCCTGCTCAAGGATGCCATGCTGGAAAACATGGTCGATGAGTGGCGGGAACTGTCGGCACGTATGAAGCCCTCCGAACGGCAACTGTTCGATGGCACCCTCGTGCGCTCCGTGGCAGAACAAGGCACGGAAGTCATGCACTGCGCCACACTGTTGTTCCTCGGCATGGTCGATGATGCCACTACATTTGCCGAAACACGTGGCGGAGGTGGTGGCGGCAGTGACCTCAAATGGGGACGCGATGACGACGAGGACAACCGGGCATGGGCGCTCCGCTGCATGAGAATGGCGAGCCGCATGATGCGTCCGGCCATCGGCAAAAAGCCCAAACGATAAATGGCAAAGATTGCCTGAAAACTGAATAGATTACAATTAAAAAATTGGAATTATGACAAAGAATATCATCTTTATCTTTGCGGCGTTCTGTACGCTGCAAGCCCGTGCGGATGTACAACCCACGGAGAAGGATACTGTACGCTGCATGTTCCGTTACGATGACACTGAACTGCTGCAGCCGTTACAGCCCTCATATCTTGACGGAGTGGTCGTCCCGGCACGGGGAAACGGCAACTGGTTCGTCAGTATCGCCGGAGGCACGACGGCCTTTCTCGGCACCCCGCTTGGCTGCGAAGACCTGTTCGGGAGGTTGAAACCCTCGTATAGCCTTGCCATTGGCAAGTGGTTCACCCCGTGGGTCGGCGCACGGATAAATTATAGCGGATTGCAGTTCAAGGACGGTATGTTGGCCGTGCAAGAGTACCACCACCTCCATGCGGATCTGCTATGGAATGTGCTCGGCGGCAGCTATGCCCGGCAGGAACAGGTTCGCTGGCATCTGGCTCCCTTTGCCGGTATCGGGCTGCTGCATCATGCGACCAACGGGCATAACCCGTTTGCAGTCTCTTATGGTATACAGGGGCAGTACCGGATTTCCAAAAGGGTAAGCGCCCTCGTGGAACTCTCCGGCGCAACCACTTTCCAAGATTTCGACGGGTATGGTAAGGAGAACCGTTTTGGTGACCACATGTTATCGCTTACCGCCGGATTTTCTTTTCATATCGGCAGGGTCGGTTGGAAACGCGCCATAGACCCAAGTCCTTATATCCGCCGCGATCAGTGGCTTGTCGAGCGCGTAAATGCTTTGTCGGAAGAGAACCGTCTTTATGCAGGGCAGCATGACAGAGACCGACGGACACTCGCTGAGCTGAAAAAGATTCTGGAAATCGAAGGATTGCTCGACAAGTACAGCCATCTTTTTGATGACGACGATGCATTCGACGGCAACCGTTATCCCAAAAACAATTACAGCGGTCTGAACTCGCTTCAAGCGAGACTTAAGAACCGGAAGTGGGACGGGAAATCTCCCTTGGATGGGAAGGGTACACAATCTGCCGACACAATTCCCCTTTGTGCGGGTCAAGACACACTCTGTATGCAATATTTGGCTCGTATGCAGAACGGAAAAGAGTGTATCGGCTCACCCGTGTATTTCTTCTTCCAACTCAATACGGCGCGTCTCACGGATACCTCCCAGACGCTTAATCTCGACGAGTTGGCAAGAGTAGCGAAGAAGTACGGGTTATCGGTAAGCGTCATTGGTGCAGCTGACAGTATGACCGGAACAGCATCCGTAAACAATGTCTTGAGTGCATCAAGAGCCGATTATATCGCTGAAGAATTAATCAAACGTGGGGTGTCGGGCGACAAGATAACCAAAACTCACCAAGGCGGCATTTCCGATTATGCGCCCAATGAGGCCAACCGCCATACAAAGGTTATGCTGCATCTCAAATAATACTTTTTGTTCATACGATATAAAAACATTTTTTTTCGTTTATGGAGAGCCTGTCTGTGAAGATCGGCTCTCTTTTTAAACGGAAATCTGACTGTTTGATATTTTCTAATCGGTAACGAACATCGTAATTATTTATTATATACTATCTTTGCATTCAGTCTTTTACCGGTATAATTCATGAACATGCAAAACTCTTATCTGACCTCGAAGCCGCACTACGAGATTCTGGACGGACTGCGCGGTGTGGCGGCTGCTATGGTAGTGGCCTTTCATCTGCTGGAAGCGCATTCCGGCGGCAACCATCTGAACCAGATTATCAATCATGGCTATCTGGCAGTCGATTTCTTCTTCATGCTTTCGGGTTTCGTCATCGGCTACGCATACGATGACCGTTGGAACCGGATGAGCACGGGAACCTTCTTCAAGCGTCGTCTTATCCGGCTACAGCCTATGGTGATCATGGGGAGTATCGTGGGAGCCGCGCTCTTTTGGTTTCAGGATGCCCCCTGTTATCCGGCAATGGAGGGCGTGTCCGCCGGTGCGGTGCTGCTGGTCATGCTGCTGGGTTGTACGTTACTGCCTCTGCCGCTGAAGTGGGACGTCCGGGGATGGATGGAAATGCACCCGCTGAACGGGCCGGCATGGTCGCTTTACTACGAATACATCGGCAACATATTGTACGCCTTGTTCATCCGCAAGTTCAGCAAGACGGCATTGACTGTCCTCGTGGCGATAGCGGCGTGCTTCACGGTACACCGCTGCCTTACCGCACCTGCCGGCGACATCGTGGGCGGATGGGCTTTGAACTGGGAACAGCAGTACGTGGGACTGGTCCGGCTGATGTACCCCTTCTTTGGCGGACTGCTCCTGTCCCGGCTTGGCTGGCTGATACGCACCCGCAAGAATGCTTTTGGGTGGTGCAGCCTGATGATAATCGCCGTGCTTTCCGCGCCCCGTATCGGTGGGGAGGACGGGTATTGGATGAACGGGCTTTACGAGGCTTTCTGCATCATCTGCATTTTCCCGGTTATCGTCTCGATGGGAGCGGGAGGCAGGATAACGGGCAAACGCTCCGCTGCCGTATGCAAGTTTCTGGGCGACATATCCTATCCCGTCTATATCACCCACTATCCGCTGGTCTATATTTATACGGCATGGGCGTTCAACCGTCAGGCGACACTTGCCGAAGGCCTTCCTTACATGCTGCTCACGTTCGTCGGGGCGTTCGCGCTTGCCTATGCCTGCCTGAAGTGCTATGATCTCCCGGTGCGCAAATGGCTCACGGAACGTTTCTTGAAGAAGAAATAAAAAGCGGTAAAGAAATCCTATATTTATTATCGTATTTCTGTCGGATGACAGATAAAGTTCCGACGCCGAAGGTGTTTTGCGGACGACACAATCAGATAACGCGAACCCAAATGTCTATTACTGTTTCGCTGATAGAAGAAAAGCCCCTTGATGCCTTTGCCATAGGTTTGAGGGGCTTTTGGGGAGGCTACAAACCTCTTTTTGTTGAATAGGTTCTTTTGATATTGTCACACCTTTTTCTATCCCGACCGACGTATAAAACGTGCGTGTGCATGTCGGTTGTACAGGCCAAAGACATACCGGGAGAATAAAAACAGCACTGCCCGCCTGTAGAGGGGTTTCCTACAGACGGGCAGTGAGTAAGACACGGAATTAAAGTTTGGCGGTTGTCACTGGATAGTTACGCCACTGGGCGGTACGTAGGCTGCACGGATGCGGAGAGGTCTATTGATGCGGGGTGCTTTACCGGTAGTGCCGTTATCATTCGTGTATATATCGTCCCAATCACTTTCTGCATAACTGCCATCGCGTAGGGCTTTGGTGGCGCGCCACCGGGCGTTCTGATACAAGCTTTATGCAAGCTCCAAAAATTCGCTGTTGATGTAGGTCTGTGCCGTCTGGCGGATGTAATCGTACCCAAAAGAAGGATACGCGGCGCGGACGCCATGGGCCTGTGCAAGCTCCGGCGTGTAATCCCGGAACAGATACGTGCGGACGTTAGACTTTCCGGCGTCATAGTGGGTCACTGTCACATGGAGCTTCGGGCCGCGCACTGCGCAATGGACGCTGCCGTCCGGCTCGGTGGTCTGCTCCAGATCCAACGTCAGAATCGCGCCGAAAAGCTGGTCAGGCTTGCTTTGAGTGCTCAGGAAATTTCCCAGCGAATAGGCCACAAATACGTTCCGTCCATCGGCTGCGGTGCTCCATTCGGCGTCCTGCAGGACGTGCGGGTGGGTTCCGATGATCACATCCGCGCCCCAGTCGGCCAGAGACTGAGCTAAGGTGCGCTGCGCCTGTGTGATGTTGTGACTGTCCTCGACGCCCCAGTGTACGCCGACTACCACAAAATCGGCCTCCTGCCGGGCCGCCCGCACCTGCTGTTCCATGACATCCTGCTGGCTGGTGTAGATGATGTTTGCGGTCATCTTGCTGTTCCGGGGAATGCCGTTGGTGTGCTCGGTGTAGGAAAGGTACGCGATCTTTACGCCGTCTACTGTCTGGATGGGGATGCGGCCATAGTCCGCCTCGCCCTTCCACAGGCCGGTGGTGATCACATCCTCAGGCATCGTCTCCCAGAATCGGAGGGTAGCGGCAATGCCCGCAGCTCCCTTATCGTAGGTGTGATTGTTCGAGAGACTGAACACCCGGAAGCCTGCCCGGTAAAGCGCTTCGGCGCACTCGCCGGGGGTCGAGAAGCAGGGATAGGTAGAGGGCGCAAGCTCTTTGCTGCAGAGCGTCTCCTGATTGATCCAGTTGATGTCCTGCTGTGCATAGAAATCGAGCAGATTCCTATAGCAGTAATCGAAGCTGTATCCTTCGCCCTCTGCAGCCCGCCGGGCGGCCTGTGAATAGATGGGCTCATGAATGAGGTTGTCCCCTGTAGCCGAGAAGCGCAATGTCGTGACGACAGGCTGCGGCTCAGGCACGGCAAGCTCCTCCGAAACAGCAGGGGACTCCACCTCCGCTGCCGGAGGAACTGCATCCACGATGCGGCGGGGCCAGAAGCGCAGAGAGAGCAGCACCGATACAGCTACCAGCAGGACCCCCAGTGTGTACAGGGTGACGCCCTTATGCGAGGTGTGCTTTTGCGCGGAATGCCGACGGCGGGGAGGGGCTGTGTGCTTGGCCATAGGCTCGTCTCCTGACGCACGATACCGTGCCTTATGATGCCATGCGCAGAAAAGCTTACATCTCTGCGATCATGTTACTCATATTGTACAGGCCGGGCTCCTTTTTTGCAAGATAAACGGCGGCATTTATTGCGCCATTTGCAAAAATATTGCGGGAATATGCCGTATGGCGGAGGGTGATGACCTCATCCGGGCCGCAGAACAGTACCTCATGGTCGCCCACGATGCTGCCGCCGCGCACGGCGCTGATGCCGATCTCCTTGGGGTCGCGCTTCTGGCGGACAGCGGAACGGTCATAAACATAGTGGTATGCGCCGTCGTTCTCTTCGTTGATGGCGTCAGCCAGCATCAGAGCCGTGCCGCTGGGAGCGTCCAGTTTGTTGTGATGGTGCTGCTCAACGATCTCGATGTCGTAGTTTGCGCCCAGAATGGCCGATGCACGTTTGCACAGCTCGGACAGGACGTTGATGCCCATGGACATATTGGCGCTCTTGAACACCGGGATGCTGCGGGAGAGCTGGACGATCTTCAGCTGCAGTTCCTCGGAAAGGCCGGTGGTGCAAACCACGATGGGCAGCTTGTGAGCCTCACAGTAGGGCAGAGCCTTCTCGACCGCTGCCGGGGCGCTGAAGTCGATGACGACGTCGCCCTTGCCGTCCAGCTTGTCCAGACTGTCGTACACGGGAATGCCGTTCATCTCGCCGTCCTTCATGTCGATGCCGGCCACGACGCGGCAATCCTCACGCTGGGCGATCATCTCGCACAGCACATGGCCCATCCGGCCGCCGATGCCCTGAATGATAATATCCGTCATTGTTATTATCCTCTTTTTTATCATACGGCAAATGCCCGGAGACCTGTCTCGCCGGGCATTTGCACATAAAATCGTTTATTCCTTGATAAGACCTGCAGCCTGCAGAGCCTGCTCGATCTGCTCCTTGTGTGCGTCGCTGGGCTCCACGAGGGGCAGCCGGCACTCACCGGCCTCCCAGCCCAGCACATTCATAGCGTACTTGACCGGGATGGGGTTGACCTCGCAGAAGAGCGCATCGCACAGGGGCAGCATCTCCAGCTGCAGCTCGCGGGCCTTGGCGGTATCACCGTCGAACCATGCCTTGCAGCAGTTGTGAACAAGCTCAGGCTTGACATTGGAGACGACGCTGATGACGCCCTTGCCGCCCAGGGACAGCAGGGGGACCACCTGGTCATCGTTGCCGGAGTAGATGTTCAGCTCGTCGCCGCAGAGGGCCGCGATCTTCGCCACCTGACCGATATTGCCGGAGGCTTCCTTGATGCCGTTGATGAGCGGGTGCTTGCTCAGCTCCTTGGCCGTCTCGGGGGCGATGTTCAGGCCGGTGCGGGAAGGCACGTTATACAGGATGACCGGAATGCCGCCGGCCTCTGCCATTGCGGTAAAGTGGGCGACAAGGCCAGCCTGAGAGGTCTTGTTGTAGTAGGGAGTCACCAGCAGCAGAGCGTCTGCGCCGCAGGCGGCAGACTTTGCAGCCAGAGCACAGCCGTGGTCGGTGTCGTTGGAACCGGCACCGGCGATGACAGGCACACGGTGACTCACGAGGTCCACGGTATACTTGATGGCAGCCAGCTGCTCCTCGTCGGTCATGGTAGAGCACTCGCCGGTGGTGCCGCAGATGATGATGGCGTCGGTGCCGTGGGCGATCTGATCCTCAACGATGCGGCCCAGCTCATCGAAATTGATGCTGCCGTCCTCATACATCGGGGTGATGATGGCAACACCCGCACCAGTAAAAACAGGATTCTTCATAGCAAAAAACTCCTTTGCAGCGCGTTGAAGTTCAAAAAGCGCGCAGATCAGTCAAAATAGCCCTTGGCTGCCAGCAGCTCAGCCAGCAGCACTGCGCCGCCAGCAGCGCCGCGCAGAGTGTTGTGGCTCATGCAGGCGAACTTGTAATCAAACAGGGTGTCCTCACGCAGACGACCGATGCAGACGGCCATGCCGTGCTCGGTATTGCGGTCTAGCTTGGGCTGGGGACGGTCGTTTTCCTCGAAGTAGTGGAGGAACTGCTTGGGTGCGCTGGGCAGGTCCAGTTCCTGTGCGGGGCCGCGGAACTCGGCCCAAGCCTTGAGGATCTCTTCCTTGCTGGGCTTCTTATCAAAGCTCACGAAGACAGCGGCGGTGTGGCCGTCGGAGACAGGCACACGGAAGCACTGAGCGGTAATGACAGGCTTCTCGGCGTTGACGATGTGGTCGCCCTCGATGTGGCCCCACAGCTTGAGAGGCTCACGCTCGCTCTTTTCTTCCTCGCCGCCGATGTAGGGGATGACGTTGTCGATGATCTCAGGCATCCGGTCGAAGGTCTTGCCGGCACCGGAAATGGCCTGATAGGTGCAGACCAGAGCCTTGCTGACGCCGAAATCCTTCATCAGGGGGTGCAGGGCAGGGACATAGCTCTGCAGGCTGCAGTTGGACTTGACGGCGATGAAGCCGCGCTTGGTACCCAGGCGCTTGCGCTGAGCGGGGATGATGTCGATGTGGCCGGCGTTGATCTCAGGCACGACCATCGGCACGTCCGGGGTGAAGCGGTTTGCGCTGTTGTTGGAGACGACGGGACATTCTGCCTTGGCGTAAGCCTCTTCCAGAGCCTTGATCTCGTCCTTCGGCATATTGACGGCGCAGAAGATAAAGTCCACCTGAGAGGCGACCTCCTCCACCTTGGATGCATCCAGCACTACCATCTTCTTGACACTCTCCGGCATCGGGGTGGTCATGGCCCAGCGAGAACCGACAGCCTCCTCATAGGTCTTGCCGGCGCTCCGGCCGGAAGCGGCCAGAGTCGTCAGCTTGAACCAGGGATGATTTTCGAGCAGAGTAACAAAACGCTGGCCTACCATACCGGTGGCACCGACGACGCCCACTTTATACTGTTTATCCATTTCCAGCACCTTTCCTTTCAAAAAAGCCAATTCGCATAAGACTCCGCTTGCAAAGCAGACGTCTATGCAATATAATAGATACCGCTATACAGATTTTATGATAACATTGATACGGCATTCGTGTCAATCATCGGAAAGGCAAATGCTAACTATGTTAAAAAAAGATTTTTGGTATGATTTACCCAAAGAGCTCATTGCACAGGAGCCTGCATCCCCCCGTGATGCGGCCCGCCTGATGGTCCTGAGCCAGAAAGACGACAGCATCCAGCACCGTATCTTCCACGACCTGCCCGAATACCTCGAGCCGGGCGACCTGCTGGTGGTCAACAACTCCAAAGTCCTGCCCGCCCGCATCGTAGGCATCAAGCAGCCCACCGGCGCTGTCTGCGAGCTGCTGCTCCTGCGGCAGGTGAAGGGCGACCAGTGGGAGTGCCTTGCAAAGCCCGGCAAGCGGATGCAGCCCGGTACCAAGGTCAGCTTTGGCGACGGCAGCCTGACGGCCATCGTGGACGAAACGCTGGAAGACGGCAACAAGTTCGTTACCTTCTACTACGACACTGAGACCCTCTACGAGAAGCTGGACGAGTTCGGCAAGATGCCTCTGCCGCCCTATATCACCAAGCAGCTGGACGACCAGAGCCAGTACCAGACCGTCTATGCCAAGGAGCTGGGCAGCGCTGCCGCTCCCACGGCTGGCCTCCACTTCACGCCAGAGCTGATGGATACCATCCGCGCCAAGGGCGTCAACATCACCGAGGTGACGCTCCATGTCGGCCTCGGTACCTTCCGCCCCGTGCAGGAAGACGAGATCACCGACCACAAGATGCACAGCGAGTGGTACTCCGTCAGTGAGGAGACCGCAAGACTCATCCATAATACCAAGGCCGCAGGCCATCGTGTCATCGCCGTAGGCACCACCAGCTGCCGCACGCTGGAAGCTGTCGCCGCCAAGTACGGCGAGATCAAAGCCTGCAGCGGCAACACCGACATCTTCCTCTATCCCGGTGTCAAGTTCAACTGCATCGACGGCCTTATCACCAACTTCCATCTGCCCGAAAGCACCCTCATCATGCTGGTGTCGGCGCTGTACGGCTACGAAAAGACGATGGCCGCCTATAAGGTGGCTGTCGAGCAGAAATATCGGTTCTTCAGCTTTGGCGATGCGATGCTGATCTTGTAACTATTATAGCGCTTCGCCGCTGTAATATCCCGACTCTGTATCCGCAGCGAGAGCATACGCCCCCTGCGGCAGGATGCACGGCTGTTTTCCGTGCGCAGAAAGGAAAAATATTATGCCTTCTTTGACGACCTACAAGCTGCTCAAGCAGGAGCACAACGCCCGGCGGGGCGAGTTCAAGACCGTACACGGCACGGTGCAGACCCCCGCATTCCAGAATGTTGCCACCGCCGGCGCCATCAAGGGCGGCCTGTCCGCCCATGACCTGAAGGACATCGGTGCGCAGGTCATGCTCTGCAACACCTACCATCTGCATCTGCGTCCCGGCGACAAGCTGGTGGCAGAGATGGGCGGTCTGCACAAGTTTACCCGCTGGAACGGCCCCATCCTCACCGACAGCGGCGGATTTCAGGTGTTCAGCCTCGCAAAGCTGCGCAAGATCACCGAGGAGGGCGTGACCTTTGCCTCTCACCTCGACGGCCACCGCATCTTCATGGGTCCTGAGGAAAGTATGCAGATCCAGGCAAACCTCGGTTCCACCATCGCCATGGCCTTTGATGAGTGCGTCGAGAACCCCGCCCAGCACGATTACTCCAAAGCCAGCTGCGAGCGCACCACCCGCTGGCTCAAGCGCTGCAAGGATGAGATGGCACGCCTTAATGCACTGCCGGATACGGTCAACCGGGAACAGCTCCTGTTTGGTATCAATCAGGGTGCGATTTACGAGGATATCCGTATCGAACACGCGAAGGAAATCAGCAAAATGAACCTCGATGGCTATGCGGTCGGAGGTCTGGCAGTTGGCGAGAGCCATGAGGAAATGTATCGGATTCTGGATGCAGTCGTTCCGCACCTGCCGGAGGACAAGCCGACTTATCTTATGGGCGTTGGAACACCGGCAAACATCCTGGAAGCGGTAGACCGGGGCGTCGATTTCTTTGACTGTGTGTACCCGTCCCGGAATGGACGCCACAGCCATGTATACACGAACCATGGCAAATTAAATCTCCTGAACAGCAAATATGAGCTGGATCCGCGCCCAATCGAGGAAGGCTGCGGCTGCCCGGCATGCCGTTCTTACTCCCGCGCATATATCCGCCACCTGTTTAAGGCGAAGGAAATGCTGGGGATGAGATTATGCGTCTTGCATAATTTGTATTTTTATAATAAAATGATGGAAGAGATTCGCGACGCGATCGAACATCACTGTTATGCTGAGTATAAAGCAAAGAAACTTGCAGGCATGATGGGTGAATCGAACTAAAGGAGGAAATATACCACATGAGCAGCACAAGCGGAATGATCGTTTACCTTGTATTTATCATTGCCATCTTCTATTTTATGGCAATCCGTCCACAGTCCAAGGAAAAGAAAAAACAGGCAGAACTGATGGCAACCGTAGCAGTAGGCGACAGCGTT
>OGXG01001471.1_pt1 | contig 11717 bp, 9 predicted proteins | sample 1576251 | NCBI WGS metagenome assembly OGXG01 (sample SAMEA3541533, study PRJEB24748) | human gut metagenome | biome: human gut; feature: human-associated habitat; material: faeces | place: China | collected 2012
CTTTTTATCCAGTACTGCTTTAGTCAGATCTTCGGTGTAAGCGGTAACTGCCGGGAGGATATCCTTGTGGAACATATCCAGCATGGTTGCTGCTTCGATAGAAATCGTGGTGCTGTAGTTCTCCAGCAGGATTTCTACACGAGATTCAACTTCGGCTTTAGTGAAGATGTTATGTTTTTCGAACAACTCGATGTTCTTTGCATGACCCAGATACGGCAGAGCCTCCGGAGTAGATTTAAGGTTCAGCAGGCCACGTTTGGCAGCTTCCTCAACCCATTCGTCAGTATAACCGTTACCGTTGAAGACAATGCGTTTATGAGCCTTGTAGGTTTCTTTAACCAAATCATATACTGCTGCTTCCAGGTCAGGAGCATCTGCCAGCTTATCGGCAAATTCATCCAGCTCTTCGGCAACGATGGTGTTCAATACGATGTTGGGGCCGGCGATGGAGAACATGCTGCCCAGCATACGGAATTCAAATTTATTGCCGGTGAAGGCGAACGGAGAGGTTCTGTTTCTGTCGGTGTTATCCTTAACCAAAGCAGGAATGGTATCGTCGCTTACCTTGATGTAGCTTTCCGGGTTGCCGTTGTAAACCTTGTCTGCTGCAATAGCTTCGAGAACTGCAGTCAGCTCAGTGCCAAGGAACATGGAAACGATAGCCGGAGGAGCTTCGTTAGCGCCCAGACGATGGTCATTGCCGGCACTGGCAACAGATACACGCAGCAGATCCTGATATTCATCAACAGCTTTGATGATTGCTGCCAGGAAAGTCAAGAAGCGCAGGTTTTTGTACGGCTCCTTGCCGGGATCCAGCAGGTTCAAGCCTTCTTCCGTAGATAAGGACCAGTTGTTATGCTTACCGCTGCCGTTTACACCGTCGAAGGGTTTTTCATGCAGCAGGCAAACAAGGCCATGACGCAGAGCAACACGTTTCATGAACTCCATCATCAGTTGGTTATGGTCAGAGGCTACGTTGGTAGTTGTGAAGATAGGTGCCAGCTCGTGCTGTGCCGGAGCAACTTCGTTATGCTCGGTCTTGGCAAGTACGCCAAGCTTCCACAGCTCATCGTCCAAATCCTTCATGAAAGAAAGAACTCTTTGTTTGATAATGCCGAAGTAGTGGTCGTCCAGCTCCTGCCCACGCGGAGATTTCGCACCGAAAAGGGTTCGGCCGGTGTAAACCAGGTCTTTACGTTTTTCCCACATTTTTTTATCTACGAGGAAATATTCCTGTTCCGGACCAACAGTACTGTTGACGCGGATGGTATCAATGCCGAACAGCTTCAGCAGCTTGCAGGCTGCTTTGCTGGCTGCATTCATGGAACGCAGCAGCGGAGTCTTTTTATCTAGCACTTCGCCGGTGTAGGAGCAGAAGGCTGTAGGAATGCACAGGCAGTTATCTTTGATAAATGCATAGGAGGTCGGGTCCCATGCTGTATAGCCGCGAGCTTCAAAGGTTGCACGCAGGCCGCCGGACGGGAAGCTGGAAGCATCAGGTTCGCCCTGAATCAGCTCTTTGCCGGAGAAGTCCATAATAACACGGCCTTCAGCAGTAGGAGAAATGAAGCTTTCATGCTTTTCAGCAGTAATACCGGTCATTGGTTGGAACCAATGGGTGAAATGAGTGCAACCATGCTCCAGAGCCCAGTCCTTCATAGCATTGGCGATGATATTAGCAATTTCCAAATTCAGCGGAGTGCCTGCCAGCACTGCTGCCTTATATGCCTTATAGGTTGCAGTCGGCAGACGGTCCTTCATAACGCTTTCGTTAAAAACTAAGCTGCCAAACAGTTTCGGTACATCATTCATTGTAAAACCTCCCTAATTTCTCTCTGAGAATTTCCTTGGGTTTACGAAGAGTAAACCCCTCATTTGAAATACAGTTTTCGTGCTTTACAGATTTTCTTCTCTCTGGCTCTGTAAATAAGAAAGCACCGTCAGCTGCGCCTTGCGCTGCTACGGTGCTTCGTTGCACTTATCATGGGTAAGAAGATAATTCTCACCGCTGATATAAAAGAAAAAGCAACCACGAAGTTTAGACCTTTCGATCCAACAACCACGTTGTTGCTTTATGCGCTTATTATAATACTAGGATTTGAATTTGTAAAGGGGGTAAGAGGAAATTTTTTTATTTTTTTCTGCGTATACTAAAAAAGTATGCTTATTTTCGACTACAACAGCAAGAATTTTTATCAGATATAACTGATAAAAATCTAAAATCATGAAAAATTTCAGTTATATCTGATAGAAATTTGATTTTCGTCTTGAATTTAAGATATAACTGATATATTATATAGATAGTGAGGTGATTTACATGATTAAAAGAGAATCTTACATGAAAAAAATCCGCCCATTCATTAACAGTGATTTAGTAAAAGTACTTACAGGTATCCGACGTTGCGGTAAATCTGTTATGTTAGATCTTATAAAACAAGAGCTGTTACAACAAGGAGTTACTCCCCAACAGCTTATTTCCTATAATTTTGAAAATATGAGCTTTGCCAGGCTTTGCAATGCCCAGGCTCTTCATGATGAAATAATAAGCCAAACCCAAGCTTTAACAGGCAAAATTTATCTTTTCTTTGATGAAATCCAAGAGGTAAAAGATTGGGAAAAATGTATTAATTCCTTACGTATAGAGCTTAATTGTGATATTTATATCACCGGTTCCAATGCCAAGCTCCTATCCGGTGAATTAGCCACTTATTTAGCAGGACGCTATGTAGAATTTGTTATTTATCCTTTTTCATTTTCTGAATTTATTGAGCTATATAATACTATACAGCCTAATACAAGTGAAGCAGACTGCTTCAAGAAATACCTGCACTTCGGAGGAATGCCATATTTGGCAGCCCTGCAATATAACGAAGCTGCCTGCAAACAATATTTACAGGATGTATATACATCAGTAGAACTGAAAGATATTGTACGCCGCAACAATATACGTGATGTTGACATGCTTGAACGCATACTTACCTACATAACTGCAAATATCGGTACCATTTTTTCTGCAAATGTGCTTTCTAAATATTTGAAAAGCGAAGGACGCAGTATGGCAACAGAAACCATTATCAACTACGTTAAAGCCTGCACCGATGCTTTTCTGTTTTATCAGGTAAAACGTCAGGATATACAAGGTAAAAAGCTGCTTGCTATCAACGAAAAATATTATGTCGCTGACCATGGCATCCGCGAAGCAGTCTTCGGCGGCAACATGAAGGATATCAATCTCATTTTGGAAAATATCGTTTATCTGGAGCTTTTACGCCGTGGTTATAAGGTGAGCATCGGCAAGTTAGATACCAAAGAAATTGATTTTATCTGTGAAAAACAGGATAAAAAAATTTATATTCAAGTTACGTACTTATTGGCTGCAGAAGAAACTATTCAACGTGAGTTCGGTTTTTACAATGAAATTACCGATAATTATCCGAAATATGTGCTTTCACTCGACGAATTCGATATGAGCCGTAATGGTATTATCCATAAAAATATCAGAGATTTTTTGACAGATGCATCTATATAACTGTTTAGAAAAATACCAAATTTAACATTATTAAAACCGTTACGTATACTCTTCAGCAGGATTTTTGCGTTCTGTAAAGAATTGTACAGTATAGAGTATGCAATGCAAAACGCAATATAACTAATTGCCAAGGAGGAACCGCTATGGAATTAACCGCTGTTGCGCAGCTGCGCCGCATGGTGCTGGAGCATTTATCCCGCTACACCTGGAATAACGAGTTGCCTGACCACGTCTACGATATTCTGCAGGAGGTACGCGAGGATACTCCGCGCTACCGCTGCTGTGTTTATAAAGAAAGAGCCGTACTGAAAAACCGTATTGATATGGCGTTGGGGCAGGAGTGCTCCAGCAATATCATCGAGGCTGCCAAGCTGACGCTGAACGAGCCTGAGCGCACCGATTTGCCGATTATCGACGTGCTCCCCGCAGCCTGCGACCAATGCCCGATTGATGCTTATTACGTTACCGATATGTGCCGTCACTGCATTACCCACAAATGCATGAATAACTGCCCGAAAAAGGCTATCAGCATTATTCAGGACCGTGCCTTTATCGATAAAACGAAATGTATCGAATGCGGACGCTGCAAGCAGATGTGCCCCTACGGTGCGATTATCGAAATCCATCGTCCCTGCGTGCGTGCCTGCGCCATCGGTGCCATCAGCATCGGTGAAAACCGTAAGGCTGTAATTGACTACGAAAAATGTGTTTCCTGCGGTGCCTGCCGCAACGCCTGCCCCTTCGGCGCTATCGACGAGCGCAGCAATATCATCCGCGTTATCCGTGAAATCCAGCAGGGCAAGCAGGTTATCGCCCTTGTGGCACCTTCTATCGTAGGCCAATACGGTTTGAAGATTACTATGGCGCAAATTTACGAGGCACTTCAAAAAGCAGGCTTCGCTGAAGTCGTAGAGGTTGGAATCGGCGCCGATATCACCAGCGTTAAAGAAGCAGAGGAATATCTGGATAAGGTTCCTGCCAAGCAGGGCTTTATGACCAGCTCCTGCTGCCCTGCCTTCGTTAAGCTGATTAAAACGCAGGTGCCGGAGGCTGCGGATAAAATTTCCGACACTCCCTCCCCCATGCTCACCTGCGCTGAGCTGATAAAGGAAAAATATCCTTATGCCGTTACCGTGTTCATCGGTCCCTGCATTGCCAAAAAGGTGGAAGCACGCGAGCACCGCGAAACCATCAACTACGTGCTTTCCTTTGAAGAGATTATGTGCATGCTGGAGGGCAAGGATATCAAATTTGCGGAAATGAGCGGCGATGCTGCGTATGAGCGTGATGCCTCCAAGCTCGGTCTGAGCTTCCCGCTGACTGCCGGAGTAAGTGCTGCCGTGCAGGATACGGTTGCCGCTATGGGCGGTGAGGTGCATAACGCACAATACTGCTCCGGACTGGACAAATGCCGTGATACGGTTAAGGCTGCTGCCGCAGGCAAGCTCGACTGCAGCTATATCGAAGGCATGGCCTGCCCCAACGGCTGCATCGACGGCCCTGATACCGTAGGCGACTTCCACATCACGAAGGTTGCCCTGACGAAATATGCTGCGGCAGCCCCCAACAAGCAGGCTGCCCAAGACAAGCACACAAAATAATAATTTAAAGCCTATCCCTTCTGTCATGCCGGCAGAGGGGATAGTTTGTTAATAGCAGGATTTTAGTCTGCTAAAATCATAGAGTGCGTTCTACTGCGCACTAAAAAGAACGGAGATTCCCAAGCAAATGCAAAACACCCGCTACATCGGGCACATTGCTGCCCTCATTACAATTGCTACCTGGGGCACAACCTTTATTTCTACAAAGGTTTTACTTACCGGCTTTCAGCCGCTGGAAATCCTTTTTTTCCGCTTTATTATGGCCTTTTTCGCCCTTTGGCTGGCCTATCCCCAAATGCTGAAAACAGATAAAAAGCAGGAGCCTGTTTTTATGGCCGCAGGCCTTTGCGGCATCTGCCTCTACTACCTTTTGGAAAACATCGCCTTGACCTATACACAAGCCTCCAACGTTGGCGTAATCGGCAGCACAGCGCCTTTCTTTACCGCGCTGCTGGCGCATTATTTTATGCGTTCTGCCGGCAGTTTAAGCAAGCAGTTCATCATCGGCTTTTTTATCGTGATGAGCGGTATTGCCTGCATCAGCTTCAATGGTGCAGCCATGCAGCTCAATCCGCTGGGTGATTTGCTGGCGATTTCCGCCGCTGTCGTGTGGGCGTTTTATGCTCTGCTGACGAAAAAAATCAGCAGCTACGGTTATCCTGTTATCCTCGCCACACGCAGAACATTTTTCTACGGCATTCTCTTTATGGTGCCGGCGCTCGGTTTTCTGGATTTTGAACTGAACCTGGCACGCTTCGCCAATACTACCTATCTTTTCAATATCGTCTTTCTGGGACTGGGCGCTTCTGCTCTCTGCTTTGTCACCTGGAATTTGGCAGTTAGGGAGTTGGGCGCAGTAAAGGCCAGCGTTTATATTTATATGGTGCCCGTCATCACCGTCATTACCTCGGCGATTGTCCTGCAGGAAAAAATCACTCTGCTGGTAGCACTCGGTACCATCCTGACAATGACCGGCCTGTTTATTTCAGAATACCGCCCGAAGAAAAAAATAAAGTAAGAAGGCAAACAAATACGCCCTAGGCATCAACAGCCTAAGGCGTATTTTTATTTATTCTGCATATAATAATTAATAAAGGTCTGCGCAACCTGCGACAGCTCTCTGCCCTTAACTATAGACAGTGTCATCTCCAGAAACAAGCGCTCATCCTTGATTTCCTTGCGGACCAGATTCGCTGGAAACAATTCTACAGCCGGTGCCGGTACAATTGCCACACCGGTATTTTTTCTGCCCAGGCTATGTCCGAAAGCTTAGTAGTATTAATACTCATAACCTGCGGGAAAATATGTGAATCCGAGCACACAGAAAAAAACAGCTCAGAACAGCCATGCGAAAGACATAACGGAATGTCCTCCAAATCATCCAGCAAGATATTAGGCTTATCATTTTTCAGATACGGGCTATCCTTATGAAAAAGCGCAACCAGACGCTCTTTACGGCTGAACAGCGTTTCAAAGCGTTTAGACTGCTTTAGGGGTGCATTGGCAATGCCTATTTCTGTTTTCCCCTCCAAAAGCTGCTGGGTTTGTTCGTCAATCGGCACCTCATACAGCTCATAATTAATATGCGGAAACTCTCTGTAAAAATCACTCAAAAAGTTTTTAATAAAGTTTATTGACATCGAAGGTGACAGACTGATGCGCAGCGTACCGCTAAAACCTGCCTGACAGTCAACTATCTCCTTCAGAGCGCTGTTTTCTGCCGAGCAGATATACTTAGCCTTGTTATATAAAATACAGCCTGCATCCGTAAGCTCAATGCTGTGACCGCCACGGCGCACATGCAGCAGCTGCGTACCAAAACGCTTCTGCAGCACCTTAAGCTGATTACTCAGCGCCGGCTGGGCAATCGCTATCTGCTTAGCTGCGGCAGAAATACTGCCGGCCTCAACTATGGCAATAAAATTGCGGTAATATTCTATGTCCATATAGGGTTCTCCTTTACTTCTCTCTGCCTTTATTATACTATACAGCAATATTTCTGAGTACTTTTTTAGTTTTTAAAATTAAATTTTTCATAAAACCAATGACAGCATATGCAAAACGCATATAACTCCAATAGATTATTTTTATAAGTGATTAGGAATAAAAGTATAAGTTTTTCGTTTTTTTCTAAAAACAGACAACTATATATCATGAATTATCCTGTTCCCGCATCAAAGAACGAGTTAACGTATATGCATTTTTTATATGTAAAATGTATTTTCCGTATTTTACTTTATATGTTGATAGATTTAAACTGTAAGCAGATAAGGAAATTTCCAAAAAAGAAAAGAGGTTTTTGAAATGCTGGATGCAACACGTTTGCGCACCCCCTGCCTATTTGACAAAATAGTCAGCGCGGACGAAGCAGCCACACTGATTACCGACGGTATGAATGTCGGTGTCAGCGGCTTCACCCCCTCTGGCTATCCTAAGAAAACCACACTTGCTCTCGCTAAAGCCATCAAGGCCGGTAAAAAATGCCGTATCAATATTTGGAGCGGTGCTTCCGTCGGACCGGAAATCGAAGAAACACTTGCCGAAGTCGGCGGTATCAGCGGACGCATGCCTTATTATGCAGCCTCCAACAAAACACTCAGCCGCCAGATCAACACCGGCAGCGTAACCTATATTGATCAGCATTTAAGCCACTTTGCCCAACAAATCGGCTACGGCTTTTACGGCGATGTTGATGTTGCAATCGTTGAAGCCGCTGCTATTAATGCAGACGGCAGCATTGTTCTCGGTTCTGGTGTCGGCAACACGCCTATGCTTGTAAAGCCTGCGAAAAAAATTATCGTTGAGGTCAACACATCTATCCCGCTGACGCTGGAGGGAATGCACGATATTTACATCTGCAGCAAACCACCTGAGCGCACCGAAATCCCTATTTATCATGTCGGCGACCGCATCGGTTCTCCTTATGTAAGCTGCGGACTTGACAGAATTACCTGCATCGTCGAATCAGACATTGTCGACCATGTACGCAATTTAAGCGCTCCTGATGACACAAGCAAAAAAATTGCCGCTAACCTGGTTGATTTTCTGGAGCACGAGCAGCGCCACGGCCGTCTGTCGCAGCAAATGCTGCCGTTGCAGTCCGGCGTAGGAAGCATAGCCAATGCTGTATTAATGGGTTTGGCAGAATCTAAATTTGAAAATCTTACTATGTACTCAGAGATTTTGCAAGATTCTGTTTTCAAAAGGCTGTCAAAACAAATGACGTTATTACGGCAGATTTAAGCGTTGCGGAACGTCAGATTGCCCGTGTAAATGAAATGAAGGCTCACCGTGACCAGCACGCAGTAGATGCTTCCCTGAAAGCTCTGAAGGAAGCTGCCAATGGTGAAGCTAACCTTATGCCTTATCTGATTGATGCTGTTAAAACCTATGCAACCTTAGGCGAAATCTGCGGCGTACTGCGCGAGGTTTTCGGAGAATACCAGCAGGGAGGTAATTTGTTTTAAGGCTAAGGCAGGTGTTTACGTTGCATTTGGCGAATACCATGGCAATAGTTAAAATTAAAGCAAAGGCAGGTATTTACAATGACAACTAAAGCATTAGCAAAATTTACCGCAGAATTGTGCTACGAAAAGCTTTCTGCTCACAGTATCGAAATGGCTAAAAAATGTCTGCTGGACTGGCTGGGAATTGCTATCCGCGGTTCGCAGGAAAAACCGGTACGCATCATCCATGATGTTATTCTTCAGGGCGATGCACCGAAGGCGAATATCTTCGGCAGTATCCCTGCAAAAAAGGCTAGCGCCCTGAACGCTGCCTTTATCAACAGCGCTGCTTCCCACAGTCTGGACTTCGATGATTTGCATAACCCTTCGATTATCCACCCGGCCTGCGTCGTTGTTTCACCCGCACTGGCTGTCTGCGAAGCGGAGCACAAAAGCGGCAAGCAGCTTATTGCCGCTATATGCGCAGGCTACGAGGCCAGCGGCCGCGTAGGCGAAGCTGTAATCCCAGAATCCTACTTCTTCTGGCATACCACCGGTACTGCAGGCACCATCGCCGCCGGTGCTGCTGCCGCCAACGCCCTCGGTCTTGACGCACAGCAGACACTGATGTGCTACGGCAGCGCCGGTACACAGGCAGCAGGCCTGTGGGAGTTTTTAAAAGAGGGTGCCATGAGCAAGCCGCTGCACACAGGCAAGGCTTCCTACAGCGGTGTTCTCAGCGCTTATCTGTCGCAAAAGGGCTTTACTGCCGCCAGCGAAATTTTAGAAGGCGAAAAGGGCTTCTGCCGTGCCATGGTCAAAGAACCGCATCTGGAAAAGCTTACCGAAAGCATGAGCACCGACAAGCTGAAAATCGACATCAACTCCTTCAAGCCCTACGCCTGCTGCAAGCATGCTCACGCCGCTCTTTACGCCATTCAGGAGCTGCGCAAGGCTCATTCTCTGCAGCCTGAGGACATCGCTAAAATTAAGCTTTACGTCAACGATATTACGAACTATCTGATCAATAATCCGCAGCCGCAAACTCCCTACGGCGGCAAATTCAGTATTCAATATTGCTCCGCTGCCATGCTGAAGTTCGGCGAAGTAGGCATTGCGCAGTTCAGTGAGGAATGTATCCATAACAAAGAGCTTACGGATTTAATGCAGCGCATCGAGGTTATCCGCGATGAGGCTATGGAACAGCTTCATGCGGCAGATGCTTCCAAATTGGCTTCCAGAGTAGAAATCCAGCTGCAAAACGGACAAACACTGACAATGCAGGTTGATTATCCTAAGGGAGATCCGGAAAATCCTCTGACCTGGGAGGAGCTCTGTGCTAAATTTATGAGCCTTGCCGTACCTGTCTACGGTGAAGCTAAAGCATTACGTTTACAAAATTGGGTAGCAAGCCTTGAGCAATGCAGTGACGTTGCCCAAGCTTTGGACGCCTGTCTAAAGGAGGAATGATTTATGCAACCGGAAGAAATTATCCGAAGCGTAAAAGATATCTACACGCATAACGCTTTTATGCAGCACTGCGGCATAAAGGTTCACAGCATCAGCTGCGGCAAAGCTGCAGTAGGCCTGCGCATCGACCCTGCCATCCACACAAACCTCAACGGCAAGCTGCACGGAGGCTTGCTTACAACACTGGTGGATAATGCCACCGGCATCGCCTGCGCCGCTATGGGCAAGTGCGTGGTTACGGTATCGATGACCGTAGATTTCATCAAGGGCGCTCCTTCCGGTGCAATGGTAGAGGCACAGGCTGAGGTTGTTTCGCATAATGACCGTTTGATTACTATGCAGATTCATGTATATGATACTGATGCAGATACACTGCTGGCCACCGGCAGCTGCTGTATGCTGACGATTGCCGACTTCCCCGGAATTCCGGAAAAGTGGTAGATGTCAGCTCCGCAGGTAATCTATAAAACATATACCATAACAGCTTAACTGCTTTCGTTACAATGTAAAAAGGCGTTCTCCCCTGCGGGAGAACGCCTTTACTGTAAGAAAAAATCTTTGTCAAATTCATTCCGCCTTAATTGCTTCAACCTGCTCAACGGAAAGTGAAGTAGCCTTAGCAATATCCTCTACAGATAATCCCATACTTAAAAGGCGCTTTGCAGTTGCAGTCTTTTCTTTTGCCTTGCCTTCGGCGAGACCTTCAGCTTTGCCTTCAGCCTTAGCTTCTCGTCTTTCGTCTAACAAACGTGCTTCCAAAAGCATAAATTCTCGCCTCACTTTCGAATCAAGCTTAAGATAGCTGATTTCATCATCAATTTGTCTTGTGAAATCGCTATTTATAACGTGGTTATTAACATAATCATAAAAACTTCTGATGTCCTTGGAAATACTGCCATGCGTACCCTTGGTATTCAAAATCATAGTAGTTGCTTCATCGGGAAGCTCCAGCTCCAAATCCTCCAGACAACGCTTTTTAAAGGTGTAAACATAATTTCCCTTGGCAAAAAAATCAAAAACACAGATAAAAATGATATAGGTTGGCGGCAACAGATCATATTCCTGGTTCTTCTGCAGCAAGTCAATATCCATCAATGCCTGATAGTAGCGTGTGCGCTTGGGCAGCACGTAGTTTTTGGTATCAGGATTTTTGGTGTTCTTGACCTGCATTTCCAGATTGTAATGCGTATTCTTGTCATCTGCCACAATGATGTCTAGACGGATACCACGGCTGACGAATTCAGGCTCAAGGGATTTTTCTGCCTCCAAGTAGTTGATATCAGCAATTTTGATCTGCAGTAATTCCTCTAACAGGTGAATACAGATACGCTTGCGCGACATAACCTTTTTGAATATGAAATCACTTTGAATCGTCAGGTTTTCGAATTTTGTTGCTAAGTTTTGCATATGTTTCCTCCTTTGATTATAGCATAAAGTCAGGCAAAAATATATAAGCCGGCGATTGCAACTGACGTAAAAGAAAAGGCGCCTGCCGAAAGCTCGACAAGCGCCACTGATCCGCATGACCAGGCATAAGCTCCGCAAGAATGCGGCTACCTATGCAACTAAGGTAATTATAACACGATAACGTATAATAAGTTGCGCAAATTCAATTCAAAAAGATAGACATAGAGACTACCTTTGCTTACAATTAAGTTACCACACAAAACA
>OGXG01001482.1_pt1 | contig 11639 bp, 10 predicted proteins | sample 1576251 | NCBI WGS metagenome assembly OGXG01 (sample SAMEA3541533, study PRJEB24748) | human gut metagenome | biome: human gut; feature: human-associated habitat; material: faeces | place: China | collected 2012
CAATGTGCGCGAGGCAATCGGATATATTCCGTGGTATTTCAATTTACCGGATACAACAAAGAAATATGAAGTTGCCTGGAAAGAAATTATGGACGAGAAAGGATTTTCTGCTCCTTATGGATTGACTACGGCAGAACGCCGTCATCCTGAGTTCCGTACGCGCGGAGTCGGTAAATGTGAATGGGACGGGGCTATCTGGCCGTTTGCTTCTGCACAGACGTTAACTGCAATGGCTAATTTCATAAATAATTATCCTCAGACCGTTTTGTCTGACAGCGTATATTTCCGTCAGATGGAACTGTATGTAGAGTCGCAGTATCATCGTGGACGTCCATATATTGGCGAGTATCTGGACGAAGTAACCGGATATTGGCTGAAAGGCGATCAGGAGCGTAGCCGCTATTACAATCATTCTACTTTCAATGATTTGATGATTACCGGATTGATCGGACTTCGTCCGCGTCTGGATGATACGATCGAGATTAATCCGCTGATTCCGGCAGATAAATGGGATTGGTTCTGTCTGGATAATGTTTTATATCATGGTCATAATCTGACGATTATTTGGGATAAGAATGGCGATCGTTATCATTGTGGAAAGGGATTGCGTATCTTTGTGAATGGAAAAGAAGCAGGACATACAGATACGTTGACAAGACTTGTTTGCGAGAATGCATTAAAGTGATATATTTATAACAGATAAGAGACAGAGCAATAATGACTTTTAAGAAATATCTTCTTCTTTTATTTTGTCTGCCATGCTTCGTACAGGCAAAGAATATAACGATCAGCCGCCTTACCTGCGAAATGCAGGAAGGGCTGGTGGTCGTTGAAAGCTGTCCCCGTTTGGGATGGGCAATGGAATCACCGGAGAATGGCACGAGACAGACTGCTTATGAAATAGAGATTAGGGAGCCATCAATGTGCTCAATGCTGGAAATGTGAAGACGATAGACTACGGTATCATTGACAACCACCCCTTCTTCTGTACATGCGGAGTGGGATTCGATGCCTTCGTAAGCCTGAAATTTGCCGATTCCGGGAAAAGAGGTCTGCTGACCTACCTGGAAAATACCCTGCACGAAAGCCTGACGTATGAACCGGAAACGTACGAAATAGAGAACTCTACAGGTACCGTACGCTACAAGGCATTCCTGATAGCCTGTGCCAATGCATCGCAATATGGCAACAATGCCTACATCGCCCCGCAAGCCTCGCTGACCGACGGAATGATGGACATCACGGTGCTGGAGCCGTTTACCGTGCTGGATGTGCCTTCTCTTTCATTCCAGTTATTCAACCGGACACTCGACCAGAACAGCCGTATCAAAACGATGAAGGACAAGAGCATCATCATACACCGTGCACAGGAGGGAGTGTTCCATTTTGACGGAGACCCGATGATGGGCGGAAAAGACCTGAAGGTGGAAATCATTCACCAGGGGCTACACGTTATCGCGCCGATACGTCCCAAACAGATGCCTTCTCCCCCGCTGAACATTCTCCAGCACTTCACCGACTTTATCGGACGACGTCCCATCACTTCGGCCATTGCCCAGAAGCACAAGCAACTCCTGATGCTGAACCATCACATCCTGAGACGCTTGTCGAAGAAATAATCATTTCATCTTACAAGGCCAGATAGAAATCTCTGGCCAGTTCACTAAACTCCGGTGTATAGACATGACGCTCCGTCTCGATGGGAAGGTGCGTGATTTCCGTCTGCGCACAAGGATGCTTCACGAACGCCATCAGCACACGCTTGGCGGGCAATTCCTGGCGGGGATGCACCCAGGTCTGCCGCAAAAGATGCAAACCTTTCCCGAGGGCTAAAGCCACAAAATCGGCCGATGCCGTAGCCGGAAGTACCACCGAAAAACTACCTTTTTCGGACAACAAAACCGAGACTTTCGATAACAAAGCGTCAAAGTCCAGTTCATCGGTATGCCGGGCCGTATTTCTCTGTGCCTGAGGGCATTTCACGGACTCCACAAAATACGGAGGATTCGACACGATGGCATCAAAACACCCGTTCCATTCTTCCGGTGCCTTCCGTATATCAAGCCGCTCTACCTCCATCCGGTCAGACCAGGGCGTACGGGCCACGTTTTCACGGGCCTGCTCCACGGCCGCTTCGTCAATATCAACGGCGGTTACAAAGGCATCCGGATTCCGCTGGGCCAACATCAAGGCAATCAATCCGCTTCCGGTACCAATGTCAAGCACCTTCCGTGCCCCGTCCACTTGCGCCCATGCGCCGACCAGCACGCCGTCGGTGCCTACCTTCATGGCACACTTATCATGAAAAACTACAAATTGCTTGAATTGAAAATATGGATTTGGCATAACTTATGTCTAAAAATTTACGCCAAAAATAGTGAAATCCCCATAGAAAACGCTTCAACCTGCCATTATTTTACATAATAAAAGAGGTATTTGACACAAATAGTTTCCAAATTACATGCGGAATGATTAACTTTGTGCCGTTTTTGAGTAATAAAAAAGCTTCTTAATTCAGAAGAGAAAACAAGTATGGTAAAAAAGACAAAAAACAACGAGATTCTGGTAAGTGCAGAAGGTAATGACATTCCGATGATGGCAGAAATTGAAACGCTTCCGGTGGACAATGCAACGGATGACCTCACGGGAGAACTGCCCGTCATGCCCCTGCGCAACCTTATGATATTTCCCTCTATTGTCATGCCCGTCAGCGTAGGCCGGCAACCCACATTGAAATTAGTCAACCAGGCATTTCAGAGCAAAGAGCCTATCATCATTACCACGCAGAAGGTGAGTGAGGTAGACTCGCCCAAGCAGAAGGATTTGTTCCCCATTGCGGTAATCGGCAAGGTGCTCCGGGTGTTCGAAATGCCGGGAGGAACCATTACGGCCATCCTTCAGGCTACGGGTCCGAAGGTACAACTGGAAGAAATCACTTCTACCCGCCCCTTCCTGAAGGGTAAGGTTTCGGTGATTGAAGAGGACATGAAGGACGAGAAATCCGATGAGTTCAAGACACTGATTGACACTTGCAAGGAGTTGAGTGCCAAGGTAATTGAATTGTCCGATGAAATTTCGCCCGACACTTCTTTCGCCTTGAAGAACCTGGACAACAACGAGGTACTGGTCAACTTCATTTCCGGCAATTTCCCCTTCCCTATCAACGAGAAGTACGAATTGCTTCAAACGAACAACCTGAAAGACCGGTTGTACCGCCTTATCCAGTTGCTGAACAAGTACATCCAGCTGGCCACTCTGAAACAGAGCATCCAGATGCGTACGCGTGAGGAACTCGACCGCCAGCAACGTGAGTACTTCCTCCAGCAACAAATCAAGAACATTCAGGATGAACTGGGCAACGGACAGGATGACGAAATTGACGAACTTCGCAAGAAGGGAGAAAAGAAACGCTGGAAACCGGAAGTAAAAGAGACTTTCGAGCGTGAGCTGTCCAAACTGGAACGTATCAACCCGCAATCGCCCGACTATAACGTGCAACTGACTTATCTTCAGACATTGCTCTCACTTCCGTGGGGCGTGTATACACAGGATGTCATCGACATTCCGAATGCCAAGAAGATACTCGATAAGGAGCATTACGGACTGGAGAAGGTGAAAGAACGTATTCTGGAGCACCTGGCCGTGCTGAAGCTGAAAGGTGACCTGAAGTCGCCGATCATCTGCCTCTACGGTCCTCCGGGAGTAGGAAAGACTTCTTTGGGACGTTCCATCGCCACGGCTCTGAAACGGAAATACGTGCGTATGTCACTGGGTGGCGTGCACGATGAAGCCGAAATCCGCGGTCACCGCAAGACGTACATCGGTGCCATGCCGGGACGTATCATCAAGAGCCTGATCAAAGCGGAAACATCGAATCCGGTCATCATTCTGGATGAGATTGATAAGTTGAGCAGCGATAGCCACGGCGACCCGAGTTCGGCCATGCTGGAAGTGCTCGACCCGGAACAGAACAACACGTTCCACGACAATTACGTTGACATTGACTACGACTTGTCGAACATCATGTTCATCGCTACGGCCAACAACCTGGGTACCATCCCATCGCCGTTGCTCGACCGTATGGAGCTGATTGAAGTGAGCGGTTACATCACCGAAGAGAAGATTGAAATCGCCCGCCGTCACCTCATTCCGAAAGAGATGGAGAAGAACGGACTGAAGAAGGAACACGTGAAGTTCAGCAAGGCGGCCATTGAATACATCATCGAGAACTATACCCGTGAAAGCGGTGTGCGTGAGCTGGAAAAGAAAATCAGCAAGGTGATGCGTAAAATCGCACTGGAAATTGCCAGCGATGAGTTTACCGGTACCCATGAGCTGAAGCCGAAAGACATCGAGAAGTTCCTCGGCGCACAGGAATATTCCCGCGACAAATACCAGGGCAACGAATATGCCGGCGTAGTGACGGGACTGGCCTGGACGGCCGTAGGCGGTGAGATTCTGTTCGTAGAAACCAGCCTGAGCCGTGGAAAGGGACAACTGACCCTGACCGGTAACCTGGGCTCGGTAATGAAGGAATCGGCCATGCTGGCACTGGAGTACCTGAAAGCACATAGCCACCTGCTGGATTTGCCCGAAGGTATCTTCGACAACTGGAACATCCATATCCACGTACCGGAAGGAGCTATTCCGAAAGACGGACCTTCTGCCGGTATCACCATGGTTACTTCATTGGCTTCTGCACTTACCCAGCGCAAGGTGAAAGCCAACCTGGCCATGACGGGCGAAATCACCCTTCGCGGAAAGGTACTTCCCGTAGGCGGTATCCGGGAGAAAATCCTGGCGGCCAAACGTGCCGGCATCAAGGACATCATCCTGTGCGAGGAAAACCGCAAGGACATCAATGAAATCCAGCCGATGTACCTCACCGGAATGACTTTCCACTACGTGAAGGACATCAAGGAGGTGCTCCGCCTGGCACTGACCGACGAGAAGGTGGCCGATGCCATCGACTTTACCATCAAAGAAGATAAAAACAAAGAAAACCCTGCACAATGAAATTTGAATTACAATATACGGACCCCAAATCGAATGCCCGCGCTGGTCTGATTACAACAGACCACGGGCAGATTGAGACCCCTATCTTCATGCCGGTGGGCACACTGGGTACGGTGAAAGGCGTGCATCTTCACGAGCTGAAGAACGACATCAAGGCTCAGATTATCCTGGGAAACACGTACCACCTCTACCTGCGTCCCGGACTGGACATCATCGAGGGGGCTGGCGGACTCCATAAGTTCAACGGATTCGACCGTCCGATGCTGACCGATAGCGGCGGCTTCCAGGTATTCTCTCTTTCCGGCATCCGTAAGTTGCGCGAAGAGGGCGTGGAGTTCCGCTCGCACATTGACGGCTCAAAGCATTTGTTCACTCCCGAACGGGTGATGGACATCGAGCGTACCATCGGTGCCGACATCATGATGGCTTTCGACGAGTGCGCCCCCGGTACTTCCGACTACAACTATGCCAAGAAGTCCATGGAACTGACTCACCGCTGGCTGGACAGATGTTGTGCCCGCTTCAACGAAACGGAGCCTAAGTACGGCTACAACCAGTCGCTCTTCCCCATCGTGCAGGGATGCGTATATCCCGACTTGCGCCGCCAGTCGGCCGAATACATCGCCTCAAAGAATGCCGACGGTAACGCCATCGGCGGACTGGCCGTCGGTGAGCCTACCGAGAAGATGTACGAGATGATTGAGGTGGTCAACGAGATTCTGCCTAAGGACAAGCCCCGCTACCTGATGGGTGTAGGTACTCCAGTCAACATCCTAGAAGGCATCGAACGCGGTGTGGACATGTTCGATTGCGTGATGCCGACCCGTAACGGACGAAACGGCATGCTCTTTACCAAAGACGGTATCATGAACATGCGCAACAAGAAATGGGAGAACGACTACTCGCCCATTGAAGCTGACGGAGCATCTTACGTAGACACGATGTATAGTCGTGCCTACCTGCGCCACCTGTTCCACGCACAGGAGTTGCTGGCCATGCAGATTGCCTCCATCCACAACCTGGCCTTCTACCTCTGGCTCGTAGGCGAAGCCCGCAAGCACATCATTGCCGGCGACTTCTCTACCTGGAAACCGGCCATGGTGAAACGTTTATCTACCCGATTGTAATTGTAGTTTACGACGATAAATATGAAACACAATGTGTTCCAGTTGTTCCGTTCCTACCTGCAAGCCGGAAAGGAACAACTGAAAAATTTAAAAGGAAACCCGTTCAAGAAGAAATGGTTGAAACGGCTGGACAGGTACATCATCGTGAAGTTCCTGGGCACCTACTTTTTTGCCATCGCCCTGATTATCTCCATCGCCGTGGTGTTCGACATCAATGAAAACATTGACGACTTCATCAACAACAAGGCGCCTATCAGTGCCATCATCTTCGACTATTACCTGAACTTCATTCCTTACTACACGAACCTCTTCAGTCCGTTGTTCGTATTCATTGCCGTGATTTTCTTCACGTCGAAGCTGGCAGAGAACTCCGAGATTATCGCCATGTTCTCCACCGGAATGAGTTTCAAGCGCCTGATGGTGCCCTACATGATTTCGGCCGCCATCATCGCACTGGTCACCTACGTGCTGAGTACCGAGGTGATTCCTACCGGTAGCGTCACCCGACTGAAGTTTGAGCAAGTGTACAAGAACAAGAAGCGGGCAGACTACGTGCGCAATATCCAGCTGGAGGTAGATACAGGTGTCATTGCCTACATGGAGCGCTACGAAGACTACAACAAGACGGCTTACCGCTTCTCGCTCGACAAGTTTGAAGACCACAAGCTGGTATCGCACCTCACGGCCCGCCGTATTACGTACGACACCACCACCGTGCACCGCTGGATTATCAAGGACTACATGATCCGTGAGATGAAGGGCATGCGTGAAACCATCACCCGGGGCGACCGTCTGGACTCCATCATCAACATGGAGCCGCAGGACTTCCTCATCACGCGCGGCCAGCAGGAAACGATGACCAGTCCCCAGCTACGGGAGTACATCGACAAGCAGAAGCAACGAGGCTTCGCCAACATCAAGGTGTTCGAAGTGGAATACTACCGGCGCATCGCCACCTCGTTTGCGGCCTTTATCCTGACGGTCATCGGGCTCTCGCTTTCGTCACAAAAACGGAAAGGAGGTATGGGACTTCACCTGGGAATCGGTATCGCACTGAGCTTCTCCTACATCCTGTTCCAGACCATCTCGTCCACCTTCGCCATCAACGGAAACGCGCATCCGAACCTGGCCGTGTGGATTCCGAACATCCTGTATCTGTTCATTGCGATTTATCTCTACCGCAAGGCACCGAAATAAAAAATCTCCTCACAAATCACCACGAGACATGGGTTTGTGAGGAGATTCTGTATTATAACGATTCAATCGCTTCTATTGAATGAAATTATTTACCTGACTCTGCGGATTAAGAGGAATCTGATCCGATAAGACCAACGTTTTAATCATGTGCTTTGTTCCTTGTTTATATTTCTGAAAATGCTCCGACGCAATATGTGATTTATAAGCCTGCCCACTTGCATAGGTTTCAAGAATCATAACCTTACACGGATTTTCCTTTTCGGCAACGGCATACATGGTCAATACCCCCGGTTCAGTGCGTAATGAAATCTCACCCACTTCCACCGCATATTGCATATATTCCTTTATAAACTCCGGATACACTTCTATTTTCGAGAATCTCACAATGCCATCGGGCAACATCGGAAGTTTGGCACACATGCCGGGCTTCTTGTCTAAGTTCAAACACTTGCCGATTATTTCTCCCGTAGCAAGATACGAGTACGTCGGAAACTCAAACAACACAGGTTTCAATCGGGTATAATCCAGTTTCCCATCTTGACCGAGCACTTCTGGAACTGCATAGGTATTGGCTATGGAACAAATAAAATTGTCAAATCCCTCGGTTTCATAAATATCCACCACATCACATTCCATGGTTAATGGTGATTTGTCAATAACCGGAGTACCATTCTCTCCAAAACGATAGTCAAACACCGTCGATTTATCCACCGAATTTCCACTTACACTTCCCACATAATCAGCCGCAGGCAACATTTCACGACTCACAAGGTTTACAGACAATTTCTTTGACCTTCTTATTCCCTGATTGGTATAATGATGTTTACTCATACTCAGAAGAATACGGTCATGCCCAATAATTCCGGTATGTCCCACTACAAGCCAGTTTACTTTTCCATTGACTACCGCCCCAACCACCGTCATCGGTTTGGGATAAAGCGCCAGTACCGAACCTAAATTTTTCTTTTCCATATCCGTTTCATTTTGCAATATCACACTTTCTTCATTCCTCGTGCTACAGGAGCACACAAGGAACAACAAACATACATACTGAATAAATTTTAGCATAGCATTCTTATTATTTCTGTTACTTATCAATCTGACTCTCGGTAAACGGGTCGGCACGATGCCCCATAAGGTCTATTTGTGAATACTCCCTGTCAAATTCCTCCATCTCGTAAGCCGTAAGCCGCACATGAGCTGCTCCCAGGAAATCATCGAGGTGGTTCGGATTCGTTGTGCCTGGGATGGGAGCAATCCATGACTTACGCGAAAGCATCCACACCAAGGCAAACTGGGCAGGAGTAATGTTCTTTCGCTCTGCCCATTTACGCACAAGTGACACAAGCGGCATATTATGCTTCAAGGCTTCAGGAGTGAATTGTGGCAATGTGGCCCGCCGGTCGGGTTTCTCAAAACGACTTTTTTCATGAATCACTCCCGTAAGAAAGGCCCGCCCCAACGGACAATATGGAACAAAACCAATGCCCAGTTCTTCCAGCGTAGGGAATATTTTGGTCTCCGGTTCACGCCACCAGATGGCATACTCGCTCTGTACGGCCGAAAGCGGACAAACGGCATGTGCCCGACGAATAGAACGCGCACTGGCTTCCGATAATCCCCAGTGCAAGACTTTTCCTTCCTGCATAAGTTTCTTTACCGTGTCTGCTACCTCCTCCATCGGCACCTTCGGGTCCACACGGTGCTGATAAAGCAAGTCTATGTGATCCGTACGCAAGCGTCGCAATGAACCTTCCACTGCCCGGCAAATATGGTCAGGCCGGCTATTCAAGGCTGTGGGTTGCTTCTCTTCCACCCCGAAACCAAACTTCGTACCGATTTTTACTTTGTCACGAAAAGGAGCAAGTGCCTCGCCTACCCACTCTTCACTGGTGTAAGGGCCGTACACCTCTGCCGTATCGAAAAAAGTAACTCCCTGATCATAAGCCCGACGAATCAAGGCAATCATATCCTTCTTTTCATACCGTCCACCATAGTAGCCCACCATGGGAAGACAGCCCAGCCCGATAGCCGATACATCCAGTCCGCCCAGATTGCGATGTTCCATATCTCCACGTACAGACTGCCCCTTACCATCCGATGACTGGGAGAAAACCTTCGATACACCGGTCCATGCACATACCGCGGAAAAGGCGGCTACAGACGACATCTTCAAAAAATCTCTTCTATCCATAATCTGAATCTTTTTTACGAGCCACTACGGCTCAACAACTCTCGTAAAATTTCCATTTCGTTATCCGTCAGGCGGAAAGGGAGGCTTTCCTTTTCAGGCACGGGAATCCCGGTTTCCTGCACTAAAAAACATTGCATCACTCTTTCCGTAGTCGTGCGATAACGGTCGGCCATGAAGCAGACCACTTCATCCTTGTATAAATTGGCGGGAATGTCTATTGGTTTATCCATCTTTCTTGTTTTCTTGATACGGCAAAATTACCCCTGCACGGGCAGAAGAGCGTAACAATACCACGGAAGGTCGTACCGTTTTTACGGATTTTGCCTGCTCACGTGCGGCCAATTGGCTGAGATAATGTATTTTTGTGAAGGGACATCCCGACGAAAACAAAAGAATGGTTATGAGCAAGATTTTGAAAATAAGGAATGTAGGAGACTATAGCCAGTGGGTGGGACACACGGACACACATCCGCTGGTCAGCGTCATTGACTATGCAGAAGTGTCTCCCGTACGCCATTGCCTGAACAACTATAGTGTGTATGGCATCTTCTTTCACGACGAGGCGAACATCGACCTGGCCTACGGTTGCGGCAAATACGACTACAAGGAAGGAACCGTCATTTGCGTGGCTCCCGGACAGATAGGGGGAAAGGAGGACAACGGTGAGCTGGTCAACCTGACGGGATGGGCCTTGCTCTTCCACCCCGATTTGTTGCAGGGCACGGCACTGGAGAAGCATATCAGGGAATATTCATTTTTCGACTACCGCGTGAATGAAGCCCTGCACATGACCGACGAGGAGCACGACATCCTCGTGTCGCTGATGCGCCAGATAAAAGATGAGCTACAGAAAAAGCACGACGCGCTTCAGGATGCCATCCTCGTGGGTTACATCGAACTGATGCTGAACTTCTGCCAGCGTTTCTACAACCGCCAGTTCATCACCCGCAAGCTGGTCAACTCGGACATGCTCATGAAGTTCGACCAGCTCCTGCGCGATTACTACGAAGAGAAAATCCAGCTTACCTCGGGCATGCCCACCGTGCAATACTGTGCCGACAAACTATGCATGTCGGCCAACTATTTCGGCGACCTTATCAAGAAGATGACCGGGGACACGGCCAGTAACTACATCCGCCAGGACCTCATCCAGCGAGTGAAGAACGAGCTCGCCAGCGGGGCAAGCATCTCGCAGGTAGCCTACGAATTAGGCTTTGAATACCCCCAGCACCTGAGCCGTATGTTCAAGAAGTTCTGCGGATATACCCCGACCGACTACCTCAGACAGATACAGAAAAAGCCCGGCTGCTGAACCCGTCAGCCACCAGGCTATTTCTCCTTCAGGTGTCAGTCACCGGCTATTTCACCACTATCCACACACCCTCTCCGCGTGCCTTCGCTTCCACGATTTTCCGTTTCAGGCGATACACCCAGAGACGGGAATCAAGCAACAAGCCGGGTTTCCGGCGGCATCCCACGAGGATGCACTTCTTTTTCTTGTAAATAACATTTTAATAATTTAATTAATGCTCTTTTTTCTATTCGAGAAATATAAGAACGTGAAATGTGATACTCTTTAGCAATTTCTTTTTGGGTCATTTTTTTAGATGAATTTAGACCATAGCGTTTTATTAAAATATCTTTTTCTTTTGAAGTTAATACATCAAAACATTGAATAAGCTTTTGAAGATTATCAGCATCATATATTTGATCTAAAATAGGTTTTTCCTTATTATCAATTAAATCTTCTAAAACAACTTCACTGCCATCTTTATCAACTCCAATTACTTCATTTAAAGAAACTTCTTGATTTATTTTTTTTGTTGATCTTAAATGCATTAGAATTTCATTTTCTATACATTTTGAAGCATAAGTTGCTAATTTGGTTTTTTTATCAATACTGTAACTATCGATGGCTTTAATAAGTCCAATAGTGCCAATTGAAATGAGATCTTCTTGCAAATCTCTATTGTTATTATATTTTTTTGCAATATGGGCAACAAGCCTAAGATTCTTTTCAATAAGTAGATCTCTGGCGGCTTTATCGCCATTACATTTTTTTTGTAAGTAAAATTGTTCTTCTTTGAAAGTGAGTGGTAAATCAA
>OGXG01001483.1_pt1 | contig 11639 bp, 8 predicted proteins | sample 1576251 | NCBI WGS metagenome assembly OGXG01 (sample SAMEA3541533, study PRJEB24748) | human gut metagenome | biome: human gut; feature: human-associated habitat; material: faeces | place: China | collected 2012
TCGTTTGCGACCGATTTTGATGACTTCTTTGGCGATGATTGTCGGTTTGATTCCGTTGATGTTGGCGATGGGTGTAGGTGCTCATGGTAACCGTACTTTGGGAGCTTCTACTATCGGTGGTATGTTGATTGGTATGATATTACAGATATTCATTGTTCCAGTGCTGTTTGTAATATTCCAGTGGTTACAAGAAAAAGTGAAACCGATGGAATGGGATGGTTTGGATGAAAGTGAAGTACAATCTGAAATTGAACAGTACTCTTTAAAAAATACGAAGAAATAATGAAAAAACAAATTATAGGAATGATGTGTGCAACTGCTATGATGAGCAGTTGCCACATTTACAAGGCATATGACCGTCCGGAATCAATTGATGCTTCGGGTATTTACCGTGATCCGGTATCGGCTGTGGATACATTGGCCGCTGATACCATGAATATGGGAAATTTACCTTGGCAGGAAATCTTCCGTGATGCGAAATTGCAGAGTTTGATAGAAGAAGGATTGGCTAATAATGTAGATATGCAGGCCGCAATCTTGCGGGTGGAAGAAGCAAAAGTCATGTTGACTTCAGCTCGTCTTTCTTATCTCCCTTCTATCAATTTAGCTCCACAAGGAACTTTGAGTAGTTTTGATGGTTCAAAAACTTCAAAAACTTATCAGTTGCCGGTAGCTGCAAGTTGGGAAATCGATTTGTTCGGTAAGTTATTGAATGCCAATCGTAATCAAAAAGCAGCTTATTTGCAGAGTAAATATGCACAGCAGGCTGTTCGTTCTCAACTGATTTGTGGTATTGCCAATATTTATTATTCTTTGTTGATGTTAGATCGTCAGGTAGAAATTACTACAGAAACATCTGCTATTTACAAGGAAAATGTACGTGTAATGGAAGCTATGAAAATTGCCGGTATGACAACTGAGGCTGCTGTTGCACAGATGCGTGCTGCCAGTCATCAGGTAGAAGCTTCTTTGATGGATTTGAAACGTCAGGTACGTGAAACAGAAAACTCTTTAGCTGTATTATTGGCCAAGGCTCCTCAGACTATTGAGAGAAGTACATTGGATGAACAGGTGATGCCGGAAGAGTTGACTGCTGGTGTTCCTTTGCAGTTGTTGGAGAATCGTCCTGATGTGAAAGTGGCAGAAATGACATTGGCAAGTGCTTATTATACTACCAATCAGGCTCGTGCTGCATTTTATCCTGGCTTGAATATTACTGGTACTGCTGGATGGACTAACAGTGCTGGTGCGATGGTTGTCAATCCCGGAAAAGTGCTGTTGACTGCTATCGGTTCTCTCACTCAACCTATTTTCAACAATGGAAAATTGATTGCTAACTTGAAAGTGTCTAAGGCTGAAGAAAAGATTGCCCAGATGAATTATCAACAGGCTATCCTGAAAGCTGGACAGGAAGTAAGTGATGCATTATTCTTGTATGAAACTCAAAATAAAAAATTACAGGAGGATAAAGGACAGGTAGAACAATTGGACAAAGCTGTAACTTACACCAAAGCGTTGTTCCAAAGTGGAGATGCTACCTATTTGGAAATCCTGACAGCACAACAAAGTTTGCTTAGTGCACAACTGAGTGAAGTGGCTGATAATTTCCAGCGTATGCAGGCTGTAATCAACTTGTATAGTGCATTGGGAGGCGGAAGAGAATAGTTTAACCTTTAAATAAAATAACTATGATTAGTCCTTTAGCTTATGTTGATCCGTCTGCAAAGATTGGAAACAACGTGACTGTCCATCCTTTTGCCTACATTGATAAGAATGTAGAAATTGGAGATGACAATGTGATTATGCCTTATGCGAGCCTGATGAGCGGTACTCGTATGGGAAATGGAAACACCGTGTATCAGGGAGCTGTAATAGCTGCAACTCCTCAGGATTTTGATTATTCTGGTGAAGAGACCATTGCCCGTATTGGAAACAATAACGTGATTCGGGAAAATGCAGTGATTATTCGTGGAACTCATGTAGAACACGAAAGCTCTATTGGTGATAACAATTTTATCATGACCGGAGCGCGTTTGTCACACGATGTTGAAGTGGGAAGCAAATGTATCATTGGTAATGGTTCGCAGGTTTCTGGTAACTGTAAGATATTTGATAATGCAATTCTGACTTCAAATGTCTTGATGCAAGGTAAAACCCGATTAGGTAGTTTCTCTATTGTACAAGGTGGATGTCGTTTTATAAAGGATATACCTCCTTTCATCGTAGCAGCGCACGAACCGATTGCGTTTTATAGTATAAATACTGTAGTATTGGAGCATTTTGGATTTTCGGAAACACTGATAAAGCATATTGCTCAGGCTTACCGTATTTTGTATAAGGCCAATACATCACAGCATGATGCTTTACTACGAATAAGAGAACAAATTCCAAATAGTCCGGAAATAGAACAGATTATTGAATTTGTAGAAACATCTAAATTAGGAATCATTCATTAAGCATGAGTAATAACGTAAGGAGGACTAAAAACGATAAAGAACTTTTGCGAAAGCAGATTGTGGATGCCGCTTCCCGTGCTTTTACCAAGTCGGGGATCAGGAGTGTGCGTATGGATGATATTGCTTTTTCGCTCTCTATGTCTAAACGTACTCTTTATGAATTGTTTCATGACAAAGAACAGTTGCTGATGGAAGTCATTCGGATGCATCGGCAGGAAATGAATGAATACATTATAGAGATTGCTTCCAAGGCTGATAATGCTTTGGAAGTAATCTTTGCTTTTTATCGAAGAAAATCGAAAGAATTGTACGAATTGAATCCTCAGTTTCTTCGTGACCTTCGGAAATATCCCAAGGTGTTGGAGTTTATAAGAGAAGAACAACGTTCTTCCGATGCAGCGGCATTAAATCATTTCAATGAAGGGGTGAAACAGGGAATCTTTCGTGAAGATATAAATTTTGAGATTATCAATCAGGCCATGTCTATGCAGTTGGATCTGATTATTCACTCTGATTTATCGGAAAACTATCCATTGTCTGATATTTATAGGGAAATTACTTTTTTGCACATGCGCGGCATTACTACAGAAAAAGGAAGAAAGATGGTAGATGCTTTCTTGTGCGATGTGAGAGAAAAGTAATGAAAAATAAAACTATCTTTGCACTTGTTTTTTAGAAACATGTGCATGAAGAATAAGATATCATTTACATTCCTATTTACTTTATTAGTCGTTGTCGGACTGTTGGCTTTGCATTATCTACCTCCTGTTAAGGTGAATGATAAGCCATTGCGTAAAGTAGATTTACTGGCTGATTTACGTCCGGATATTGTGGAAGTTGCCGATTCGGATACCGTACTTCTTCCTCCTGTAGTAAAGCCGACGTTTGTTGATACTTGCAAGACCGGAATTACCTGCATTGAAGATTACTCAGATTCTATGATGCGTGGGATGACTCATTTTTATGAGGCCTTGACGAATCGTTCTACATTAAATCGTCCGGTTCGTATTGCTTATTTTGGGGATTCATTTATTGAGGCAGATATTTTAACGGGAGATTTGCGTGCAATGCTCCAAAACAAGTTTGGAGGTTGTGGGGTAGGTTATGTATCCGTAACCTCTAAAATAGCAGGTTTCCGTCCTACGGTACTTCATTCTTTCGATGGATGGGAAAGTCATTCCGTGACCGATTCTACTTTTTTTGATGATGCACGCCAAGACTTGTCCAACCATTATTTTATAGCCGGGAAGGGTGCATCTGTTACTTTGAAGGGACAGCGTAAATATGCTTCCCGACTGGATTCCTGTCGTATTTCCACTTTTTATTTCCATACTTCCGATTCGCTGATTCTTTCCGCAAGTATCAATGGAGGTGCTCCTGTCTCTTATCATTTCTCAGGTGCCGAAAGTATACAGGCGGCTACAGTAGAGGGGAACATCCGGAATATTTGCTGGAAAGTAGAGAAGGTGGATTCTGTAGCTACTTTCTATGGAGTGACAATGGATGGAGAAGAAGGAATAACATTGGATAACTTCAGTACTCGTGGTAGCGGAGGACAGCAGTTAGGGCGGATACCAATGGCTACCTTGAAAGCTTACAATCGTTTGCGTACATACGATTTGATTGTATTGCAATATGGGTTGAATGTGGCTTTTCAGGAAGGGAAAGACTATTCTTATTATAAAGCTCCAATGGCAAAAGTGGTAAACCGTTTGAAAGAGGCTTTTCCAGAAGCTTCTATTCTGATTGTGGGAATAGGAGACAGAGAATATAAGGATGAAAATGGAGAACTTCGTACCATGCCGGGAGTGAAAAATCTGATTCGTTATCAACAGGCTTTAGCGGCAGAAACTCATGTGGCTTTTTGGAATTTATTTCAAGCCATGGGAGGTGAAGGAAGTATGGTGGAAATGGTAAACAGCAAGCCTTCTATGGCAAATTACGATTATACACATATCAACTTTAGAGGCGGTAAACACATTGCCGGTCTTTTGTTTGAAGCTTTGATGTACGGTAAGGAACAACATGAGAAACGGAAAGCGTATGAAGCAGAATAAATACAGGCTGATTGCGTGGTGTGTATGTGTATGGATGGTTATGAGCGGATATGCACAAGACCCTTTGCCTCGAAAGGCTAAAGCTGATACACATTCTACTCCGGTATATGTCAGTAAAGAAATAAAGCAATTGCTGAAGCTGTTGACCGTAGAATCTCCTATGCCTGATAGTTTCAAAGGTGTACAAGAAAATGAGATATTCGATCCAACTTTTTCTTTAGCACCTTTTTGGGAAAAATTGTGTAAGCTGGAAAAGCCGGTACGTATTGTACATATAGGCGATTCACATGTGCGTGGACACGTATTTCCTTATATTGTTCGCAGTTATTTGGAAGAAGATTTTGGAAGAAATGCAGTAGAACCTATTCCCTTAACTTATCAGACATCTGGAATTGCAAAAGAAACGGGTAACGTAGGAGTGGTATATCATGTAATAGGAGTGAATGGAGCTACTTGTGGTACTTATGCTACAGAAGAGCGTATGCGTGAGGTAACTTCTCTTCAGCCCGATTTGGTGATTCTTTCTTTTGGAACAAATGAGGCACATGGCAGACGGTATGCACAGACATTGCATACAGTGGAAATGAAGCATTTGATTGATAAAATCAAGTCGGAATGTCCGAATGTGACTTTTCTGCTGACTACTCCTCCGGGAGCTTATGTGCGCAACGGACGAAGGGGACGTGTCATAAACCCTCGCACTTCTTTAGTGGTCGATACTCAGCTAAAATTTGCGGAAGAGAATCAATTGGCAGTATGGGATATGTATCATGTGGCAGGAGGAAGTCAATATGCCTGCCGGAATTGGACTGCAGCTCATCTGTTCCAGCGTGACAAAATTCATTTTACACGCGAAGGATATATTTTACAAGGATTATTATTACACGAAGCATTGATAAAAGAATATAATAAATATGTGGGAAATAGACTGGAGTAAACTGACCGATATATTGACGTACGATCCTAAGCAGCCGATGATATTCAGTAGTGGACTGTTTTTGCTCTTGTTTTTAGGGTTCAGTCTGGTGTATATGCTGCTGCAGCGGAAAACTACTGCACGACTGCTGTTTGTATCGTTATTCTCGTATTACTTTTACTATAAAAGTAGTGGTGTCTACTTTTTCTTGCTGGGCATTGTCACGGTGAGCGATTTTCTGCTGGCTCGCCAGATTGCTCGTATCGAAACATTGTGGAAGCGTAAAATGCTGGTAACCCTCAGTCTTGCAATTAATTTAGGACTGTTATGCTATTTTAAATATACCAACTTCTTTTACGAAATGCTGGCTCCCTTATGGAATGGTACATTCGAGCCATTGGATATTTTCCTGCCGGTGGGTATTTCGTTTTTTACTTTCCAGTCGTTGAGTTATACACTCGATGTGTATCGTCGTGATTTGAAGCCGCTTGACAATCTGCTGGATTATGTGTTCTACGTATCTTTCTTTCCGCAGCTGGTTGCCGGTCCTATTGTACGTGCCCGCGATTTCATTCCTCAAATCCGTCAGCCCCTGTTTGTGTCGAATGAAATGTTCGGACAGGGTGTGTTTTTCATCATAAGCGGTCTGTTTAAAAAAGCAGTTATATCCGATTACATCAGCATTAACTTTGTAGAAAGAATCTTCGATAATCCCGGGCTTTATTCCGGTATAGAGAATCTGTTTGGGGTATATGGATATGCCCTTCAGATTTATTGCGATTTCTCCGGTTATAGTGATATGGCTATTGGTATTGCTTTGTTATTGGGGTTCCGCTTTCCTATCAACTTTAATTCTCCTTACAAGTCGGACAGTGTGACCGAATTCTGGCACCGTTGGCATATCTCGTTGTCTACCTGGTTGCGCGATTATCTTTATATTTCGCTGGGAGGAAACCGGAAAGGGAAACTGCGCACTTATATTAATCTGATATTGACTATGCTTTTGGGAGGACTCTGGCATGGAGCTTCCTGGAACTTTATCGTATGGGGAGGACTCCATGGCGTGGCTTTGGCAATACATAAATTTCTGCGTAGTTTGTTGAAACGCCCTAAACACTACCAGAGTACCGGAATAAAGAAATTCTTTGCAGTCGTACTGACTTTTCATTTTGTATGCTTCTGCTGGATATTCTTCCGTAATACAACATTTGAAGCCTCTATGACTATGATCCGGCAGATTGTTACTGCTTTCCATCCGGAGTTGTTGGGACAATTGCTTACCGGTTACTGGGAGGTCTTTGCCTTCATGCTTATCGGGTATCTGTTGCACTGGTGTCCGGACAGTTGGCAGAATTACTTCTGCCGTGGTGTAGTGCGCCTGCCACTTGTAGCACAAGCCTTGATTTTAATAGGACTTATTTATATCGTAATTCAGGTAAAAAGCAGCGATATCCAGCCGTTTATTTATTTCCAGTTCTAACAGATAAAGAAAAATAGCAGCAAAAGAGGTATGAAAGAGGCATACATCTTTTGCTGCATATAAAAGTCAGGCTTTCAGAACCACTCGGTCGCCGGCTCGTTGTGCCATCAGACTTTGGGTCTGGTGCAATTCCTTATAACGCTGCATAATTTCGTTACAGCGTTGCGGGTCATTGGCTATTTCCGGTTTGCTTAGTGCCTGTAACGTATGTTTCATTTCTTCGGTAACGATAGCTAACTTGAAATCCAGCAGCAAGCGAGGAACAAGTTCGTACAGACGTTCTTCGTCAGTCACAATTTTCTGTCCCTTGGAGTGATATTTACTAAGCTGATAGCGGTCGCTTGCCATTTCTACTGCCAGTTTGCTTATTTCCGGATCGGGAGAAGCAATGAAGTAGCGTTCTGCTATAAAATTTTCGTCATGTATATGCGTTTCAGCTTCTTTCAAAACTCTTCGGTGCAGGGCATCGTGAAACTGCAGTTCATCTTCTGCCAGTCCGGAAGAGATGCATTCGGTTACTGTAAAAGGAAGCTGCTCTCCATCTTCATTTTCGATATAACACATCACTTTCTCGCCGTACCGAATCAGTACGCGCATCAGTTCCTGTTCTTTCTCGTAGAATATTTTTTGTTCGTTGCCTGTAACGGGGATATAAGACTGATAACTGTCTTCCGGCGGAACTATATCTACTGGGAAAGGTGGTTGTAGCTGTTCCGGTTCTGCCGATGAAACCTCGGGAATCAGTTCGGGCAGTGGAGCCGTTTCCGGATATACCTGTGGCGCCTGTTCCTCCTTATTGGTACTGGGGGGAGGAGTTGGAGCAGTAGCAGTCTGCTGTTGGGCACGATACTGTTTTCTCTGTTCTTCCTTGAATTTAGCCTCCCTTGCCTGTTCAGTCAGCTTGGCAGTAGCTTCTACCAATATCTTTTCCTCCATCTGAAGCAACTGGCTGCATTCACGGATATAAACAGAGCGGACAATGGCATCAGGAATCACCGATATACTTTTTACGATACTTGAAATCAGTGAGGCACGCTTGATAGGATCTTTTCCCGCTTCTTCCATCAGAAGATTGGTCTTGAAGCGGATAAAGTCCACCTCATGTCCGTTGATGTAAGCCTGATAGTCGGTTGCATTATGTTTTCGTGCAAAACTATCGGGGTCATCACCGTCAGGAAGCAGACATACCTTGATGTTCATTCCTTCCTCCAGCAACATATCAATTCCTCGGAGACTGGCTTTGATACCTGCTCCGTCACCATCGTACAGCATTGTGATGTTGTTTGTAAAACGGTGAATCAGGCGGATTTGCTCAGAAGTAAGAGCGGTACCCGATGAGGCTACTACATTTTCTATTCCACTCTGGTGCATGGAAATAACGTCGGTATACCCCTCAACCAGGAAGCAACGGTCTTGTCGCACGATAGCCTGTTTGGCAAAATAGATGCCATACAGTTCCCGGCTTTTGTGGTAGATTTCAGATTCGGGAGAATTGACGTACTTCATCTGTACGTTCTTGGTAGCAGCACTAAGTACACGTCCTCCAAAAGCTACGACCTTTCCGGAAAGTGTATGTACGGGGAAGATGACACGTCCCCAGAAACGGTCCCTCAAACTTCCGTCGTCTTTACGGTAGCACAGACCGGTTTTTACCAGATAGTCTTCCTTAAATCCTTTTTGTATGGCAGCCTTGGCCAGTGCATCGTGGCTTTCTGTACTGAATCCCAACTGGAATTTCTTGATGATATCGTCACGAAAGCCACGTCCTCTCAGATAAGTCATACCGATGCGCTGGCCGTCGATATCGTTGTACAGGATATTCTGGAAATATTCCGATGCGAACTGGTTGACAACAAACAGACTTTCCCGAAGGCTTTGTGCCTGTTTTTCTTCTGTAGTCAGTTCGCGCTCCTTTATTTCAATGTTGTATTTCTTTGCCAGCCATTTCAGTGCTTCATAGTACGAGAGCTGTTCGTGCTCCATAATGAAGTGCACTACGTTTCCTCCTTTTCCACAACTGAAACATTTGCATAATCCTTTGCTGGGTGAAACACTGAATGATGGTGTTTTTTCGTTATGAAACGGGCATAAACCGATGTAGTTCACTCCTCTGCGTCGGAGAGTGACAAATTCGGATACTACGTCTACAATTTGCGCAGCATCGAGTATTCGGTCTATGGTAGCTTGGTCAATCATATTAAGAGGCGAAAATAATAAAAATATGTAGAATGTGCAATTCCTTTTTGTTCGCCTCTCTTTCGGGCAGACTGTATGTTAAAATACAAAGGCAATAGAGGCTCCGAATGTAAAGTTGTGCATCGGGGTTTTTCTGCTGTACGAATGTGTCTGACGCGTTCCATCCTCGTTTACCCATGAGTTATTCAGCTCGTAGGTGAGGCGGGGAGCAGCAAAGTCGTAGTCACAATATAGCCGGAGGGCTGCATCTTCTTTATACCGGTAGGTAAATGAAAATCCAGTCCCTATTTTATAGGTCGAACTTCTTCGTATCCTTAGAAACTCTTCGTCTGCAAAAGTACTGTTCAGCAATTCGGCTTGACTGATTTGCTCTTGTTGCAAATAGAAGTCAACATCTTCCTTATAGAATTTCTTATATGCTTCTTCACTCACAATCTGTCGGTCAAAAATCTGGGGATTGATTCGGCTGAGTGAGTTCAGACTGAAATTGGCCGTTCTTCTGCATCCCATCAGCAGCTTGCTTCCTATCTGAAAGTGCCGGCTCAATGGATAAGAGAAATACACTCCCAAATCAATGTCCAGCATTCCCAAATGGTCCGATTCCAGTCCTTCAAGCAGAAACATATTGACTGGTGCTCCAGCTTGTAAATCGCTGTCCAAATCGAAGTTCTTCAGATTTTCTGTAGGTATATCGGCTGTTACAGGAAGTGTAGCCACCTTCAACCGTCCTCCCATTCCGATGTATGGATTGAGAAAGTAGGCTCCTTCTACACTTACTACGGTAGCGGTGCTGACTTTAAGCTTCATGCCTAACGGATTCCCTCCTTCCGAGTCGTATATCTCGGCTGTTTTCAGCATCGAAGGTCCGGAAGCAATCCCCATGTTAAAACTTAAGAATGAAGGGTTGTCATAACGATTATAAGTAGGATTTACATTCCATGTATCTGTCTGATTACGTTTAAAAATCAGGTCCGAAAAAAAGTATCCCAAATCTGTTGATATCATGCCTATCCCAGCCCCTACAAGTACATCTCCAATCCAATGCCGGTTGTTCAACTGACGTGTCACTCCGGTAAGTCCTGCCAGGGTATATCCGCCTATGCTATACCAGGGACTTTTCATTCCGTATTCTTTATGCAGAATGGTCGCACACATAAAGGCAGTAGCTGTATGTCCCGATGGAAAAGAATAATCCTTCAATGGTGTGACCAACAGCTGGACCGTCTGATTAATGCTATATGGTCTTATTCTTGCCACGATCGGTTTTAAGATCACATTACAAATGATCAAATCTGCAATTAATGCAACTGCCATGTATACTCCTGATTTTCTTGTTTTTGGTATCAGTAATAAAATGACTGTTAAAATGATCCATACGATTCCTGCATCTCCCAGTTTCGTAACAGCCACCATAAATCTGTCTAATAATGGAGTATGGATCGTTTGAAGTTTGTCTAAAATCTGAAATTCAAATCCCATAATGATTTTACTCTGCCTTTCTTTTTCTATTATAACATTGATTCTTTGATTTTATAAAACATTGATACATAGGTTGTATCCTTAGATTCTAAAATATGCTGTACTCCTATTTCTTGAAGCTGTTTTGTTGTCTTTTCTCCAATACTGATACACGGAATATTCTCTATCCATTGTTGCTTTTCTTCTCCTATCTGATCAAAAAATCTTCGAGCTGATGATGCACAGGTAAAAGAAACACTTCGGATATCTTTCATTTCTGGAATTTCACTTAAAATCTTTCTATTATTTTCATACATGACCTTTTCTGTTACCTGACAGATCGGTGTAAGGGCTTTTTTTAATTTTTCTCCACCAGATATGCCTTTACAGTACCAGACCACATCCTTTGCATCTACTTCCTGTTTCATAAGTTCGGAAAGATTGATCTCTCCTGCTTCTTCTGGCATAAGATCTGCTATAATCCCATATTGCATCAAGACATCTTTTGTCTTTTTACCTACAACGACAATTTTTTTATCGAAGAGATCTCGAATATCCAGATTCGAAGATTTCATCTGTTTCATAAAACCATGAACTCCATATCTGCTTGTAAAAATCAGATAGGTCACTTTCGCTAATTCCTCTTTGGAAATCCGGTCATATCTATAAGAAATCTCTCCTGTCTGAAGTTCCTTGACCTTATATCCATGATCTTTTAATATCTGCGCTAACTTTGATGGCTGATCTCCTATTTTGGTAACTAAATGACAGGTTGTATCTTCTGGTTTTTGAATCTGTTTTTGAAGTTTCACAACCTCTCCTACAACAATGACTGCTGGTGATGAAAGTTTTTCTTGCTTTACTTTTTCATGAATCGTATTTAATGTTGCTTCACACGTTTGCTGCTTTGTAGATGCTGCACTAGAAACAACTGCAACAGGTGTATTGGCATCCATTCCATTTTTTAATAGATTCGTTGTGATCTCTTCTAGTTTCGAAAGTCCCATTAAGAACACTAAGGTTTCTTCAGACTTTGCCATAGATGCAAAATTAAGATCAGATAACTGATTTCTTCG
>OGXG01001487.1_pt1 | contig 11612 bp, 8 predicted proteins | sample 1576251 | NCBI WGS metagenome assembly OGXG01 (sample SAMEA3541533, study PRJEB24748) | human gut metagenome | biome: human gut; feature: human-associated habitat; material: faeces | place: China | collected 2012
CGCAAGCCCTAACGCAAGAGAGAACAGCGCGGCAAGTATGCGTTTCATCGTAAGACTCCTTGCACTCCGGCGCTCAGAAGAGCGCGGGGACATAGTCGACCGCGTCGGTGATGCCGCCCGCCTGACCGGCGAGCGACAGCTCGAAGCGGTAGACCGGTTGATAGAAGCCCTTGGAATCGGAGAGGTAGTCGAGCGTGCAGGAGCGCACCTCAATTTGCTGGACGCTCTGCGCGAACCACGCACCCTCGAAGCTCTTGCCCGATTGCAGCGCGGCGAGCGCCTGCGCGGGGGAGAGAATAGGCTCTTCGCGCACGGGCGCGAGCGTGGTGATGCGGTTTTCGAGCTGCGAGAGCGTCGATTGACCGTCGCCTTGTGTTCTCAGATCACAAGTGAGCGTGCCGTGGAGGAAGCCTCCCTCCGTGGGGAGAAGATCGGCGGAGAACACCGCACGGTAAGAGGTCTCGCCATACGGCGAGAGCGTGAACGCAGCGTCGGCGGGGATGGAAAAGCCAAACTTGTCGAGTTCTTCGCGCGCTGTGTATAATCTTCCATTTCCTCCGCATCGCATTTGACTAAAACCCCATAACAGTTGACGTTCCAGCGAAACAGGATATATTGCGGAAAACGCAGAAAATACTGCAGAATTTCTTCCTGCAGGTGCACAAAAGTATTCATCTCCCGCTCGGAACCATTCTCTTTTTCCTGCTGCACGTACAAAAACAGCAGATTGTAACACGATGCTGACAGATCCAGCGACCATTTGGCAGCTTCATCATAAATTTCTGTTACACAAAGCTCGCCTTCTAACACCTGCTCAAAGAAATGCCTTATGGAAAACTGCTCATATTCGTGCATTTCGTTTGCCAGTTTGCTCTGAAAATCTTCCTGCTCCTGCTCTGCCTCGATTTTTTCTTTTAATTCCTGCAGCACCTTGCGCAGACTCATTCTCGTAACCGGTTTCAGAATATACTGATCCACGCCAATGGAAATTGCTTCTCTCGCATATTCAAAATCATCATAACCGCTGATAATGAGTATCTTTGTCTTCGGGAATTCCTCCCGCACAATCCGGCTGAGTGACAGCCCGTCCATAAACGGCATCTTAATATCGGTAATCAGTACATCCGGACGTGTCTTTCGAATCAGCGGCAGTGCAACTTCACCGTCTGCTGCCTCCCCGACAAACCGATACCCATACTGTTCCCAGGGAATCCGGTCCCGCAGCCCCTCACGGATAACGGTCTCATCTTCCACCAAAAATACTTTTAACATTTGTTTTATCCCCTTTAATACACTCTGTCTCCCAAAACAGAAAGCACATTTTTTTGTGTATACACTTTTTCTTCTACATAATTAATTTTGTCTACCGGCTCACCGTCTCCCAGCCGGTTGATAATTTCCTGTATGTATGTTCCCTGCAACGGATTACATTCAATATCCACATTGATCACGCCGGACTTTACTTTTTCAAGTGCACTCCTCGTTCCGTCAAAAGAAATCAGCGTAATATCGCCTCCCGTCCCGGTCGTCTTTCCGGCCGCACGAATTGCCTCGATTGCACCAAACGTCATATCATCATTCTGCGATACAACCACATCAATATCTTTATATTTCTGCAGATATTTTTCCATCACTTCTCTGCCTTTTGCCGTGGTAAAATCAGCATCGTCGGAATCCAGAATTTCCCAGTTCGGATGCGTCTTTGCAATCTCTGCAAACCCTTTTGTGCGCCCTAACGTTGCAGATGCATTAGAAGTCCCCCGCAGTACCACGATATGTACCGTTTCCTTTTGATCAAATTTCTTCCCCTTCAGGTCTTCCTCCAGCCAGCGCGCGGCATTTCTTCCTTCTTCCGTAAAATCGGAACCGACCCACGCCGTATACAGCGATGGATCACAGCTGACATTCCGATCCATGACAATCACCGGAATATCAGCCTCTTTTGCTTCCTGCAGCACGGTTTCCCAGCCATCCTCCACAATGGGTGAAAAGACAATATAATCCACACGCTGCGAAATATAACTGCGAATTGCTTTAATCTGGTTTTCCTGTTTTTGCCTGGCATTGTTAAACAGTAAAAAATAACCGTTTTCTTTGCACAGTGCCTGTTGGATGGATGCCGAATTTGCGGTACGCCACATGGACTCGCTGCCAAGCTGTGACACCCCTACCACAATTTGATTCTGACTGGGAATCTCCTGCTCTGCCGTACTTTGAATATCTATCATTTTTCCACAACCTGCCAGAAAAAGCACCAGCATCAAACACCCGATGACCGGTATCCATCTGCCTTTCTTTTTCATGTTATCGCCTCCCCTGTTACGTTGTGCACCGCCGGAATCACGATCGTCACCTGCGTCCCTTCCCCCGGTCTGGATGCAATCTTTACCCCATATTCCGCGCCAAAATACATGTGCAGGCGTTCATTGACGTTTGCGAGTCCAAAGCCACGATCCGTCTGTTTGCATGGCTTTTCAATCTCTTTTTGCAAATCCTGCAAATCGGCTTCCTCCATCCCCACGCCGTCATCTGTCACCGTCAATATCAGCAGATCCTGTTTCTTTTCTCCACGGATACAGATCTGTCCTTTGGAGCGCTTGCATTTGATCCCATGATACAGTGCATTTTCTACGATTGGCTGCAATGTCATTTTAGGAATCTGATAGCCATAGAGCTCCGGATCTATTAAAATATGATATTCCATAATATCATGATAACGGGTCTCCTGAATCTGCAAATAACTCCTGACATGCTGTTCCTCCATGCGGATACTGATAAATTCCTGACCATGACTGAGTACAAGTCTGAAAAAATCAGACAGGGTAACAACCATTTCCGTTGCCTGTTCTGTCTCGTTACACTCAATCAGCCACACAATCGTATCCAGTGTGTTGTATAAAAAATGGGGATTAATCTGCTCCTGCAGCAGACGTAAATCTGCCTTCCGCATTTTCTGTTCATCCTCACGCACCTTATTCACCAGAATCTGTATATTTTCCGCCATATCGTTAAATCCGTGTGCAAGCACCGCCACTTCATCGTGCGATTTTACGTGTGTCCGCACAGCAAAATTTCCCTCCGAAATCTCTCCGGTCGCATTGTAAAGCTGTCTCAGCGGGCGTAATATTCCGGACGTAACAAAAAAACCTGCGCCCCCGACAACAATCCCCAGTGCCGCAAGAACTACAGCAAACACAATAACAAATGTGTGGATCTGCTGGTTTAAGGTGTTTGTCACAGCCTCCATGTAATTTGTCTGATAATAAATATAGTACTGAATGTCCTCCTGAATCAGTTCTGTCAGGATATAGATATTGTCATCCAGCTGCCGGATGTTCTCATCGTAGCGATCACCCTTTTTGACATTTTCTGCAATATCATCCACACGGTTTTTGAGTGTATCTACATTGCGCAGCAGACTATCCAGCCACATACGGCTTTCATAATCACTCGTCACATCCCGCAAACCGGTACAGCTCTTCTTCAGGTTCCGGATAAGCACATACGGGTCTTTAAGCGTCTCATCATTTGCAATATTGTCCATCGAAACATATCCCACAACGACTTTGTAAAGACTTTCATCCATCTGTTCTTTGAATTGAATATTGTAGGTGTTTGCAATGGTAAGACGATCCACAATCTCATGATATGTCTGGTTGTAATTAGCTATGGAAATTAACAGATATACTGCAATCAGCAGAAATGGCAACATTGATACAGACAGCAATAACAGCAGCTTGCTCCGAATGGAAAACGCTACCTTCTTCGTTCTTCTTTTCTTTTTCATACCCCACCTTTATTTTGATATACCTCTCCCTGTCTCCTTGTTGATTATATACCCAATTATGCAAAAGGTCAAAACCCGTCTGCCTGGCTATTGACTTTTGTTTTTGCCCGGGATTATAATCGTGTTTGCCAGTAAACAGGATAAAAAGAAGGTTTTATAACTATGAAAATAAAGCAGAAAAATACAATTGATATGACCCACGGAACACTGTGGAATAAATTACTGATTTTTGCTCTGCCTCTGGCTGCCAGCAGCATCTTACAGCAATTATTTAATTCTGTGGATACCGCAGTAGTCGGCCGTTTTGCAAGCAGCCGCGCATTGGCGGCCGTGGGAAGCAACAGTTCGCTCATCGCACTGATGATTAATCTGTTCATCGGAATTTCGCTCGGTTCCAACGTAATTATTTCCCGCTACATCGGACAGAAAGCCGAAGAACATGTAAAAGCGGCAATTCACACCGCCATCGTTGTCGCTTTATGCAGCGGCATTTTCGTGCTTGTACTGGGGCAGTTCATTGCCAGACCGGTACTGACACTGATGGGAACTCCAAAAGATGTTATCGATCTGGCAGTTTTATATCTGCGGATCTATTTTCTCGGCATGCCATTTATCATGCTTTATGATTTTAGTTCCTCAATCCTGCGCAGCATCGGTGACAGCCGCCGCCCGCTGTATGCCCTGATTGCCGCCGGAATCATCAATACCGGACTGAACCTGATTCTTGTCATTGTATTTCATCTGGGAGTATCCGGTGTCGCAATTGCCACCGTTGTTTCTAATATTGTAAGTTCCGGTATTCTGTTTTATATTTTACTGCATGAACAGGAACCAATCCGTGTCAGCCTCTCTGGCTTGTCTATTGACTGGTGCGAACTGAAAAAAATCCTGATCATTGGCGTTCCTGCCGGCCTGCAGGGCATGGTCTTTTCCCTTGCCAACGTCTGCATCCAGAGCATGATTAACAGTTTTGGATCAAACGCTATCGCAGGATCTGCAGCTGCACTGAACTTTGAATTTTTTGCGTATTTTATGGTAAACGCATTTGCCCAGACTACCGTTACTTTTACGAGCCAGAATTACGGTGCCGGGGATTTTCAGCGGTGCAAAAAAGTATACCGTCTCTGCATGATTTTTTCCGTGATATTCTGCGGCCTGTTATCCGGTGTTTTTGTACTCGGCCGGGACTTTTTCATTCGCCTGTACACAACCGATCCGAATGTCCTGACTTTTGCCGTACAACGCCTTCTGATCGTCACCACACTGGAACTTCTGACCTCCACTTACGAGATCAGCGGCGGTGCCATGCGTGGCTTTGGCCATTCCCTGACACCGGCTCTGATCACCGTGGTCGGCTCCTGCGTGCTGCGCCTCATCTGGATCAACACCGTCTGCCGTGCCGTACATGAATTCTGGGTTGTTATGATTATCTATCCGATCTCCTGGGTACTGACCGGTACGGCTATGATCACGGCATATCTGCTTCTGCGGCGGAAACTGATGCGTTAAGCATCGGAACGGGCAAATGCATTCTTCATCTGTCCACACAGTTCAAACAGAACTTTATCAAGTGTATCGGCGGCTTCTTTTTTTACCATATCTGCCACCGCATTGTTTGCTTCTGTCTTAAGTGCCATGCGCTTTCCTGCGTCGGTTTCTTTTTCCAGCAGCTTATCATAATGATTGATAATCTCATGTCCTTTAGACAGCACTTTCTCCTGATACCGCTCGACATGGAACACTGATTTCTTATAAGAGGCATCTGCCATCGCACCAATCATCCGGCTTACCCAGTAAAAATTATCTGTAGAAACTTCTGCTGTCGTATTGGCCACATATTCCGGAGTTTCCTCCACCTGCGCATAAAACGGCACCATGGCATTAAAGGCATTGGAACCATACGCAACCCATTCCAGTACATTGGCATCCTCTCCATGCTCCGGGCGGATATGTACCAGACCAACAAAATCATTGCGGTTGATACCGATGGAACGATACATGCCACGCTGCCCCGGATCTCCATACGCTCCATATGGATCGTAAGGCGTTCCCTGATAATGCGAGGAAAGCACATATTTCACATCTTCCACCGTAATCTTGCGCTCCGGTACCAGTGTCCATGGCAGATCATCGGACTCCGGTGTAAAATCCGCATCCGGTCCATCCCAGTTGTATGTGTGTGGATTCAGGCAGCGCAGCATATACCACGCACGCGGTGTATTGTACACATGATCTGCATCGTCATGGCTGCCAAAAGCTTCGCGCGGATTCAGAGTGCCATCCATGGATAGATTCAAGTGATGGTTCGCAATAAACTCCCGCATATCTGCAGAACACATATGATTTTCCTGCATGGTAAATGCATCATCCAGATCAAATGCATCAATTCCAAGCTGATTTGGCATAACCACATACGCATCATCCGGCACACGGCGTGCAATCCAGTGATGTCCGCCAATGGTCTCCATCCACCAGATTTCATTCTGATCGGAAAAGGCAATTCCATTCATTTCATAAGTGCCATAGGTTTCCAGAAGTTCTCCCAGCCGCTGAACACCCTCTCTTGCATTGTAGATATAAGGAAGTACTAACGATACAATATCTTCCTCTCCAATGCCGTTTTCCACCAGCGGATCTGCACCGAGTACACGTGGATTGGATGTGATTGTCTCGGTTGCCGTCATTCCGGTCCGTGCTTCATTGACTCCGCATGCACCCCAGATTCCTTTCCCTTCCACTGCATTTGGCATAGCCGTATAGCGAAGCGGATTTTCTGGAAGCGGAATTTCTACAGAAGAAAGTACCGCTTTGTATACACGTGGCTGCTCCTTTGGCTGCACCACAATCATTTTCTTTGGCGTAAAGTGATCATTTCCACCCGCATCATCATTTCTCGCAATCATGGTTGAACCATCATAGGTTGCATTTTTTCCTACTAATATCGTTGTACAAGGCATATTTTTTATCTCCTTTTTTCGTTATCGCAATCCGGCGTTTGTCCTTCTACCTTAATTTTTGTGTCCGGGCATCGCTTCGACCGTAATGTCTTCCTTTCGTTTCACCTCAAATACCGGAATCCACGCGGTCTCCGTAACCGGGGCATAATGCAGATTTCCGGTTGTCAGACGGTTCTGCTTCTCTGGTTTCAATTTTCCCATAAGAAAAAATGAAATCGCCCCACTCACTTCGCTTTGGGAACCGTCCGGATTCTTTTTATAAATTCTTTCTGCTGGGGAATCGTCCTCGAGAGAAACGGCCGGATCATCGGGTGTCAGCTTGTAGCGCATGCTCTGCGCAAAACGTGGATAACACATATCATTGTCCGGCATCCGTTCTGCCGATATTTCTTCCTCTGCTATTTCCAGCACATCCAGCCGGTAGATCTGCCCTGTGACCGGATGTGAAAAACGGATCTGATCGCCTGTGCGAAGAATAAAACTTTCTTCTCCATAGATTCTTTTTTCTTCTGCCTGCAATGTCAGCACAAGGTTTTGTATCTTACTGGCAGCTACCGGCTGCTTCCACATAAAATGAAAACGCCCGATCCACCAGAGGTATGCAGGATCTAAACCATAATGCTGCCTGCAGGCTTCTGCCTCCGGATCCTGTTCCCATTCCAGCTTTTCCAGAATGTCTGACGGATACCAGGCCATCCCCATGGTTCCGTCGCTTTGCAGTTCCTCCCCATTACAGGTAAGCAGCACTGCCGGGCATTCACCAAGTGGGGATTCTGCCTCTATCTGCGACAGCTGCCGATCCGTAAGCCGGTCTTCGTCCGCCTCTTTCCATTTCTCATAAAACGCAAGGTACTGTTTTGATGCCACCTGCTTTGCCAGTTCCAGTACCAGCCCCTGTGGACAGGCAAAAACCGACAATGCTTTCCATCGTTCACTCTGGGAATTTTTATTTTCCCACACAATATCCTTTTGCAAAGGAATCTCTGCACCAGGTTCTTCTTGGGCCAGTTCTTCATAATTTTCATAATAAACGCAATACTCTTCTCTCATGGCAGTTCCGCCCTATCTGATATAGAATACGCGGTTTTCTTTTCTTGGAATAACATCCGGATAATCCCCGTCCACATAGCCGAGCGCACAGTGTCCGATTCCCTCATATTCATCCTCAATCCCAAGGGATGCAAGCAGTTCCCTGCCCCAGCTGCTTTCAAATTCCTCTTTCGCGCGGTGAATCCAGCAGCTGCCGATTCCCAGATCATGGGCTGCAAGCATGAGGTTTCCCATCACAAGACTGCCGTCATAGACATGTGTCGGCCAGTCTTTTTTTCCTAAAACGATGAGCATTGCCGGTGCGCCGTAAAACGGATCACCCTCACTTCCCATGATTTCTGCATTTTTCTTTGCGATTTCATCGCGCTTCTCTTTGTTTGTCACCTGAATGATGATGACATTCTGTGCGCCTCTGCCGTTTGCCGCATAGGTTCCCGCTTCAATGATCTGGTCTAAAATTTCCTGTGGGATGGCATCCGGTTTGAATTTACGGATACTTCTTCTGGTTTTCATTTCTTCTAATACGTTGCTCATTTGGGTTTCCTCCTGTCAGTCTTCTTTTGTTAATTGTTCAATCACACACATATGTGTTTTTGTCTCTCTGTCGTAGTTGATTCCGGCAAGGAGCAGATTTCCCCGATACTCCTTTAAGGCATCTGTATAGTGCCGGTCTTTGATCTGCGCAATGGCTCCCTGTGCGGATTTTTCCCATTTCAGTTCAATCACAACCGCCGGTTTGTCTGCATGCATTTTTCTTGGAATAAAACACAGATCCGCGAACCCTTTTCCGGTCGGAAATTCCCTTATGATCGTGTAGTATTCCCGTGCAAAATAAAACGCCAGATTGATCGTACATGCCAGCGAATTTTCATTGTTGTACTGCAAAATGGAAATCTCACGATGCGCTTTATCAATGCCTGCTGCCACTGCCTCTTCGTCCTGCATCCATAACGCTTCCAGCAGATTTTTCGACGCTTCGACAGAATCAATCACCTCATGCCAGTCCATGGTACTGATTGCATTTACATATTCCTGTGACACTTCTTTGTTTGGAATCGACACCGTTTTGTCCATCCAGTGATAACTCAGATAACCCAGATGAACCAGGAGTGTCAGAACATCATCCCGGTTCTGGAATGTTGTCATATCATTGGAAAATGTCCCTGTATTGATTTCCACACGATCCCCGGCAAGCATCCGCACAATGGCATCTTTTAACCCGTCAAAATTCATCTGGATATAAATTTTTAATGCCTCATATGTTTCGGTCTGATTCCAGTAATTATCATACAGACCGCTTAACATTGCATCGACCACTGATTTCGGGCTGTACATGGAATAGATTTTGGGGTTTTCTCCGTCCATTGCGACAAGTTCATAGCCATCATACCACGCCTGCGCTTCTTCAAAATTGCGCTTGTATGTTGCGCACAATGCGTGCACTTCCTCTTCGGTAAAACCGAAAAACTCCGCCATCTCGCGTGGATTGGTCATGGAATATTCCGTAAACATGTTGAGTGCCGAATGCGAACCGTATTTTTTTATCGGTAAAATTCCGGTCATGTAGGCAAGTGCCACATATTCCTGATCTTTCATCCATACCCGCAGGAAATCCAGATATTTTTTTTGCGCCTCTTTATCCTGCTTGTACTCGCGGAACAGACAGTCCCATTCGTCGATCAGTATGATAAACGGGCACTTCGTATGTGCATATACGTCTTTCATCGCAAACACCAGACTGTCTTCTCCATCCATGACATAATCAGGATATCCTCTTTTCAGATCTGCAATCATGCGTTTTTGAAAAACCGCAAGCATTTCATCCATACTGTGCGTCATACTTAAAAATTCCTGCATATTCACTTTCAGTACATCATATTGATTCCGGTATTTCTGATAAGTCTCTGCCTTTGCAATCTGCAGAGTATCAAACAACCGCGCCGTATCGACGCTCTGATCGTAATATGCTGCCAGCATATCCGTCGCCATAGATTTTCCAAATCGCCGCGGACGGCTGACACAAATATATTTCTGCCGTGTGTCAACAACCGCATTAACCTTTTCGATTAACCCAGTTTTATCTACATAAATTGCGGAATTTAAGCTCTCCTCAAAGCCTTTGCAGCCCGGATTCAGATAACTTCCCATGCCTAACACCTCCGTAATGTCATTCGTAACCATCCACCATTTTACCAACAAACCGTTACGACCAGATTCCTGTCTCTAGCATACCACAAACATTCTGTCTTTGCACTTATATTCCTTCTGATATTCTATTCATGATTTTACAAATGGTTCCTGTCCATTGATGTTTTCTGCCCATAATACTTTCTTCATATTTTTTGGGTAGGGATTTGTATATCCCGAAAAAATTTCAGGGGACATTGTGATTTTTTCCATCACAATGTCCCCTGCTTTAAATTATGTTCTTCCTGACATTTGAGATTCTCAAAATGCCCGGAGAATCATTCATCAAATGTCAACTCAAAAGGCATAAAGGATACTCCCCGCTTCTGACCTACTACTGTTTCCAACAATAAAACGAAACTGGACATCTCCATCTATGAGTTCCATATTCTCTCCATAAAAAGCTAGTTCCTTCCGATTAACCGTAAATTTTACTTCCTGCTCTTCACCCGGCAACAGAAAAATTTTCCGAAACCGGATAAGTTCTCTATCCGGTCGCACAACAGGAGCACAAAGTGTCTCCACATAACACTGCACGACTTCTGCCCCAGGCACTTCTCCCACATTCTTCACCTTGCAGGATATGTCAATCTTATCCTCTCTTTCCTGTTTCTCAAATATGGGGGGCGTAATGGTGAACTCTGTGTAAGAGAGACCGAATCCAAATGGATAAAGCGGTTCATTCGGAATATCCATATACCGGCTCGTAAAGCGATTCTCCGGATTCGTTTCTACCATCCGGTGTCCGGTCTTTACATCCCAGTAACTGACAGGCACCTGTCCCACACACCATGGTATGCTCACAGACAGTTTTCCTGATGGGGTCTCTTCTCCATACACCAAGCGAACAACAGCCTCAGCTCCCATTGTTCCCGGTCTCCAGACAAAAAGGACAGCCTGGGATTTCTCCGCTATTTTCCGTATATCCAACGGCCTGCCCGATAGAATGACCGTCACAATATGGGAGGTACGGCCAGCTACTGCATCAAAAAACTTCTGCTGCCCTTCCGGCAGATCAAGAAATGCCCTGCTCGCGGCTTCACCTGACTGTGCCTCATGTTCTCCAAGTACAAGTACCACGGTATCCTCCGGTTCAATTTCATCCAGTGTGGCATATTGTTTTCCACTATTCACGCATATTTCAGGTATCTCTTTATCCTGTTCTCCGCTGTCCTGAATTCTACAGTTTTCAGCCTGCCACAGCCTCCTTTCCTCTTCTGTCAGAATCTCACATTCTGGCAGAAAACGAACCGGCATCTTCCGGGCTTTCAGGACTTCTCTTATCGTTTCCACATCATCATAACGGCCGAAAATTGCCCATCTGCTCAGCAATTCCCTTGACTCCACATAAGGTCCGCCCCAAAATACCTTCCTCTCCGGTTTCAGAGGAAGCATATCATCATTTTTCAGAAGAACCGAACTCTCACATGCCAGCGCAAGCGCGGTTTTCTTTGCCTCAGCAGACAACGGTTCTTCTCCCTGCATTCCTGCAAATGGATTTTCAAACAAGCCAAGCCGATTCTTCATCACCAGCACATTCCATGCACTTTTGTCTATCAACGAAGTTGGAATACTCCCTTCTTTAACCAGTTCTTCCAGATGGAACATATATGCCGGACTCATCATGTCAA
>OGXG01001503.1_pt1 | contig 11568 bp, 10 predicted proteins | sample 1576251 | NCBI WGS metagenome assembly OGXG01 (sample SAMEA3541533, study PRJEB24748) | human gut metagenome | biome: human gut; feature: human-associated habitat; material: faeces | place: China | collected 2012
ATAAATCAATAACCTTTATTCCAGTTTCAAACATTTCAGGTTCTACTGATTGGTCTTTAAAGCTTGGGGCTGGTCTGTGAATAGGATATTTTTCTTTAGCATCTACTTTTTCTGAATTATCTATTGCATTTCCAAGTACATTAAATAATCTTCCTAATACATTTTTTCCTACTGGTACTGAAATAGGTTTTCCTGTATCAACAGCTTTAACGCCTCTCTTTAATCCATCTGTAGATTCCATGGCTATAGTTCTAACTATGTCATCTCCCATATGCTGTTCAACTTCAACAGCTAAAACATGATCACCCATATCTATTTTTATTTCATTATATATATTAGGCAATGAATCTGAATCAAATTTTATATCTACTACAGGTCCTATAACCTGAACAACTTTTCCTATTTTTTCTTCAGCCATTTGTCTACCTCCCTGTTACTTTTGAGCTTCAGCCCCACCAACTATTTCACTAATTTCTTGTGTAATAACTGATTGCCTTATTCTGTTATATTTTATATTTAAATTATTGTTTTATCAATGTAATAATGATAAAATGGAGAAGGTATTTTGAGCAACGTGGGCTTATAAGATATTGAGGGTACAAAGGAGGCAGCTATGGTAGACATGAGCAGGTACAATAAGTTAAGGATTAACCCTGACAGATATAATTATGATCTGGCTACGAATCTTCCATTAAGAAGAACTTTCTGGAGAATAGCTGATAAAACAGTACTTTTTGATAACAAAACATATTGCATACTGGCGATAGATATAGAGAATTTTCACCTTATTAATAAGTGGTATGGTCGTGAAACTGGTGATGAGCTTCTTATAGAGATTGGAGAAGCTCTTAAGAGTATAGATGCCGGGTATGGAACAATTTCCGGATATATGGGTGGAGATAATTTCTGTGTTATATTTGAAGAGAACGATGATGTGATTAATCTAATCAGAAAAAGAATATCAGGTATTGTTAACGGATACAGGGGGCATGATATTACAAGGGCATATTATGGTGCATATAAGACTGCAGATAAGGATATAACTACAGGTGAGATGTGTGACTATGCGTATGGTGCGCTAGAGATAGCAAAACAGCGCCCTGATAAGGATATCTTCTGGTATGATGAGAGTATGGCAAGGGAACAGGAAGCAGAAGCAAAGCTTATGCCAGAGATATGCAGTGCAATGGATAATGGAGAATTTACATTTTATCTTCAACCCAAATGCATATTACAGACAGGTAAGATTATTGGTTCTGAGGCACTTGTGAGATGGATAAGTCCTGAGAAAGGATTTATTTCACCAGGACAGTTTATACCGCTGCTTGAAAAGAATGGATTCATAAATAAACTTGATGTGTATATATGGGATAAAGTATGTCAGACTATAAGAAGATGGCTTGATGAGGGAAGAACAGTACTGCCAATATCAATAAATGTTTCGAGAGCAGATATATACTCTATGGATGTTGTAAGAATACTTAAAGGCATGATTGAAAAATATAATATTTCAACAGAGTATGTTGAAATAGAGATTACAGAGAGTGCATATGTGGAGAATGGCTCGGTAATTAAGGATACGGAGAAGGCATTTAAGAATGCGGGTTTTAAGATTCTTATTGATGATTTTGGAAGCGGATATTCATCACTTAACATGCTTAAGGATATTGATGCAGATGTTCTGAAACTGGATATGAAATTTCTAGACCTTAATCCGGAAAATAATGATAAAGGTGTAAGCATTATAACTGCAGTTCTTGATATGGCAAGACAGCTCGATATTCCGGCTATTGCTGAGGGTATTGAGACTGATGAACAGCTTAAGCTGCTTGAAATCCTGGGCTGTGAATATGCACAGGGATACTATTATTACAGACCTATGCCTATAAGTGATTATGAGAAGCTTGTTGATGATAAGGACAACGTAGCTGATAAGCTTATTATTTTAAAAACAAGAAAGAATGATAAGTCTTATCTTAAGGAGATAACTGATTACTTCTGGAAGATTGCAGATGTTGATCTTGATACGGGAGCATATCACTTTATAAGAAGGACAGATGAGCCTGATTATGTTATGACACCAAGACCTAAGACTATTGCAGAATATGCAGACAGATATATTAAGTATGGTGTTATCCACCCGGATGATGTTTCACTTTACAAGGAAGCTATTAATCTTGGCAGAATTAAGAAACAGCTTGATGAGGGGAAAGAAAGAGGAACATACCAGATAAGATATAATATGGATGGAACATATAAATGGTATGTATTTGAGGTTACTAAGCCAACAAATTATTCTGAGGATAACAGGAGAGTGTGCTTTTCACATGGAAAGAAGCTGATTATCAGGCAGGTGCAAGAGAAGATGCAATGGATATTATATATAATACATTTATTAAGATACTCAGGGCTGATTTTCTGCATGACAGATATGAACCTATAAAGTCAACCCAGGAGGACATAATAAGAGATGCCGGATTATCAGGCAGTATTAAGGAATATATTGACAAATATATTGATATGGGAGTAGTTCACCCTGAGGATGCCGGGACATATAGAGATTTTGCCAATCCAGACAGGGTGCTTGAACATTTCAGAAACAATAAAAAATCATTGAGATTGATATTCAGACGGCTTCTTGATGGTGAGTATAAGTGGATGGAGTTGGTTGTGTCAAAGAGCAAGGATTACAGTGACGAGATACCTGTATTTATATATTATCTCAGGGAGGTAAGATATATATATGAAGATACGATGGTTTCCGAAATAGAGAAAAAGAAACAGACGATATATTCGCAAGGGAAATAGTAAGCAATATTAATGATGCAAAGAAACGGGAGATGGAATTGTGGGTTCAAGCCGCAAAAGAGAAGTAACTATGTTAAACAATAGTAACAATTGTTATTATGAATAACTTTACAACCTTTTCTTTCAATGATATTATGTGTGTTGCTAAAAGAATGTACAGCTAAGGAGGCATTATGGCACAGGAAATATTAAATGTGAGCCAGCTTAAGGTTGGTGTTGAAGATAAAGAAATACTTCATGGGGTTGATCTTTCTCTTAATAAGGGAGAGACTCATGTACTTATGGGACCTAACGGAGCAGGTAAGTCTACTCTTGGTTATGCTCTCATGGGTAACCCAAGATATGAGATATTAGGTGGTAAGGTTACATTTAACGGAGAAGATTTACTTTCTAAGAATGTTGCTGAGAGATCACAGGCAGGGCTTTTTCTGTCTTTCCCGAATCCTATTGAGGTTCCTGGTATCACACTTGGTAATTTTATAAGAAGTTCTATGGAGCAGCGTGGAAAGAAGATGACATACTTCAAGTTCAAGAAGCTCCTTCAGGAGAAGATGGAATTTCTTCAGATGGATCCATCATATATGGACAGAGACCTTAATGTTGGTTTCTCAGGTGGTGAGAAGAAGAAAGCAGAGATATTACAGCTTCTTATGCTTGAGCCTTCTCTTGCTATTCTTGATGAGACTGACTCAGGACTTGATGTAGATGCTGTTAAGACAGTATCACTGGGTGTTGAAGAGTATCAGAAGACTCAGAACGGAGCACTTCTTATTATCACTCACAGCACCCGTATCTTAGAGGCACTTAAGGTGGATTATACTCATGTTCTTGTCAATGGTAATGTTGTTGCAACAGGCGACAGTGCTATGATTGATGATATCAATGAGAATGGTTTCGAAAGATTCATCAGGTAATTAAGGCTCGGAGGCTTGTAATGGAAGAAAAGACATTTGTAGATGACATAAACAGAAGTGTTTATGATATTAAGAACGAAGAGAAGGACGCTTACAGAATAAAGCAGGGTCTTACTCCTGAAATCGTTGAGAAGATATCAGAAGAGAAGCATGATCCTGCTTGGATGAGAGAGTTCAGACTTAAGTCATTAGAGATATATAATAATATGCAGGTGCCTGACTGGGGTCCGTCTATTGATGGACTCAATATGGATAATATTGCTACTTATGTTCGTGCCAATACGAATATGAAGGGCGACTGGAAGGATGTACCAGAAGAGATTAAGGATACATTTGACAGATTAGGTATTCCTAAGGCGGAGAGAGAGTCGTTAGCCGGAGTTGGAGCACAGTATGACTCAGAGCTTGTATACCATAATGTCCGTAAGGAGGTTGCTGATCAGGGTGTTGTATACACTGATATGGAAAGTGCACTTACAGGTGAATATGCAGATATGGTACACGAGCATTTTATGAAGCTTATTACACCACAGGATCATAAGTTCGCAGCACTTCACGGAGCTGTATGGTCTGGTGGTTCATTTGTGTATGTACCAAAGGGAGTTAATCTTGAGATTCCTCTGCAGTCATATTTCAGACTTAATGCTGCAGGAGCAGGTCAGTTTGAGCATACACTTATTATTGTTGATGAGGGTGCAAGTCTTCACTTTATTGAAGGATGTTCAGCACCTAAATATAATGTTGCCAATCTTCATGCAGGTGCGGTTGAGCTTTTTGTGGCTAAGAATGCAAAGCTTCGTTACTCAACAATTGAGAACTGGAGCAAGAATATGTATAATCTTAACACTAAGAGAGCAACTGTTGCTGAAGGTGGTAAGATTGAATGGGTTTCAGGCTCATTTGGTTCGCATGTATCATATCTGTATCCTATGAGTATCCTTAATGGAGAACGCTCAAGCTGTGAATTCACAGGAATTACATTTGCAGGAGCAGGACAGAACCTTGATACAGGTATGAAGGTAGTTCATAATGCACTAGGTACAACATCAGTTGTAAGTACTAAGTCAATATCTAAGGGTGGCGGAATCAGTACTTTCAGAAGTGCGGTAACAATGACTACCAAGGCTAAGAAGAGTAAATCATCAGTTTCATGTCAGTCACTTATGATAGATGATATTTCAAGATCTGATACAATTCCGGCTATGGATATCCGTGTTAATGATGCGGATGTAGGACATGAGGCAACAATTGGACGAATCAGTGATGATGCTGTATTTTATCTTATGTCAAGAGGAATTCCGGAAGATGATGCGAGAGCAATGATTGTTTCAGGATTTGCTGATAATGTATCTAAGGAGCTTCCACTTGAGTATGCAATGGAGATGAATAATCTTATCCGTCTTGAGATGAAGGGCAGCATTGGTTAAGTTAATCAGAGTGAGGAATATGATATGATAGGTATCGAAGAAAAGGACATGATAATAAACCGTATTCCAGCCAAGACATGGAATCATCTTCATATGAACCAGAGCAGGGTTGGAGAGGTTGTGATTAATCGTACAGGTGAGTTAAATGCTTCTGTTAATGATGTAAGTCTCATTGATGATGGAAAGCTTAATAATGGTGAGCTTGACAATATCATTGGTGGATGTGGTCAGGAGATTACAGAGGCAGCTAGGAAATCACAGACTGAACCTGTATATTATATAACAGATAAGAAGAATGCAGGCTTCGTAAGACTTGATTTCAATTATGGCAGGAACAATGCAGACATTAATGTTGTTGGTATTGAGACTAAAGAGAATGCCAGCATTGATGTTTACATGGATTTTAATGGAGATAAAGATGGAGAAGGCTTTGCAGCAGTACAGACAAGATTATATGCTGCCAAGGATTCAGTTATCCGTCTTATCCAGATTCAGAGGGTAGGCAGTGAGACAACATTTATTAATGATATCGGTGGTTACTGTGAAGATGGTGCAAGAATTGAACTTGTGCAGCTTTATTTAAGCGGAAAGAACAGATACGAAGGCTGTGAGATTAAGCTTGCAGGTGATGGAAGTTCTATGTCTGCAGAGATTGGATATGTTGCAGCAGGTAAAGAAAGACTTGATATGAACTACTGCGTAAGACATATCGGCAAGAAGACAGAATGTGCAATCAATGCGGCAGGTGCATTGAGAGATACAGCATTTAAGCTGTTCAGAGGAACTATTGATTTCGTTAAGGGTTCAGCAGGTTCTGTAGGTAATGAGAAGGAAGAAGTTCTTCTTATTGATGAAAAATGTGTCAACCAGACTATTCCTATTATTCTATGTGCAGAAGAAGATGTTGTCGGTAATCACGGTGCAACTATAGGAAAGCCTGATGAGGAACTATTATTCTATCTTGAATCAAGAGGAATACCAGCACAAGAATGTTATAATATGCTGGCAGCAGCTAAGCTTTTAGCCGTATGCGGCAAAATCCCTGATGATGGTATCAGGAACGAGATACATGACTACATTAAAGAGGTTTATTAATGAGTGAGTTAAGTAAGACGATTGAGTCTATAAGAAAAGATTTCCCACTTATTTCGGGAAGCAATATTGCATATCTTGATAATGCAGCGACTACACAGAAGCCACAGGCTGTTCTTGATGCAGTTAATAAGTATTATCAGGAGATGAATGCCAATCCGTTCAGAGGTGTATACGAATTAAGTGAGATTGCTACAGAAAGTTATGAGAATGCAAGAAAGGCAGTAGCTCAGTTTATTGGTGCTAAAGATGCAAGCCAGATAGTATTTACAAGAAATGCTACAGAGAGTCTTAACTTAATTGCATACAGTTATGGAATGAATTTCATTAAAGAGGGTGATGAGATTGTTGTTAGTGTTATGGAACACCACAGCAATTTCCTTCCATGGAAGCAGGTTGCAGAAAAATGTGGAGCGGTATTAAAGCAGCTTACACCTGATGAGAATGGAGAGATTACAGACAAGTCTTTAGAGGTTATCACAGATAAGACTAGGCTTGTAGCAGTTACCCAGGTTTCTAATGTATTAGGAAGAGTTAATGATATAAAGCATATTGCAGAGGTTGCACATGCACATGGTGCGGTTATTGTGGCTGACGGAGCACAGAGTGTTCCTCATATGCCGGTTAATGTAACAGACCTTGATGTTGACTTCCTTGTATTTTCTGGACATAAGATGTTAGCACCTATGGGAATCGGAGCATTATATGGCAAGAAAGAGCTTCTTGACAAGATGCCACCATTCTTAAGCGGTGGTGAGATGATTGAGATTGTTCACTGGGACAGAGTTAAATATGCAGAGGTTCCACATAAGTTTGAGGCAGGAACTGTTAATACTGGCGGTGCAGTCGGACTTCATGCGGCAATTGATTATATTAACAATGTTGGATTTAACACAATCATGGCACAGGAGAGAAAGCTTACTAAGATTGCTGTTGATGCCATTAATGACATGAAGGGAGTCAACTTAATAGGTTCTTCGAAGGCAGAAGACCATGAGGGTATAGTCACATTTACAATTGACGGAGTACACCCACATGATGTTGCTTCTATACTTGATTCACAGCATATTGCAGTAAGAGCAGGACATCACTGCGCACAGCCATTAATGGATTTCCTTAAGGTTAATTCAACAACGAGAGCAAGCTTTGCTTTCTATAACACAGAAGAAGAAGTACAGCATTTTATAGAAGAACTATCTAAGATCAGGGGGCTTATGGGATATGGAGACTAAAACTTTTTATAATGAGGTTCTTACGGACCATAACATGCATCCATATCATAAGCATGATATAGACAATGCAGACTTAGAGCTTGAGGGTGTTAATCCAAGCTGTGGAGACGACATAATCTTAAAGCTTAAGTTTGATGATGCTAAGAAAACTATTGTTGATGGGGCATTTACAGGAGATGGCTGTGCAATATCGCAGGCATCAGCAGATATAATGCTTGAGCTTATCATTGGAAAGCCTATAGATGAGGCTGTACATCTTTCAGAACTTTTCCTTAAGATGATTAAGGATGAGGCAACTGAGGAAGAGATTGATGAGCTTGATGAAGCCGGAGCATTAAGAGATATCTCTCATATGCCAGCAAGAGTTAAATGTGCAGTACTTGGCTGGCACACAATGGAAGAGATGGTAGAGAACCTTAAGAATGTTTAGAATGTAACCCAATCACTTATAATATGGTGATTGGGTTTTAATGTTTGTAGATAAGAATGGAGTAAATATGGAAAAGAAATTAGTTAAGCAGCAGCTTCTTACAGGAGAACGTGCTCTTTTTGCAAGCAAAGACCTTCGTATTGAAGATTCTATATTTGATGATGGTGAGTCTCCATTAAAGGAGAGCAGTAATATAGAGCTTGTAAACAGCAGCTTTAAGTGGAAATATCCACTCTGGTACTGCAACAATGTCAATGTAAAGCACTGTTATTTCTTTGAGATGGGAAGAGCAGGAGTATGGTACACTAACGATATTAATGTTGAGGATACAATTATTGAAGCACCTAAGAATTTCAGAAGATGTAACAGACTAGGTCTTAAGAATGTGGAATTTGTCAATGCAGAGGAAACTCTCTGGAGCTGTGATAATGTTACTATGACAAATGTAGTGGCAAAGGGTAATTATTTTGCAATGAACAGCAACGATATGAAGATTGATGGTCTTAAGCTTGTTGGCAATTATCCATTTGACGGAAGTAAGAATCTTGAGATAAGAAATTCAAGACTTATGAGCAAGGATGCTTTCTGGAATGCTGAAAATATAACAGTGTATGATTCATACATTTCAGGTGAGTACCTTGGCTGGAATTCAAAGAATCTTACGTTTATTAACTGTACAATAGAGAGCCTTCAGGGATTGTGTTACATTGATAATCTTGTTATGAAGAACTGCAAGCTTATTAATACAACACTTGCTTTCGAGTATTCAACTGTAGATGCTGATATCACAAGCAGGGTTGACAGCGTGTTAAATCCAACTTCCGGAACGATAACAGCAGACAGTATAGATAAGCTTATAATTGAGAAGGATAAGGTTGATCCTTCGCTTACTAAGATAGTATGCAGGAATTAATAAGTAGAATTAAGAAGGGAAATCCGAGAATGAAATATGATTTTGATACAGTAGTGAACCGCCGTAATACGGATTCTTTAAAATGGAACGTGGCAGAGAATGAGCTTCCTATGTGGGTTGCTGACATGGATTTTAAGACAGCACCTAAGATAACTGAGGCTATTAAGGCAAAGGCAGACCTCGGTGTATACGGTTATACTGAGATATCAAAGGACTGGTATGACGCATACACAGGCTGGTGGGAAAGACGCCACAATTTCAGGATGGAAGACGACTGGCTTATGTTCGTAACAGGCGTTATACCTGCAATATCAAGCTCTGTAAGAAAGCTTACGACACCAGCAGAGAATGTTGTAATCATGACACCTGTATACAACATTTTCTTTAACAGTATTCTTAATAATGGCAGAAATGTGTTACAGAGCCAGCTTGCATATGAGAATGGCAGGTATGTAATAGATTTTGAAGACCTTGAAGTTAAGCTCAAGAACCCACAGACAACACTTCTTATTCTGTGCAACCCACAGAATCCGGGTGGAAATGTATGGAGAAAGGAAGAACTTGCACGTATCGGAGAGCTTGCTTACAAGTATGGAGTCGTTGTTATATCTGATGAGATTCACTGCGAGCTTACAGACCCGGGCATTGATTATGTGCCATTTGCAAGTGTTTCGGAGGTGTGTAAGAATATATCTGTAACATGCATAGCACCTACGAAAACATTTAACATGGCAGGCTTACAGACAGCAGCAATATGTGTGCCGGATGAGCGACTCCGTCACAAGGTTTGGCGTGCAATCAATACCGATGAGGTAGCTGAGCCAAATGTTTTCGCAGTTGATGCGGCTATAGCTGCATTTACAAAGGGTGAGGAATGGCTTGAGCAGTTAAGAGAATATATCTACGAGAATAAACAGATTACCGAAAAGTTCATAAAAGACAATATTCCGAGAGTGTCAATGGTGGAATCACATGCAACTTATCTTTGTTGGCTTGATGTGTCTGATATCACAGACAATTCAACAAGGCTTGCGGCATATATAAGAAAGAATACAGGACTTTTCCTGTCAGCGGGAGAAGGCTTTGGCGGAGATGGAAAACATTTCTTAAGACTGAATGTTGCATGTCCTAAGACAACTTTAATGGATGGGCTTGAAAGACTTAGAAATGGCATATTGAGTTTTGACAGGTAGTGGGTTACAATAATATAAGTGAAATAACACATGAGATACGAGTGTATCTAAGAATAATAAGCGAGGAGATAATGATATGAATATTGTATGTTTAGACCTTGAGGGCGTTCTTGTACCAGAGATATGGATTGCATTTGCAGAGGCAAGCGGAATCCCAGAGCTTAAGAGAACAACAAGAGACGAACCAGATTATGATAAGCTTATGAACTGGAGACTTGGTATTCTTAAGGAGCATGGTCTTGGACTTAAAGAAATTCAGGATACTATTGCTAAGATTGACCCAATTCCGGGAGCAAAGGAATTCCTTGATGAATTAAGAAGTATAACACAGGTTATCATTATTTCAGATACATTTACACAGTTTGCTACTCCGCTTATGAAGAAGCTGGGCTGGCCAACTATTTTCTGTAATTCACTTGAGGTCGCTGACAATGGCGAGATTACAGGTTTCAAGATGCGTTGTGAGCAGTCAAAGCTTACAACAGTTAAGGCTTTACAGTCTATTGGTTATGATACTATTGCATCAGGAGACAGCCACAATGACTTAGGAATGATTAAGGCAAGCAAGGCAGGCTTCCTCTTTAAGAGTACAGAGCAGATTAAGGCTGATAATCCTGAATTAGAGGCATTTGATACATATGATGAGCTTTTAGCTGCTATTAAGAAGGCACTTTAAGATGCATCAAAGGTAAAAGGGGTTACTATGTTATTAGAAGAGATACTCAAGCAGGAACAGGAAAGATTCATTAAAGAGAATCTCCTTTCTGATGAAATGATTGAGTTATTAAAAGAAAATATTATGCCGTTTAACACACTGATGGCTTATTACAGATGCGCCATTATGGAGGTTGAGACTAAGTTCAAGGTGCTTAATGAGGAGTTCTCATTACAGTATGACAGAAATCCTATTGAGAGTATCAAGAGCAGAATTAAGTCTATGGATGGCATATTTAAGAAGGCGAAGAAGAAAAATATTCCTATAACAATGGAAGGCATTGAGGAAGGTATAAGAGATATTGCGGGGGTAAGAGTAATATGCTCTTTCCCGGAAGATATCTATATGCTTGCCGACTGCCTGTTAAAGCAGGACGATGTAGTGCTTGTCGAGAGAAAGGATTATATCAAGAATCCTAAGCCAAGCGGTTACAGAAGTCTTCACCTTATAATTGAGATACCGATATTCCTTCAGAATGAAAAGAAGATGATGAAGGTTGAGGTTCAGTTCCGTACAATTGCCATGGATTTCTGGGCGAGCGTGGAGCATAAGGTTCGTTATAAGAAGAATATTCCAGATTCTGAAGCAGAACAGCTGGCTGCAGAATTGTCTTCATGTGCAGATCAGATTGCTGCAATGGATAACAAGATGGAAGAGATTCGCCGCAGAATTGCAGAAGCGGAGGAAAGAGAAGCTGAAAATAGTCCGGCTAAGCAGCCTCAGACGATAGGTGGGGTGATGCTTAAGAAGAGGCTGGAATCGGGGAGGTTTCCCTTTAAGAAGTAGGTAAAAAATGGCTCCCCGGAGAGGGGGCTGGGTGTGGTTGTATGGTTTAATTGAAAAC
>OGXG01001505.1_pt1 | contig 11534 bp, 11 predicted proteins | sample 1576251 | NCBI WGS metagenome assembly OGXG01 (sample SAMEA3541533, study PRJEB24748) | human gut metagenome | biome: human gut; feature: human-associated habitat; material: faeces | place: China | collected 2012
TAGGCAATGCCACAGGTTTAGGCGAAATCGTGTCAGAGATTATGGGGCTGCCAAAGCTTGACTACAGTGATATAGAAGCGGTGCTTAAGTATATTTTTGAGTTGTCTGTTAAAGAAAACATTATTCTAGTTCTGGACGAGTATCCATATTTGAGGGAAAATATCAAAGGAATGGACAGCATATTGCAGTCGCTTGTTGATAAGTACAAAGATACGTCAAAGCTTACGCTGATAATATTAGGTTCATATGTTGAGGTAATGCGTTCACTTTTAGAACATTCTAATCCGTTATATGGAAGGGTCGACCTGACTATAGATTTAAAGCAGATGGATTATTATGAGTCAGCGATGTTTTATCCTAACTTTTCATCAGAGGATAAGGTCAGGATATATGCGGTATTTGGAGGAATTCCCTATTATAACCGTTTGATTGATGACACTAAGAGCGTTAAGGATAATATTATTGAGCTGATTGCATCTTCAGGAGCAAGGCTTGAAAATGAGGTGTCGATGTATCTTAATGCAGAAATATCCAAGATAATTAATGCAAATGAAGTTTTTGAGGCATTATCAAGAGGTTTCACAAGATATAGCGCCTCTTTTATCTTGTCAAGCTCCTCCGGGCTTATAACCTTGGTCTTGCCACCGTCAACGAGTGGTGCTATTGTAACGAAATCCTCATCAGGATGCGCAAGAGAGCGCCTTATGTCTGTGAGAAGCTCCTCAATAGTCTGGTATCTGCGGTCCGGTGTCTTTTGTGTACACTTTAAGATGATTTTCTCAAAGCTGATTGGCAGATCCGGTGCGTAGATGCTTGGCCTTGCAATCTCCTCCTGTAGGTGCTGCAGTGCAACTGCCACTGTGGTATCACCGTCAAACGGCACACGGCCTGTAACCATCTCAAACATTACGATTCCCAGTGAGTAAATATCACTTCTGCCATCGACGAAGCCGTTTCTTGCCTGCTCCGGAGATGCATAGTGTACTGAGCCCATCACATCTGAGCTTATTGTATTTGAAGATGTAGCCTTTGCAATTCCAAAGTCTGTCACCTTTACCTTGCCATCTGTAGAAATAATGATATTCTGCGGCTTGATATCACGGTGAATGATATTTTTATTGTGAGCGGCCTCTATGCCCCTTGCCACCTGGATTGCAATACTTGCAGACTCCTTGAATGACAGCTGACCCTTTTTCTCGATATAAGTCTTAAGTGTGATACCCTCGACATACTCCATGACAATGTAGTACAGACCATTCTCGCTGCCTACATCATAGATATTTACGATATTTGGATGCTCAAGTCCTGCTGCTGACTGTGCCTCAGCACGGAACTTGGTCACAAATGAACTATCCTCCGAAAACTCCTGCTTTAAAACCTTTATAGCTACAAAACGGCTCAGTATATGGTCTTTTGCCTTGTATACATCAGACATGCCGCCTGCGCCAACCTTGCTTAGGATCTCATACCGATCCGATAAAAAACTTCCTATCTCTAACATCTGTTATTACCTCGTCTTAAAATGGTTTAATAATCATTACAGTGATATTATCGCGGCCACCGTTTGCATTGGCCATGGCGACAAGCTGTGACGCTGCTGTCTCGATATTATCATTTTGCCTAATAGTATCGCATATTTCTTTATCTCTCACCATATTGGTAAGTCCGTCTGTACACAGAAGAATCCTGTCGTCCTCACATAGCTCGACCTCAAAAAAATCTGCCTCCACATGATCTGCTGCCCCGACAGCTCTCGTGATGATATTCTTGTCCGGATGAACTCTCGCCTCGTCGGCATTTATCTCACCCATCCTGACCATCTCATCAACCAGTGAATGATCCCTGGTAATTTGTCTGATCTGCTCTGTGCCACCTACAATATAAAGCCTGCTGTCACCTATATTGGCCACAAAAAGCTTGTTTCCTATAATAGTTCCTACGACTAAGGTGGTACCCATTCCACGCTTAGCTTCATCCTCACGAGACTCAGCCACCAAAAGCTCATTTGCCTTGTTGATAGCCTCTTTGATGATGGATACCGGTTCATCCCCGGCATTTCTCGATACCGATGCAACCACACGCTCTATAGTGTATCTGGAAGCATAGTCACCGGCTTTGTGTCCTCCCATTCCATCTGCTACGATGAAAAGATTCGGAAGATTTCCTACTGCAGTGTCAGACGAGAAATAAAAATCCTGATTCATCTCACGAATAGCACCTGCATCCGTAATGGAAAACGTCTTCATCTAGTTTATTCCTCTCTCTTTATCTATATGCTTCTTGCGAAGCTGTCCACAGGCACCGTCTATATCTCTGCCCATTTCCCTTCTAATAGTAACATTAATTCCGTTTTTTTCAAGCCTATTTTTAAAAGCCTCTATAACACCCTTGTTGGACTGCACGTAGTCGCGCTCCTTTATCGGGTTTACCGGAATCAGATTTATATGGCAGTTCATGCCATGCACGAGTGCCGAAAGCTCTGTTGCATCCTCGGCTGTATCGTTCACTCCGCCTACCAGGCTATACTCAAAGGTGACTCTGCGGCCGGTCTGTGCAAAATAATATTTGCATGCATCGACCACATCATGTATATCATAGCTGTTTGCAACCGGCATGAGAGCTTTTCTCTTTTCCTGGTTGGAGGCATGCAGTGAAAGCGCCAGCGTGATAGAAAGCTTTTCATCTGCAAGCTGTCTCATGCGCGGTACGAGACCACATGTGGAAACTGTCAGATTGCGCTGGCTGATATTGATACCGTTTTCATCAGTAAGAAGCTCTATAAAGCGCAGCAGATTGTCGTAATTGTCAAGCGGCTCACCTGTCCCCATGACAACTACATTTGAGATGCGCTCTCCTATGTCCTTGCCTATCTGATAAATCTGGTCAATCATCTCAGACGGCCTAAGCCCCCTAACGAGACCATCAAGAGTAGATGCACAGAATCTGCACCCCATCCTGCAGCCAACCTGCGAAGATATGCATACAGAGTTTCCATGCTTGTACTTCATAAGTACACTTTCTATGACGTTGCCATCATCGAGTGCATGCTCAGCGTGTTGTGGTGCATTTCATATCGGGCTCCCAGCCATCGAGCTTTGACACCTGCACCTCCTCTTTTTTTAGCGAGATGAGTATTGCATTGTCCTTTAATACCTGTATGAACTTTTTTGAAATATTGGTCATCTCATCAAAGCTGTCCACATGCTTCACATGAATCCACTCATATATCTGCTTCGCACGGAATTTCTTCTCTCCGAGCGATATGATAAACTCTGTGAGCTCGTCCATATTCATTGATTTGATGTCAGTTAGTTGTTCTTTTATCTGTTCCATATTATTTTTATTAAATCTGCATTTAACTATTGTTTTTAAACCAATTTATATTTATTAATTCATGATTTATTTTAATATCATAATTTACTTTTTATGAATCTTGCAATAAAGAATCCGTCACTTCCATGCTCACCGGGCAGTATCTGTTTCATTCCGGTGCCTTCAGCAAAGCTCTTATCCAGCTCAAACTCCGGATGCTTTTCAATAAACCACCTCACATTGTCCTCATTCTCAGCCTCATCTATCGTACATGTACTGTACACGAGCACTCCGTTTGGCTTCACGTATGTATGCACGGTATCAAGTATCTGTCTTTGAAGAGCGGTAAGCTCATCTACAGACTCAGGCGTCATCTTGTAGCGGATATCCTTCTTTCTGCCGAGCACTCCAAGCCCTGAGCACGGCAGATCACAAATGAGTATATCTGCCTTTCCCGCCGAATCAGCATCAAATACTGTGGCATCCCACACCTCTGCCGACATATTGTTAAGGCCATGCCTTTCTATATTTTCCTCAATCATATCGACCTTGTTATCGGTCAGGTCACGTGCGAGCACATGGCCGCTTCCCTGCAAAAGCTCAGCTATATGGGTGCTCTTGCCACCCGGTGCTGCGCATACATCTATCACATAGTCGCCCTTCTTTGGAGCAGCCGTCTGTGCAACAAGCATGGAGCTGATATCCTGCACATAGAAAAGTCCGTCTCTGAAGCTCTGCAAGCCATTCAAATAATCAAATCCAGATATAACAAACGCATAATTAAGTTCATCAACCGCTGTGACCGTCACACCCTCTGCCTCAAGCATTACACGAAGCTCATCCGGAGTACACCTGGTCAGGTTTGTCCTGATGCTTATGGTGCTCTTACTGTGAAAGGCCTTGAAAATCTCCTCTGCCTTCTTCTCTCCGTATGCCGCAACAAATCTGTCCACTATCCACTGTGGCATGGAGTATTGGATGCTTAATGTATCAAACTGTACTGAATCTATATTTCTTGCAATATTTCTGATTACACCGTTTACAAAGCCCGAAAGTTGTGCAAACTTATGCCTCTTTGCAAGCTTCACCGCCTCATTGCATACAGCTGAATCCGGCACCGCGTCCATGTACTTTATCTGGTAGACGCTCATGCGAAGAAGGTTTCTGATGAAGGGCTTCATCTTCCTTACCTTTGTCTTTGAAAAAGAGTCTATGATGTAGTCGAGCTGCAGCATATACTCGATAGTGCCGTCAACAAGCCTCGTCATAAAGGCTCTGTCCTGCTTTGACAGATACTGATACTTGTCAAGCACACTACGAAGCACGATATGTGAAAATGATCCACGCTCATTAATCTCAATAAGCATCTCAAGGGCAAGCTCACGCGTATCTACAGAGTGCTCATTATGCGCTGCCACATTTGATTTTGCCGGTCTGCCCGGTATATTATTTTTGTTTATTTGGCTATTTTTATTATTATGATTATTTTTACTATGATTATTTATCATGATGATGTTTCCGAATAGTTACATATACATTTAATTTTCTAACTAATATATCCAATTTGAACTGCCACCCTGTAAAATCACAGGCAAACAGAATCTAAAACAATATCAGTCGTCCCGTCTGCGTCCGTTTGTGATAAGTATGATACGAAGGAGCTGTAAAATAGCAGCCGCCGCACTGGCTACATAGGTAAGTGCCGCTGACTTGAGCACCCTTCTTGTGTACCTAAGCTCGTCATCTGCAAGTATGCCCTGTGTACGAAGCATGACAAGCGCACGTCTTGAAGCATCAAACTCTACCGGCAATGTCACGAGCTGGAAAAGCACTGCTGCCGAAAACAGCAATATGCCTATATCAATAATAAGCCCTGACGAGCGTGTGTTAAATAATAAGCCGATAAGTATAACCGGCCATGCAAGCATGGAGCCAAAATTGGCTATAGGTACGAGCGCACTCCTGATTGAAAGAGGTGCATAGCTTTTTGCATGCTGTATAGCGTGTCCACACTCGTGGGCTGCTACGCCAAGTGCTGCGACCGATGTGGCATTGTACACAGGATCAGATAAATTCACTGTTTTGGTGCGCGGATCATAGTGGTCCGTCAGACTGCCGGACACATGACGCACCTGCACATCATATATGCCTGCCGCCTGAAGCACTCTTTGAGCCACCTGTGCGCCATTCATGCCTGACATGCTTCTTAGCTGCGAGTATTTATTAAATGTACCTTTAACTCTTGCCGATGCAATCATACATATCACTGCACCTATCACAACGAGTATATATGTCGGATCCCAATAATAATATCCCATGTATCATCTCTCCTTGCTGCTTATTATAATGCGTGTAGTAGTTTGTCAATAGTTACTTATAATGAATAACTATAATGTGAAGAACGAGCCCTCTTCCACATGACAGCCTCTCAAAAATGAGCCTGTATCCATGCGCTTCTTGCCCTGGAGCTGTACCTCTACTAAAGATAATGCTCCTTTTCCTGTCTGTACATACATATCATTTTTTCCGATATGATAAATACAGCCCGGCTCATAATCATCGCTGCCGTCAATCACCTTTGCACTCCACACCTTAAATGTCTTACCATTCAGGTGGGTGTATGCGCTCGGCCATGGATTAAGCCCCCTTATAAGCCTCTCAATCTCAACAGCCGGCTTTGTCCAGTCGATAAAGCCAAGCTCCTTACTGATCATTGATGTATGTGTGGCCTCCTCGCTGTTTTGAGGAGTATACTCTGCAGTGCCATCCTCTATCATCTTCATGGTCTCCACACACAGCTTTGCTCCCTCTGCTGAGAGCTTATCAAACAGGCTGCCGCCGGTCTCATCAGGTGCGAGTCTGACTGTACTCTTTGCAATCATATCGCCGGTATCGACGCCCTCATCCATCCTCATGGTAGTGACACCTGTAAACTCGTCACCGTTAATCACAGCCCACTGGATAGGAGCCGCACCTCTGTACTTTGGCAAAAGTGAAGCATGCACATTGATACAGCCGTATCGAGGCATATCAAGAATACTCTTTGACAGAATCTGTCCAAAAGCAACCACGATTATTATATCTGCATTAAACTTTCTGAGATACTCTATATTAGCAGTCTCTCTTATTTTAACCGGCTGGAATACCTCAATACCGTGCGAAAGCGCACACTCCTTGACCGGTGTATACTGCATTGTCTTGCCGCGGCCCTTTGGCTTGTCGGGCTGTGTGACAACCAGTGCCACCTCGTGCCCTGCCTCTATAATTGCCTCAAGTGTTCCCACCGAAAAGTCCGGTGTTCCCATGAAAATTACTCTCATCTTACTGCCTCCCAGATATTTTCCAAGCTCAGATAACAAATGTCATCCTAATGATTACTCCTGTGTATCCTCATATGTCACATCGTGAAGTGCGCCCTCAACCTTCTCCACATAGAGATGTCCGTCGAGATGGTCAAGCTCGTGGCAGATACATCTGGCCAAAAGCTCTTCTCCCTCTATCTCATACTCATTCATATCCTCGCCCATGAAGCGAGCCTTTACATAATTCGGGCGGGTCACCTGTCCGGCTTTTCCCGGTACTGAAAGACAGCCCTCATCGCCGGTCTGCTCTCCGTCAGACTCGATAATTTCAGGATTAATCATCACGATTGGACCCTCGCCCACATCGATAACAACGATCCTCTTTAATATGCCAACCTGTGGTGCGGCAAGTCCTACACCATTAGCCTCATACATAGTCTCAAGCATATCATCAATAAGTGTTACTATCTTTGGAGTCACCTCCGTAACCTCTCTGCAGACCTTGCCAAGTACAGGGTCTCCCTCCACTCTAATAGTTCTAAGTGCCATAATTGCCTCCTTCTATATCTATCAAAATCCACTCATCGGATTGAAATCAAATGAGATATTAGCATGTTTCATTGCCGTATCAGCTTTCACAGCCTGCTCTATGACATCCTTTATGGAAATGAGCGCCGCATAGTCAGATGTCTTCATGTAAATCACCTTGCGGTATATGTCATTTACCTTGGCGATGTTCGCATCCGCAGGACCGATGAGCTGAATCAGATGCCTATCATCCGGGCTCTGATTTTCATCTGTATGCGATATCATCTGCGACGCTATATCGTACACTTGCTGTGCCATGCTGCTGCACTCACTCTCATCAGGTGATGTGACATGGACTAAAAGCATATTCCATACAGGTGGATAGTTCATAAGCCTCCTGTACTCTATCTCCTTATCGTAAAAAGCCTCATAATCCTGCTCTTTGGCAGTCCGGATGGCATAGTGGTCAGGGTCGTAGGTCTGGATAACCACATTGCCGGGCAGCTTTCCTCTGCCGGCGCGCCCTGCCGCCTGGGTCAGCAGAGCAAAGGTGCGCTCCGCCGCATGAAAATCATTCACATGCAGTGACATATCCGCCGCCAGCACACCAACCAGCGTGACATTTGAAAAATCATGCCCCTTTACAATCATCTGCGTACCGATAAGTATATCGGCTTCATGATTGGAAAATGCCTGCAGAATCTTCTCATACGCATCCTTCGCCCTCGTGGTGTCATAATCCATGCGCAGTATACGCGCCTGTGGAAAACGCTTTGCCACCATCGCTTCTATCTTCTGTGTGCCGGCCTTAAAGCCGCTAATGTACTTCGAGCCACAGCTCGGACACACCTTAGGCACCGGCTGTCTGTAGCCGCAGTAGTGACAGACCATCACTCCGCCGCTATGTTCACTGAGTGATACATCGCAATGAGGACATTTTACCACAAAACCGCACGCTCTGCACGACATAAATGCCGATTTGCCCCTTCTATTTAAAAAAAGCATGGTCTGCTGGCCATTTAGAAGCCGCTCCTCCATAAGCTCCTGAAGCCTGGTGGAAAGAATCGAGCGGTTTCCCTCACGAAGCTCCTGCCTCAAATCGACAACCTCACACTTTGGAAGAGGTCTGTCGTCCACACGCTTATCCAGCTCCAAAAGCCTGTAAACGCCTGTCTTTGCCTTGTAATAGCTATCCACCGACGGTGTTGCAGAGCCAAGTACCACAATGGCATCGGACATGCGCGCGTACTCTATCGCCACCTCCCTGGCATGATAGCGTGGCACCGACTCGCTCTTGTATGAATTCTCGTGCTCTTCATCTATTATGATAAGTCCTAAATTTGAAAAAGGTGTGAACAACGCCGACCGCGGGCCAATCATGATGTCAATATCACCATTCTTAGCTCTCTCAAACTGGTCATAACGCTCACCATTTGAAAGTCTTGAATTGATTATCGAAACCCTGTTCCCAAATCTTGCAAAAAAACGCATCACGGTCTGGTAAGTGAGGGCAATCTCGGGAATCAGCACAATCGCCTGACGCCCGGACTGTATACAGTGTGCGATAAGCTCCATGTACACCTCTGTCTTGCCGCTTCCGGTGACACCCTTAATCAGATAAGTATTTCTAAGACCGGCGGCAATGTCGCCTTCTATCGCATCAACCACACTCTGCTGCGCGGCATTCAGTACCTTATCATAGGTGTCCACACTCATATGCTCCACAGGATTTCTGTAACCGCTCTGTGTGATGACCTCGATAAAGCCGCTCTGCTCAAGCGCTCTTATAGTGGCAGCCGACACCGACAGCTTGCCTGTCACAAAGGAATACTCAAGGCGCGCCCCCTCATCAGCATCAATCAGCGCACGAAACAGCCTGGCCTTTGCCTTTTGTTTTTTTGCCTCGCAAAGCGCAAGCTGCGCCCTTGCCTTTACCTTGTCTATCTTCAGTACAATACTGCGGCTCACCTGCTCCTTAGCCTGCTTCTTTACAGGTATAACAGTCTTAAGTGCCTGATTCATGGTAGAGCCGTAGTTGCGCCGTATCCATGCCGCAAGTGCGATGAGCTTTGCCTCCACAGCCACAGAGTCTGACTTTATCCCGATAAGAGGCTTTGTCCTTGCCGGGTCGTACTCAGGCTCATCCGTGACCTCAATCACATAGCCTGTGATAGTGCGGCTGCCAAATGGAATATCCACGCACACACCCAGGCGGATATCACATAAAAGCTCATCCGGGATGCTGTACTGAAAAGTCTTATCCAGTTTTTCGTGGGATATATCCACAATCACGTTGGCATACATAACTGATACTATTTAACTCCTTCGTATTTCTCCTCGCAGTACTTGCAGCGGTAGATTTCGTTTTTCTCATCGGAAAGCACGAAAATCTGGTCAAGCTCCTGCTCAATTGAAGTGATGCATCTTGGGTTTTTGCACTTGATGACATTTTTCACCTGATGAGGCAGCTTAAGCTCCATCTTGTCCACAATCTTGTCACCCTTTATCACATTTACAGTGATATTGTGGTCGATAAATCCAAGGATATCGAGGTCTAATGACTCTATCGGACACTCTACCTTGATAATATCCTTCTTGCCCATCTTGCTGCTCTTTGCATTCTTTATGATTGCAACTGTGCAGTCAAGCTTGTCAAGCTTTAAATCCCTGTAAATCTGAAGACTCATACCTGCCTTGATATGATCGAGCACAAAGCCCTCATGTATTCCACTTATATTCAGCATATTATCCTCCTTTAGTCCTCAGCCAGGCCAAGCAATGTCAGAATAAGCGCCATACGCACGTAAACCGCATACTGTGCCTGCCTGAAATAGCATGCTCTCGGGTCATCATCCACATCAACAGAAATCTCATTCACACGTGGGAGCGGATGAAGTACAATCATATCATCCTTTGCAAGCTCCATCTTCTCCTTAGTCAGAATGTAGAAATCCTTCAGACGCACATAGTCCTCCTCATTGAAGAAACGCTCCTTCTGGACACGTGTCATGTAGAGCACATCAAGCTCTCCCATGGCATCCTCGAGCTTTTCTACCTCCTTGAACTCGATATTGTTGGCACGAAGCACATCATCGCGCACATAGTCAGGCACCTTAAGCTCCTCAGGAGAGATAAGCACAATCCTCACATTGTCATATCTGATAAGTGCATTGATCAGTGAATGCACTGTACGTCCAAACTTTAAATCTCCGCAAAAGCCAATTGTGATATTATTCAATCTGCCCTTGATGGAACGGATTGTAAGGAGATCAGCAAGTGTCTGGGTAGGATGCTGATGACCTCCATCGCCTGCATTGATTACAGGGATACGCGATTTCTCTGAAGCCACAAGAGGTGCACCCTCCTTAGGATGACGCATGGCACAGATATCCGCATAGCAGGAAATAACCCTGATAGTATCCGAAACGCTCTCGCCCTTTGACGCAGATGACGAATCAGCACTGTGGAAACCTAACACCGAGCCTCCCAAATTAAGCATGGCAGCCTCAAAGCTAAGCCTGGTTCTCGTGCTTGGCTCGTAAAAACAGGTTGCAAGCTTCTTTCCATCGCACTTGTGTGCATATTTCTCAGGATGAGCCTCTATATCATTTGCAAGATCCAGAAGCTTGTCCAACTCTTCTACAGAAAAATCCAACGGACTCATTAAGTGACGCATAATTTGCCTCCATTCTTTTTCGCGTAACAATTTTTATTACATTTTTTCTATCATATAATAACTTAGCGCAATATTCAAGTTGGCTTTTACACTTTTTTGTTGTAGAATATATGACAGAATATAACTGTTCTGAACGCTTAGCAATTGTATTGAAGTTTTCATACAATTGCGACAATTTCAACATCAAAAAGGAGAATAATATGTCAGTAAATGAATCACAAATCAAAAACACCACAGCCGGTGCAATCGATGATGACGATGCTGTAATCTTTAAGGAGAGAAAGAGACTGCTGTTTCTCGGTCTGCCATGGACCTTCACAAAGTACACCATCACACCATCCTTTATCACTGTAGAGTCCGGACTCTTGAGCACCACAGAGGATGACTGCTACATGTATAAGGTAGCTGATGTAAAGCTCACCACATCACTGATGGAGCGCATTTTTAAGCTCGGCACCATAGTCTGCTACACAGGCGACGTCACAAACCCTGAGCTTAAGCTCGTTCACGTAAAGCACTCACGCGACATAAAGAGCTATCTGCTCAAGCAGTCTGAGGCCGCAAGACTAAAAAGACGCACCTTAAACACTGTGGATATCGGTGCGCACGGAGCAGACATGGCAGATTTGGATCATGATGGTATTCCGGATTCGCTGGAATAGGCGGCGGCAAGCACATGACGGCTTCGCAGTTTCTGCAGTTCTTCCTCTTTACGC
>OGXG01001510.1_pt1 | contig 11513 bp, 6 predicted proteins | sample 1576251 | NCBI WGS metagenome assembly OGXG01 (sample SAMEA3541533, study PRJEB24748) | human gut metagenome | biome: human gut; feature: human-associated habitat; material: faeces | place: China | collected 2012
ACAGGCTACGCTTGAAGGAACATTGCAAGGGTTATTAATAACAAGAGCTGACCTTGATCGCGAGGCGAACCGTTATGCTCGGCGTATTAGTGATGCTCCAGGGCAGGAGCGGGAATATGTAAGTATTGCCCGTCAACAGGAAATCAAGGCCGGACTGTATTTGATGCTTTTACAAAAGCGTGAGGAGAACGCCATAGCATTGGCAGCTACTGCAAACAATGCAAAAATCATTGATGAAGCTATCGCTGATGATATCCCTGTTTCTCCTAAGCGTAGAATGATTTATCTGATCGCTTTAGTATTAGGTGTTGGCATCCCCGTAGGCATCATCTACCTGATCGGCCTGACCAAGTTCAAACTCGAAGGTCGTGCAGATGTCGAGAAACTGACAACTATTCCTATCGTCGGTGATATCCCATTAACCGACGAGAAGAACGAAAAAGACGGTTCTATTGCCGTCTTTGAGAATCAGAACAACCTGATGAGCGAGACCTTCCGAAACATCCGTACCAACCTTCAGTTCATGCTTCAGAATGACAAGAAAGTGATTCTTGTGACTTCTACCGTCAGTGGAGAAGGAAAATCATTTATCTCCGCCAATTTAGCCATCAGTCTCTCTTTATTAGGAAAGAAAGTAGTAATCGTAGGGCTTGATATCCGCAAACCGGGATTGAATAAAGTCTTCCGTCTTTCGACGAAAGAGAAGGCCAAATAGACCGTGCGAGTGGTAGTACCAAAATGTGGTGGATATTTTAATGTCGTATTATAATTCAGATGCACTCTGGTCCCGTCTTCAAACGTCATCCAAAATTCACTGTCATCATAAGTACTCAACTTATTATTTTCTACAACAGAGACCTCTTCCGATTCGTTCACATCAGTCTCAGGGACAGACGGCTGAGCAACAGGCACTTGTTCCACCGAATCCTGTAAAGGCTTAGCAGGCACTGATTTTAAATCCATCTTCTGTCCATTTGCCAGAACCAGTGTTGCCTTTTGTTTACCCATCTTCTCCGACCGGATCATAGCAATACGAACTTCATCCGAAATCACCGGCTGAGAATCCATCAGCCGCAAAGTCCAAAACCATATTGCAAAACCAATTATCGGCAATAAGAAGATAGCCGCATACCGTCCTATTTTGATCCAACGAGCAGAGCGAATAGAGAAATGCTTTTTCTGAAATCTTTCCCAAGCACGTGCTTCATCTACCTGGGCAAACTGTTTATACCTGTCAATCAAACAAGCCTCACGCATCAGACGATCATAGTTCTCTCTATTTTCTTGAGAACTATCAAGCCATGACTGCAACTGTTTTTTATCTTCTTCCGAAGCGTATCCCAGCAACTGATCATGGATAATAGAATTTATACTTCTTTTACGCTTTATCATATTATTTCAGGTTATTTATAATAAAGACGACTAAGAAGAAAAAATGGGGGACAGGATTCTGAAGTTTTTTTATTCAAAAGATACTTTATTTATTTAGAAGACCGTTCTTTTTGTACAATAATCAAGAAAAACAACGAACATTTTGTTCATTGCAAACAGGTGTTAACAAGTAAAGCGGATTGAGTGTTATGCTTCTTTTTAGGGAAGTAACATTTGTAATAATAGAAAATGATAGGAGCCTAATTTTTTTCTAAGGAAGGACATTGCTCTCTTCTTTTGAGTCTTCACAGTTTCAAGAGAAACATGGAGTGCAGTGGCAATCTCCTCGTTCTTCTTGCCTTCCATATACATCAAAAAAACTTCCCTGCACCGATCCGGCAGCGCATCAATTGTCTGAAGAAGCTGGCGATAGACTTCTTCACTAAAGAAGCCCTCTTCCTCCTCTTCCATCCTAAATGTAGTGGAATGACTATCAAGCATCTTCTGAAGATAGTTGCCTTCCACATCCTTATGTTTCAAATAATCCAAGGAAGCATTTCTGACAGAGTTATACAGATAAACCCTGAATGAAGCCAGAGACCGGAAAAACATCTTTTTCTCCCAAATAGTGGAGAATAACTCCTGGACAATATCTTCTGCAGATTCTGAATCTCCGACAATTGTTATTGCATAGCAAACCAATGCTTTATAATAATTCTTATAAAGCAGTCGGAAAGCAGCCGCATCCAACTTATTAATTTGTTCTATGGAAATCTCATTGTTAGTCATTTCGGGAGTTTTGCGCCAAAAATACAAATTAAATAATAATGTTCTATACAGAAAGACTGATATTTTTCTCTCGGGCAATCTAGTTGTATGGTACTTTCCAAAAGATATCCGCCTATAAAAGATTCACCCGGATTTACATTCGACAATGTAAACCCGGGTGAAAAATGCTCAATATTGCATAGAAGAAATCTTTAAAAATATCTCTTACAATATTGTTTTCATAGAGACAAATTAATTAAGAGAGAGTTTATGTAATAGAGATTTATTCAATTTCCGTAGCTTTATTAATGCGGTAGATCAACAGGTCATAATGAGAACGATCTGCCTCAGGCGCCGTCGAAATTGCTTTCTTGAGCATGTCTTTCGTACGCATCAACAAGTCAAAATAGTAAGCAGCTATTTTTGTCTGGTTGGTATAGATCGGTGGAATTGAAGAGAAGCCTGCTACTTCTTCTGCATTTTGCAATGAATACATCTTCATATCCACCTTTCCGCCATTTCTCAAAGCAGCCAGATTGATCTCCGGTTTGCCGGTAGCCGCAAATCCTGTTTTTGAGGCTTTGAAACTACCAATAGGCGCAGTTGCTGTCGATGTTGAAATAATACTTTCCAGAAACGCTGTCTGTAGTGCTCTCTCGAAATTCTCCAACGGACGATGCTTCAAGACACCTTCCCAAACAATTCCATAGATATCATCCAGATATTCCGAAGCAGTATATGCTGCATCCGGGAAGCGTTCTGTACAAACCTCGACATAAGGCAGACGTCCGAAAATACCATTAAAGATATCCAAACGTAAACGGTCAGCCTTCTTATCTGAAATTTCAAATTCATTCAAATGAGCGGTATCGTCCACCCAATCCAGATTCTTTGCCAGTTCCAATGCTTTACTCAAAGCTGCTTTCTGTTTCTCACGATCTACCATTGAGTAACTTGGTATCGCATCCTTCTCGCGAATATCATTCAAGTAAATACCGCCAATATAACTCAGTATTGCATAAATACGCCCGCTCAGTCTTTCACTAAGGGCAGAGTGTACACGTCTGCGCATTAAAAAATCACGGTCTTCCTTGGCAAACCAACTATAATAGTTCTCAAATCCTTTGCGAACATTAGGAAGCATATAGTCGAATGATTTCAAATGGTCATCTCCCAGACTTCCGCGACTATTACGAGGATCAGAATCAAAACGTGACTGATTACGTATATAAGCATAATATGGGTCTCCCGTATGTTCACGAATCCAGCTATCCAACGTCTCTTTTTCTTCCTGTAATGAAGAAGCATAGATAGGCTGATATAAATATTTAATCACCAGTTCGTCATATGGACCAGGCTTTGTATTAACCAAACACACTCCATTACGAACATCCTCCTCCGTAGCTACGTCATTAATGATTACGCCTCCCATAACAGAAGAAGCGAGACCATACTTTTGAGTAAAGCTTGCCGAACGCAATGAATCCACCGGATAAGCACAGGAAGCTCCCCAGTTCATTGTAAGTCCCAATCCGGTTCCTACAGCCTGAGCAATAGCAGCCTGAATCAACTCACCCTGTATCTCCTGCGGGAAAACAGTAGTACGCACACGAGGATCAATAGCAACAGTGGCCCCTATACGGTCAGCATACTGAACACTGATCATATTTGCATTAATCAGAATAGACGCGTTCAATATTTCACCGGTACGTGTATCTGAGTGTATCGTTGTCTGTGCCGAATTCAGCCAAGAAGCCGAATAACGTATTGTCATACAGTCAAAGCTGTTTGCATTGAACAATGTGTCATTCTTCGGGAATTCTTTCACACAAATAACATCTTTAAAGCCGATCTTCTCAAATGCCTTATTCCATGATTCCGCACCAGCCTTGATATACGGATTCCATTTGACAGGCATCAGACTGTCGATATAGAACACCAGTTGTTTGACTGGCCGAACCAGCTCGCCACGGCGATAGGCAGCAGAGTCGGAAGGCTCGATACGCCAACGTTTTGCATAGCGTATACTCTTCACTTCCTGAGTTGCCCCTGAATAATCACTTTTCAATTGTGTAGTCAATCCCAAACGTGAGTCAGCCAGGCGAGGAGTCATCGGCTCCTCGGGCAGAATACAAAGCATTTTAGTGACGACCGCTGTCAACGGTACGTCTTTGTACATATTGTATGCTCCCATCAGCGTATGGTCGACAGTATATGACAACTCTTCACGTACACTTATATGATTTTCTGAAGCCGATACACCCAAAATAGCAGATTTATCCGATTGCAGAGAATGATCGCGCGACACGAATCCATAGTATCCGTTAGCCGATGTCGAAGGGAAAGGTTTGGTAAAAGCAGATCCCTCCAAAAGTAATCCCTTCATATCTACCACAAGTGCAGAACTATCCGGAGTGCAAGCCAATACCTTAAAGCTTTTGAAAATACCCGGATTATGCGCATTGTCCAACGCACGTGCGATATAAGCATCACCACTGGTATTTACCGGCTTACTCAATAAAGGCATACGTGCCACAAGAGTAGAATCGATCATCTCAAAACGGAAACGTACGTCGGTACCCCCTAACTGTCCGGGAGCTCCTTCACCACCGTCACTCGTATTTTCAATAGAAGAAGCAAACAGCATCTCACGGCCTAACATGGCAACCGGGAACTCCACATACACTTTCCCTTCCACCTTATGAATAGTCATCAGCCCGTGTGCTGTCTGAACTTTCTTATTCTTGAACAGCTTCTGATATGGTGTCAGATTTTCCTTCTTATCTTCTTTTTTCTTCTTTTTAAAAGGCCAGAAAGCATTTCCTTCCTGTGGCAGGCAACATGCAAAAAGAAGCAATAAACAAAGTATCTTACTATATCTATTTCTCATACTTCCTATCATTTTAATGCCTGGTCAATTTTGTACAACAATAAGCGGTAGTGGCGTTGTGTATCAGCCGAACCGGTAGAAGCACTTGCTGCAACCAGACTACGAACCTTCTTCAACTCACCGTAGTATATATGTTCCATCGGTTCGATCGGTGCTTTCAGATCTACATCATCATCAAATCCACTGATTTCCTCCAAACGGGCAGCCTGCATCTCACGAGGCTTGTTATTAAAACATCCCATAAATTCCTCCGAGATGATTCCGAAACGTTCGCGCGAAGCAGCTTTCAGCCATTCGGGCACTTCAATGTGAGCATACATATCTGCGATACCTTTACGGGTAGCATTCTTTGCAACCCCTGCAACCGAACCTTCAATCAGCTTCGTCAGATAATTCATCTGCAAACGCATTTCTGTTTCTGTCAAGGTTCTTCCGGCGCGGGTAGGAGCCCATACAAAACGTTCTATATCGGCAAGATATTCTTTCTGAGTATAAGGAGCTGATGTCGCCTTACCCGAACAGATAGCCACCGCACCACAACGAGACAAGATACCATCAATAATTGCATCTTCCATCTGCATGGCCACAGAAGTACGGATAGGGAATTCTTTCAGTGTTTCGCGTGCATCCAGCCACGAAAGGTCCTTCAGTTCATTCAATAAGAAATTCAAAGCCTTTTTTTGTTGTTGCTTCGATACAGTTTTAAAGCTTGGGCGCTGATCACCGTCATAGCGTTCGTTCAGATAAATACCACCGATATCTCCCAAAACGAAAGTCAAATAACGTACGTAAGCATATACAATTTCGTCATAAACAACCGTGCGGAACTCAAAATCCTTATCCTTATCCGCTACCCAATCATTGATATGCTTTAGCAGATATTGCAAGTTGCGACGTCCATATTCAGAAGCTTTCACCGGGTCATCTCCCAAGTCTTCCTCTACTGAACTTGGGTCAAAACGACGTCTGAATTGTTGTTTACCATAGCGATATTTAACATCTCCAGACTTCTCACTGATCCATTTATCCAAAATAGGAATTTCTTCCTCTGCCGTTTTAGCCTCAAAAATCGGGGTGTACAGCCAGGCAATAGCATAGTAATCATACGCTCCCAGTTCCGGAGGAGTCAAACGCACGCCTCTCTCTTTATCACCCGGTTGAGCAATATAATTGTTACGGGCATAGTCCATAATAGAGTAGGTCGTACCAAACTCCTGAGTAAACTTCGGATCACGCAAAGATTCCACAGGGATAGAAGAAGAACCTGCCATATTGTGCATCAATGACAATGTATGTCCTACCTCATGCGAGAGCACATAAGCGATACAATCTCCCAGCAAGTCTTCACGCAAAACAACATCACGTACTTCCTCATCAGCAGGGGCAGTCTGCAAGAAGCGCCAGTACTGAACCAACTGCACAATATTGTGGAATACCGTAACAGATGCATTAATGATTTCTCCGGAACGCGGATCTATCCAAGAAGGTCCCATCGCATTGGCCACCGTAGACGGAGCATAACGTATACAGGAATATTTGATATTCTCCGGATCGAAGTTCGGATCATCTTTCGGGAAATCTTTCGGGAAATCTTTTGCAATGATGGCATTCTTAAAACCGATCTTCTCAAACGCTTTCTGCCATACTTCAACTCCTTTATGGATATATTTATTCCAACTCAACGGAAAAGTATCATCAATGTAGAAAACAATAGGTTTCTTTGGTTCTACCAGTTCGCCACGGAGATAGGCTGCCGAATCCGATGGTTCCAGATTCCATCTGTGAGCAATGTGACGAGTACGCAACCCACGACCTTCGGAAGCAAATTCTACTACAGAGTGTTCAAAAATACCAATACGTGGATCAGCATAACGGGGACGCATCGGTTGTTCAGGCAACAGAATGAAGCTACGATTCATAACCGCAGTAAACGGCATTTTCTTCACTGCATAATTTCCCTTCATACCCACGCTGATTTTGTAGGTCAGTAAAGAACGTATACTCACATTATCCTCAAAGCCTTTGACTCCCTGAATAAATGAGCTTTCCTTCTCAAAATCCTTACTAATATCGGCTCCCATCATCTCCATCATTGAATATGGTGAGAACGGAGAAAGGTTCTTTTTATCGCTCAGCAGATAGTCTGTCATATCGAATACCACTGCCGTGCTATCGTTATTATATGCTTTAATCTCGAATGTTTCAGCGATTGCCGGCATGGTACTGCTTACCAAGCGCTTCTTGATTTCACGATCTTCAGAGAACTGCCCTGCCTGTACACGACGCAATGTAATAGTTGAGTCGCGTTGCACAAAACGAATCAGAAAAGGATCACCTGACTTCTCTCCTACACAGCCGAACTGGTTATCGGTCGTTTCCACGATGGTAGAACCAAGTAGAATATCCCGATTCATCACCTTAATCGGCAACTCAAAGTAGATTTTATTATCCAACTTGTGAAGAGTAATGAAACCTTTAGCCGTGGTGACTTTCTTGTCTTTAAACAGTTTGTCGTACTTGGTTTCCTTCTTCTCTTTCTTTGTAGTTGCTTCAGTAGAAGCTTTCTTCTTGTTTTTCTTCTTAGCCACAGCGGGGCTGATCATCGCCCCACATAGTGCAACCAGAAGAAGTAAATACAGTTTTTTCAAGGTTTTATCGTTTTTAAGTTTTAACTAAATGACTCATTCCAAGATTCTTTCCATTTATAACGGACCTGAATAATCTTTCCAAAATCTTTCTCATGGAATAATACAAATTTATTTTCAGCATCAGTCACTTGAATTACTTTATTTTGTTGGATTACATATTTCTTAAGAGTATAATCCGAATTATCATCTTCTCCTTTCAGAATAAACACATCACCACTCTCTAAACCTACTATAATGTATTTATTATTAAAACATTCAGCATCAATAGAAGCAATAGGAGAATCGAACTGAGCACATGTATACAACTTATTTCCATCCGTATAGTAAAAATAAAGAGTCTCTCCTTTACTTATGAACAAGTAAGGCGCTTTATCTTGATTACGACACAGATAAAAGCAGTTCTTGGAAGTGCCGTCAATCACTGCATCAAGTCCTTTAATCTCACTTTGAGATATAAAACTAGCACCCACTTTAGTTACAGAACTACCTCCTCCATAAGCTTCTACTTTAAACTTCTGCATATAAAACTTGCCAGCTTTATCTTTAATGATAGACATATAAGAAATATCTCCCCAATCCACTAGGCTAGCACCCACAAAATATACCGAATAATCCTTCATATTATCCAGTCTGGCATCAGAAGGTCCGTACTCATATTCTTCCACTTTCAACGGTAATACCTTTCCTGAATAATTATAACCTTGCCAATTTTTATAATCTGCAATATGTAGATACTGCGCTGAATTCTTATCATAAAGTACCATACCTCCATGTTCATCGAATGGAGCATACGCAATCATGCTACCATCCACTTTTATCTTTCCTTCTTTATCTGACGTCAACGGGCGATCAAGAAAATTACTGGAGTTAAACAGTAAGTTACTATCCTTTACACGTGTATAGATAGTTCCATCTTCACCAATTGCCATTGTAAGGAATTGCATATCAATAACTCCCACCGAAACAAATCCTTCCGGATATGACTTACTAAGAAACATTTGAGATAATATACCTTCTTGTTTATAACTGCTACCCGATATGTCAATTGCTCCCTGACCACCTTTCTGTGCTACCCACAGCCAACTCGTTTTATCTTCTCCATCCCAACGCTCTGTCCAGTGCGGATACATAGAAACAGGCTGAGTACCCATCGGGACACCATTAATCATTGAATAGATGTCACGTGTAACAACAGGTTTAAGTATACCCTCTTCAGTCTGTTCTCTCAAAAAAGACAGAGTACTATTTCCTTCTTTCTCAGATAGTACAACCCATCCATTAGAAGCATAAGCAGAAGAAACAGAAATGTAAGTAGACCCAAAATAAGTAACCCCCGTATTGTTATCCAATACTGCCAATCTCAGTTCTTTAGTGCTCGCAATAGTATCTGCTATCCATTCCAAATCTTTGGTATCTCCAATGACATGTCCATCAAAAGTCCACTCATACGATAAATCTGAATTCTCTTTTCCTAAGGTAAAAACTAATTCAGGTTTCGATATCACTTTATCTCCTAACGCATAAAAAGAACTTTCAGTCTCTACAGAGATTTCAATATCGTTCATTTCCCTATAATCATAATTTCCTTTATCCTCATAGCAAGAGGTGATGGCTAAAAGGGACATTACAGTTAATAATATCTTTATTTTCATATTTCAGTCTCTATTCTAATTAGTTAATAGGTACAGTCATCGGGAATTCGTCACCGGTTGTATCATTTTTATCCATTATTTCGTTCTCAGCAATATAGTACTTGAACATCAGTGCATATTGGCGTTTCTCAGCAGTACTTAACTTTCCAAAGTCTACGACATTAGTACATCTTACAAACTCTTCATATTTCTTTCTGGAATATGTACCTAAATACAACTTAGTGACATCATTCGTCCACCACAAAGGTTTACTGATGATATTGTTGAATATAATTTTGATTTGTTCGTACTCCGGTATAGATCCCTTAAAATACTCATTCGGAAGGAGTTTCAAGCATAACTTTACATTCTCTTTTAAATCTTCCGTCTTTATCAATGTAACTTCTAGTGTATCGCTGGATAAACCAGCCTTAAACATTGGACTATCGAGCAAACGATAATTCTTCTGATCAGCATTCTTTATCTTATCCTTACTCTCATCCTCCGTTACTACACCTACCTTGTAAGGAGTATTTTCCGCAAACGGTTTTCCTATCAGACTCAAACCGATCTTGACTGTAATTTGGTCACTGGTAGGATAGTTGTTGAACGATACTTCAATATTCTCTTCCTCACTATCTTTCAATTGGCTAAAATATAGATACTGTTCACCGATATAAGGCTTAATTTCATCTTCCGAGCATCCCCAAAAGCAAAGAGATATTAAAGCTAATAAAATATTTTTTTTCATCTTTCTTTTTCGTTGATTATCATACATTAAATATCTTCATTATCCGGCTTATCAAATACAAAAATCGCATTATCTACCGGTTTTTTATCCAATCGCTTATATTGGAAAAATAATTGTCCTTCTCCTATAAACTCTTTACGCATATCTTTCAATAACTCTATATGAAATCCTTCCAATGAACCAATGCTCTTTTCTAGATTGGTAGTCAAAATACCTCTTGCATAACGTACTTCATCCAACATCTTACCAGCTTGGGAATATTCGCTTTTACGAGCAAAATACTCGCCCATAATGTAATACATCTCACTCAAGCGTATCCCCGGAATCATATCCGAACCATCTTGTCCCAACTTAATATCGTATTTCAAAGAATATACATTGGATGTGAAAGCCCCCGTTTGCAAAGAGAAACGTTTATCCTCTTTTTTCTCCTCTTCACTTGCAAAAATATTATCACTATCGAGAATAAACATCGTTTGATTTCCTTTTGTAATATAAGGAATATAGTCTTCTTGCAATGTTTTATTAAAGAAACACATAATAATGCTATTATAGTCCTTCAAATTCGTATCCAAGCTTGAGTAACTAACAAAATTGAAACAGGGTTCTGAAGTATTTCCATTCGGATAAGTAGCTTCCACTACCTCTTTCGCCTCTTTGTAAGCTAGCTCATACTCTCCTCCCCAATAATATACACGCGCCAGAATAGCAGCTACGGCATAGTAATTCATACGATATCCTCTATAAGCAAAGAATATATCACTGGATGCTATATCATTAGAAAGTATACTAGACGCCAGCATACGATAACCCGTACTCATCCAGATTTTATGTTCATCAGTTATATCACATTTAGATAATAGTTCTTTCGCAGCTTTTAGATCCCTGATTGCCTTCGAAAGAATCTCTTTGCTGCCCTCATAGGAAGGTACAAGGGTAGGATACACCTCTACATAAGGAATATAAGACTTGCCATCATCCTTAGAGATAGCAGGAGCAAACAAGCGAAGCAGATCAAAATGCATGAAAGCGCGCAATGCCAGTGCTTCTCCCCAAATCATGTTTTTTTCAAATTCCCCCTCTTTAAAAACGGAAGGACTTGCTTCACTAACATTGAGAATCAAGTTATTACAATTAGCAATATTATTATAACTGACAGACCATATATTGGAAATGAATGTTTTTACATCCGAGTCCTCAAACTGAAACTTTGCAGACTTATAGTAAGCCGAAGTCTTTGGTATAAAATTACTGCCATTATCTGTTTTATAATATTGTGCAATTGCATCCATAAATCCCCATGACATAGTTTGCCCATACATGGAGGAAGTTCCCAGATTCAGATATATTCCGTTCAGAGCATTACGATATCCATCTCCTATTTCGAAAAGCTTGTCTCCATTCACTTGGTTACTCGGTGATACGTCCAGCCAATCACTACAACTTGCAGTACA
>OGXG01001514.1_pt1 | contig 11482 bp, 10 predicted proteins | sample 1576251 | NCBI WGS metagenome assembly OGXG01 (sample SAMEA3541533, study PRJEB24748) | human gut metagenome | biome: human gut; feature: human-associated habitat; material: faeces | place: China | collected 2012
GGACGAGATGGGTGTCGGGATCAAACTGCATGATCGCCCAAAGACTGCTTTTCCATCCTTCACCGACAAAAGTCAGTCGTTTGTTTTCTATGATATAAGGATATTGGTGGGAGTCGATTTCGATCTCAAGGTATCCGGAGGTAGATTGAGTGACAATACCTTGCGCAGTTAATGGGATTTCCCAATCGACGGAGAAGTTCTTTAAGGTAATGTTCCGGCAATGATCCAAAGTGAATGGCTGCATCCGGCCATGCATAATAAACTCAGAACCATTACCGTCAATCGTCAGATCATTGATCTGCTCCAATAGCACGGCGAGAATTTTGGGATTAACATCGTAGGTGTTCGTTTCGTGATAATCTTTTTCGATAGCATGTTGTGCCCAGAAGTCATATCTTCCTTTTGGAAAGACAAGTGTGGAACCTGGATATTGCTTGCAAGCATCGATTGCCTTTTGTATAAATGGCACTGCGTTGATACGGCTGTCGGGTTTCAAACCGAAATCGGATACGGAAATAATCTTGCTTGCCGAAATGCTGTTTGCACAAAGTAAAAGTGCAGATAGTAAGCATGTCTTTAATGATAGGAATGTTCTCATGTGTTTTTATAGTTTAATTGGGGTAAATAGGTAAAATCTAATGTTTGTGTTTTTCCCAGACACCTCTGGTGAAATCCGGTATTTCTACAGGAATACTTCCGTTCAATACCGACTTCTCGCTTAATTCGGTGATACACGACCATTCGGCTGCATCATAAACGTCCATGTCAAGGGGCAGTCCGTTGCGCAGGCAATATATTAACCGATAATCCATTACATAGTTCATTTCGTTCGGTAATCCTTTACGATGTGCTTCCTCGCCGATGGTGGCGCTAAAAGGGTGTTTATAGAGAGTTAATACTTGTTCAAGTGCTTCGCCTTCAAGCGGAGTATCTCCATGAGAATCCAGGGCAATGCATGGTACCGGATATTTTTGTGCAAAGCCGAGTGTGCCGCATACTGTTTGCAGGCGACTGTAAGGGCGGGGAGTCGAAACATTATACTGAAGCATGATCGTTTTCCCTTTGGCGGTATGGATAAGCGTGGTGTTGACATCTCCCAGTTTATACTTTTGACGGGCTTCCGGTGAGTTCTCTCCGAATCTTTTCCGCGCATACTCGCTCATGCCGGCCTGATGGGTGGACATGGATACGAGATATTCCATCCTGTCATTGCGGTGGATGTCGAGGATTTGACAGGCAGGCCCTAGTCCGTGGGTGGGGTAGGGATTGCCTGTATGTTCGATACTGTATCTTTTTCCCCAGTGATTGTGGTAACCGCCTTCGCTCTCTTCGGCAAAATACATGGAACGGAGATCGTGAATATATGCTCCTTCTACATGCATTATTTCTCCGAGTACACCTTGACGTGCCATTTCGAGAGTAGTCAGGGCAAAAGGGTCATAACAGCAATTTTCCAGCATGATACAGTGGCGTCTTGTCTTTTCTGCTGTATCGACCAGTTGCCAGCATTCGGCTATATTCATGGCGGCAGGAACTTCGATAGCTACATGTTTGCCGCATTCCATTGCATAGGTTGCCATTTGGGTGTGAGTGAGCCAGTCTGTACAGATAAAAATTAAATCCAGATCGTTGCATTCACACATCTTTCGCCAGCCGCCTGGTCCGGTATATCCCGTGGCTTCGGGGTGCTTTGCTTCTTTGAGTATGAGTTGGGCTTTGTTCAAGTTACCTTCCCTGATTTCGCTGAGAGCTTTGATTTCGGTTCCTTCTATTTGCAGATAACGTTGCAGGGTGAGTAGCCCTCGATTCCCCAATCCTATGATTCCGATGCGGACAATTGGGATAGGGGGGTGTGCCAATTGCAGTACGTGTGATTGCGTTGGAGAATCTTCCATGTTCTTAGAGGTTTAAAGTTATACAAAAAAAGAGAATCTAATTTCTCAGATTCTCTTTGAAGAGCGGAAGACGGGGCTCAAACCCGCGACCCTCAGCTTGGAAGGCTAATGCTCTATCAACTGAGCTACTTCCGCAATTTTTGTGGGCAAAGATGGATTCGAACCACCGAAGTCGAAAGACAGCAGATTTACAGTCTGCCCCATTTGGCCACTCTGGTATTTGCCCTTTTTTTGCTTTTGAGGAGGTTTGTTTCTCAATTGCGGTGCAAAGATACAACTATTTATTTAAACTCCAAACAAAATCGATCATTTTTATTGCAGTAATTGCACATTCGTCTCCTTTGTTACCCAGTTTGCCACCGGCACGATCCTCTGCTTGCTCCATTGTATTTGTGGTAATTAATCCGTAAATAACTGGTATATCGCCAGTTGCGTTTAATTCGGTAATTCCTTGAGTCGCTCCCATACAAACATAATCAAAATGTGGAGTATCTCCTTTAATTACGCAACCAATTGCAATAATTGCATCAAGATCGCAATTTTCCATCATTTGATTGGCGCCAAAAGTTAGTTCGAAACTTCCCGGTACAGTTTTTACCAGAATATTTTCGTCTTTTGCTCCATGTTTTTTTAATGTATCGACTGCGCCTTTCAGTAAAGCACCGGTAATATTGAAGTTCCATTCGGATACGACAATGCCAAATTTCATTGCTTCTGCATTCGGAACGGAATTGAAATCATATTCGGATAAGTTATGGTAAGCTGTTGCCATAGTAAATTAAAAGTTGAGAATTATAAAATGAAGTTTGAAAGTATGGGAAATTAAGAAGAAAGGCACGGATTTCACGGATTCCACGGTTTTAATAGATAATCCGCTTAATCCGGTGTAATCCGTGCCTCGATCTCCTTATATAATAAGGTATTATTTTTTCATCAATTTAGCCTGTTCGATATATTTGTCGATGTCCATAGCTTGATAAGACTGGAAGTATTTATCCTTGATCTTAGTGTAAGCGTTTACTGCATCGTCATATTTTCCTTGTTTTACCAAGATTTCTCCGGCTTGTATCAGGAAAATCGGGCTTAATGTGTTATTGTCAGCTTTGTCTGCTGCCGACAGTAAAGTAGAGGCAGCTTTGTCCAGTTGACCAAGTTGTGCATAGCAGTTACCTGCAGCACCCAAGATTGCCGGAGCAACCATTTGGTCTTTTCCATTGAAGCTATCCAGCATCTTCACTGCTTCTTCATATTTGCCAAGTTGTGCGTAGCAAATACCAGCATAAGCTTTTGCCAAATTAGCAGCTTTTGTTCCGCTGTACTCATCAGCTACTTTCAGGAAACCTGTGTAACCGATGCTGTCACCGTTTAAAGCCTGTTCAAAAGCATCCTGTTCAAAGTATTCCTGTCCTTTGAAAAGAGCTGCTTGTGCTTTTTCTTCACGTGGTTCAGCATAGAGGTTTTTGTACATGATAAAACCTGCTACAATAATAATCACAGCAACAACACCGCCAATAATTGCGTTTTTGTACTTGATAAGAAATGCTTCCGATTGTGTCAGTGCATCTTCTACGTTCAGATGTTCGTTCTGATTCTTTTGTTCTGCCATTTTATATGATTCTTTTTGTTATTATTCACAGTTTGATATTTCGACTCGCAAAAGTAGTTTTTTTATATCTACAAATGAAATTTAGAAGCATCTTTTTTTGTTTTACACCCGAAAACCACGAAAATCTTGCTACTTTTGTGAACAAATTAACGTGTGCACAATGATACTGAAACGAATATCTATATTAAATTATAAGAATCTGGAAGAGGTGGAGCTGGGATTCTCTGCCAAACTGAATTGTTTTTTTGGACTGAATGGGATGGGGAAGACGAATCTGCTGGATGCAGTGTATTTCTTATCCTTCTGTAAAAGTTCCGGCAATCCGATTGATTCTCAGAATATTCGTCATGAACAAGACTTCTTTGTCATCCAGGGTTTCTATGAAGCGGAGGACGGAACTCCTGAAGAGATTTATTGTGGAATGAAACGCCGTTCGAAGAAACAATTTAAACGGAATAAGAAAGAATATAGTCGTTTCTCGGATCACATCGGCTTCCTGCCTTTGGTGATGGTTTCACCTGCCGATTCTGAATTGATAGCCGGAGGGAGTGATGAACGTCGCCGGTTTATGGATGTAGTGATTTCGCAGTATGATAAAGAATATCTTGAAGCACTGATACGGTATAATAAAGCATTGGTGCAGCGTAACACATTGCTGAAGAGTGAGTTCCCGGTGGAGGAAGAATTGTTTCTTGTATGGGAGGAAATGATGTCTCAAGCCGGTGAAATCGTTTTCCGGAAGCGTGAAGCGTTTATCCGGGAGTTTATTCCTATTTTCCAATCTTTCTATTCTTTTATTTCTCAGGATAAAGAGGCTGTGGGATTATCTTATGAGTCTCATGCACGGGATGCTTCTTTGTTGGAAGTGTTGAAGCAGAGCAGGGAGCGGGATAAGATAATGGGGTTCTCTTTGCGGGGGATTCATAAGGATGAGTTAAATATGCTGTTGGGCGAATTTCCGATAAAGAAAGAAGGCTCGCAGGGACAGAATAAGACATATCTGGTGGCGTTAAAACTGGCACAGTTTGATTTCTTGAAACGTACGGGCAGAACTGTTCCTTTATTATTATTAGATGATATTTTTGATAAACTGGATGCTTCCCGCGTAGAGCAAATAGTGAAGTTAGTGGGCGGAGACAATTTCGGGCAGATATTTATAACGGATACGAACCGGGGGCATCTGGACCGTATTTTACATAAGGTAGGTAGTGATTATAAGATATTTCGTGTAGAAGAGGGTACAATTCAAGAAATGGAGGCTGACGATGAAGCGCAATGATGCCGAACAAATAGGAAAACTGATTCAACAGTTTCTTCGTCAGGAGAGTTTGGAATCTCCGCTGAACGAACAAAGACTGTTGGATGCCTGGCCTCAAGTCTTAGGACCGGCGGCGGCTTATACCAGCAATCTTTATATTCGTAATCAGACATTGTATGTGCATCTTACTTCTGCTGCTCTCCGGCAGGAGTTGATGATGGGGCGTGAAGTATTGGTGCGCACACTCAATCAGAGAGTCGGTGCTATGGTTATTACAAACATTATTTTTCGTTGAGGAAAGGGATTCTGTCTATAACCTTTATACCCAGCTTGCGAAGTGTTTCGGTTGCACGGCTGTAATAAAAAGGATTTTCCAGATATTGATTATTGTGAGCATCTACACCGATGATAGCGGTACAACCTTCATGGGCGGCTACTTTCCAGAAATCCGGGTAAGGAATGGTGGTGATTCCATGAATGTCATTATACTCTTCATAACCAAGATTATATTCCAACGGTAGGTTTAACCGTGCTGCTGTCCGGCAGATATGTCTGCTGACCAGTTTGCAATGATGATCGAATTCCGGGTAGGAACGCATGAATAAATCCGGATGGGCAAGGTAGGCAAATAGTCCGCTTTCCATTCCTTCAATAGCACTCTCTTCATAGAGTTCGAGCATGTCTACCGAATCTGTATTCCGGCCGAAGTAGGGGAACTTCTCATCTGTGTGAAAATGGTGATTTCCAAAGATGATATAGTCCAGTTTATATTCTTTGATGATTCCTTTTAACCAGTGTATGTATTCAGGAAAGTATTCGCATTCCAATCCTATTTTTATGTTGATTTGATTTTTATATTTTTCTTGCAGCGAACGGATACTTTCCACATATCCCGGTAACTCTTCGGGAAGCATCCGGATGTCGGATATATAATCAGTGTGATATTTCCACGGAGTGTGGTCAGAAAAGCCTAATTCTTGATAGCTGCCTTTGATGGCACTTAAAACAAATTCTTCGTCACTCCCTGTCGCATGATGGCAGCGGGTGGTATGGGTGTGATAATTCGTCTTCATTGATTGTTATAATTATATCCATGCGGACGTCGAATGATTCCGCAGGAACTTCTTCTACTAATTGAAATGGGAAACAAATCCCAGCTTTGTAAGCTGTTGGTATGCGTGGCAAGAGGCGGTCGTAGTATCCTTTTCCTCGTCCCAAACGATTACCTTTTGCGTCGAAAGCGACTCCGGGAACGACGATGAAATCGATGGCTGCATAGTCTGTGAATGCTTCCCCGGTTGGTTCTTCTATGCCATAGACACCACAGATTGACATATTTTCAGGCCCGGTATATATCCGAAGCTCCAAATCATCGCCTACCACTACGGGGAGCAAGATTCGTTTCTTATTGCTCCATTTTTGGATAAACTCATGTGTGTCTACTTCATCATTTAGCGAATGGTATAGTAGTACGGTATTGGCCGCCCTGAAAGCCGGGTGGGTTTCAAGGGCGGTCAGTATGTTAGCTGATTGCAGCTTTCGCATAGTCGAATCCGCGTGTTGGGTCTTCAGTAATGCTATACGCTTGCGCAGTTCTTTTTTTCTTTCCATCTTTTTTGTCCTTTGTCACTTCTTCCTCTTCAACGGCTACCGGAGCTTTTGGGAAAGCTTCTCCTTTTTCGAGTATCTCAATGCCTTTAATGACGGTAGCATCTGTCTTGTTAAAATATTGAAGATAAGCTTCCAGTCCAAGCATATTGTAGATGATGTTACCAAAGAGGTTCTTCTCCAAAAGTTTGTATGACTTCTGAATGAGGATATTTCTTCTTTTCACTCCTTTGCTGTCGGCAAAACGGACAAACTGTTCTACCAATCCCTGATGACGAAGATAATTCAGCAATTCTTCCTCTGTTTCATATTGGCTAAGTTTCTTCCGGTTATTGTCGGTGTACTGGAATGTGAATTGAATAGTCAGTCCCCGATTGATAACAGTAGAAAGATAAGAGGTGACTCCCGTTGTATCTTGTGGTACGAATATATCCGGCATGATACCACCACCGCCATAAACAGTACGTCCTAGGCTGGTGTTATAACGTTCGCTCTCATTCTGCTTGATACTGTCGCGTGAGAAGAATTCCCCATGTTCGTAACGGGTATATAAATCCAGTTCGTAGTTACGATCTTTACCGCTTTCGTATGGGCGTTGGATGCAGCGTCCGGATGGAGTGTAGTAGCGGGCGATTGTCAGACGAATAGCCGAACCATCACTGAAATCGATAGGCTGTTGCACAAGTCCCTTACCGAAAGAACGGCGTCCTACAACTGTTCCCCGGTCATTATCCTGGATAGCTCCAGTGAAGATTTCACTGGCAGAAGCAGAACTTTCGTTAATCAATACGACAAGTGGCATTTTCTGACAACTACCTGTACCGTTAGCATATTCTTCAGCACGTGGATATTTACGGCCTTGAGTATATACGATCAGCTTGCCTTCAGGTAGGAATTCATTTACCATGCGGATGGCAGCTTCCATATATCCTCCGGTATTATCGCGCAGGTCAATGATCAGACCTTTACATTTTTTATGGTTGAGTTGCGCTAATGCATTGAGCAATTCTACATGGCTGGTACGTCCGAATTTGCTGACTTTCACGTAACCGATGTCATCGTTTAGCATATAAGCTGCATCAACGGTATTTTGAGGAATGTCTCCACGGGTAATGTTGAAATGCAATAAGTCTTTTTCTCCTGTTCGTTTGATACCTAATTTCACTTGTGAACCTTTCGGGCCTTTCAGAGTGCGCATAGCCCGTTCGTTGGTTACTTTCTTACCGACAAACAAACTGTCGTCCACGGTAACAATACGGTCGCCCGCCATCAATCCTATCTTTTCAGAAGGGCCACCCTGAACGACTGCATTCACATGAATGGTGTCGTTCTGTATGGTAAACTGGATACCGATTCCGCTAAAGCTACCTTCCAGTTCCGAGTTGACTTCTTCGAGATTTTGGGCAGGGATATAAGTTGAATGTGGATCTAATTCGGCCAGAATCTGCGGCATGGCTTTTTCCACTAAATCGGCCATGTTTACGGTGTCGACATATTGATCGTCTACAATGCGTAACAATGCGTTTAGCTTATTGGAGGAACCGTTGATAATACCCAAACGGTTGCCGGCAAAATGCTTGGCATAAAATGTACCGATAAGAATCCCGACTACCACGCTGACTGCTATGATGACAGGTGTAAAACGTGAAGAGTTTTTTGTACTCATGTCTATTCCTTTTTTAAAACGTTCGTCTTCTTATTTATTCGGAGAGGAATGGTTATCTAATTCTGTGTAGATAACTTCGATTCCCGCCCGTTTTAATAACTCAATTCCATCTTCCAGGCGGTAATGTTCGGAGTAAACTACCCGTTTGATCCCTGCCTGTATGATTAACTTCGCACATTCGATGCAAGGAGAGGCGGTGACGTACATGGTAGCACCGTCGCTACTGTTGTTTGAACGTGCTATTTTGGTAATGGCATTTGCTTCCGCATGCAGAACGTATGGTTTTGTCAGATTGTTTTCATCTTCACATACATTCTCAAAACCGGAAGGCGTTCCGTTATATCCGTCGGAGATAATCATTTTATCTTTAACAATTAAAGCTCCTACTTTACGGCGTTGGCAATAGGAATTTTCAGCCCATATACTGGCCATGCGTATATAACGTTTGTCAAGTTCTAATTGTTTCTTTTCAGTGTCCATGTTGTTTACTATTTATTACTAACTACCCGGAAAACCATACGGAAAGTTTGTTTACCGGATGCCGGTTTGTATAAAAGGTATAAGTTATTACTATCTCCTTCGTAAGATGTAGCAGCATTAAGCCCCTCTATAAAATTTCTGGCGAGTTGGTCGTTACCATAATTACCTGCAGTGGTAACAGTAGCTTTAAAGCTGTTGTTTTTGGCATTGGCACTCCATTTCCCTTCAAAAGTACTGGTTGCAATGACAGTTCCTTTTATATTTCCGTTCATAACATCTCCATCTACTGTACCATCAAATACGATATTGTATGTACCATTCTTATTAAGCTCTTTGATACTTGCTTTTTCTTGTTCCTCATTCTCCCAAAAGCCAAACATCTCATGACCTCCATCCACAGTGATATAATTTAGTTTCCACGTTTTTCCTGTAAAGATAGCGGCTACATCGTCCGAATCATTACACCCTGAAAATAAAGGAAGCAATAGTAATAATCCTACTATTTTATAGATATTCTTCTTCATACGGTTATGTTTAATACTTAATACCTTATACTTAATACTTATTTCTTTATTCCATTTCTGATTAATAAAGCATCAATACTTGGTTCCTGTCCGCGGAAACGTTTATAAAGTACCATTGGATGTTCCGTTCCTCCTTTCGACAGAATATTATTGCGGAACGAATCTGCAACTTCCTGATTGAATATTCCTTTTTGCTTGAACAATGAGAAAGCGTCAGCATCCAGTACTTCCGCCCATTTATAACTATAGTATCCGGCGGCATATCCACCAGCAAAGATATGGGAAAACTGCGTACTCATGCAAGCTTCTGGTACAATCGGCAATATTTGTGCATCCTTCCAGGCTTCCTGTTCATAAGCTTTCACGTCTCCTTCAAAAGGAGTGTTGCGAGTATACCACGCCATATCGAGTAAACCGAAACTTAGTTGTCGCAGACAAGCATAGGCAATATTAAAATTAGAAGCATCTACAAGACGTTTTATTAATTCATCCGGTAAAACTTCTCCTGTCTGATAATGACGGGCAAATGTATTGAGGAAATCTTTCTCTATGGCGAAGTTCTCCATAATCTGCGAAGGAAGCTCCACAAAGTCCCAATATACATTGGTTCCGCTTAAACTTCTGTAAGTGGAATTGGCAAACATACCATGCAGGCTATGTCCGAACTCATGCAAGAATGTTTCTACTTCATTGAATGTTAATAAAGCAGGCTTATTCTCGGTTGGCTTGGTAAAGTTCATCACAACGGATACATGCGGACGGCTGTTTTCGCCAGTCTTTTTATCTATCCATTGGTCTTTGTAACTCGTCATCCAAGCTCCGGCGCGCTTACCTAAACGCGGGTGGAAGTCAGTATATAAGACGGCTAAGAATTTTCCGTCTTTATCAAACACTTCAAAGGCTTCCACTTCTTTATGGTAAACCGGAATTTCTGTATTTTTCCGGAAAGTAATTCCATATAACTTTTCAGCTAGTCCAAACACTCCTTTCTTCACTTGTTCCAATTCGAAGTAAGGACGGAGCATTTCTTCATTGATATTGAATTTTTTGTCTTTCAGTTTGTTTGAGTAATAACTCCAGTCCCAAGGCATTACAACGAAATCATCTCCCTGCTCTTCGCGGGCCAGTTCTTGTATTTCTTTGTATTCTTGTTGTGCGGTAGGAGCGTATGCTTCCAGCAGTTGGTTGAGCAGCTTGTATACAGACTCACTGTTTTCAGCCATTCTTTTCTTTAGCGTATATTCCGCATAATCTTTGTATCCCAATAGCTGGGCTATTTTCATACGTGTATTGGCTATATTTTTTACGATATCGATATTATTGAATTCGTTATCGTGCGTACATTTTGTATTGTAAGCCATATACAATTTCTGGCGTAAATCACGATTGTCGGAATACGTCATGAAAGGAACGTAGCTTGGAGCATGAAGCGTGAACGCCCATCCTTCTTTTTCTTCGCTCTTGGCTGTTTCAGCAGCAGCTTCTATGATAATTTCGGGTAATCCGGCGAGACTTTCCTTTTTTGTCAACAGCATCTGATAGGCATTTGTCTCTTTCAGGTTGTTTTCACTGAAAGTAAGCGTCAGTTTACTCAACTCGTTTGTCAGGCGGCGGTACTCTTCCCGTGCTTCTCCTTCCAAATTGGCACCATGACGAACAAAACTGTTGTATGCATTTTCCAGTAACTGTTTTTGTTCCTGTGTCAGTTGCAAAGTCTCTTTTTGGTTATACACTTCTTTCACACGTGCGAATAACTTTTCATTCAGTGTGATATTATTGCTGTGTTCACTAAGCAACGGCATAATCTTTTGAGCGAGTTCTTGCAGATCGTCATTCGTTTCTGCGCTCAACATATTACCGAAGACGGCAACTACTTTATCCAGTAATTCCCCTGATTCTTCGAAAGCTTCTATCGTATTGCTAAAATCAGCCTTTTCCGGATTCTGTATGATAGCCTCTATTTCAGCATTTTGCAGCTTGATTCCTTCGAGGATAGCAGGCTCATAATGTTCAGTTTCAATCCGGTCGAACGGCACGGTTCCGTGCGGCGTATGGTATTGCCCGTAGAAAGGATTCTGGGCGTTTGTTATATTGCTCATAGTGCAAACTAGTATCAATGTTATTAATAATCTCTCCATAGAAGTACAAAGCTACTAAAATTGTCGCTTATTCAACGGATAACACGTTGCTTTTTAACAATATATAAAATGAAATGTATAAAAAAACCGCTACGGTTTCCCGCAGCGGTTTTCTATATGGTTCAAGCTTCTAATTAAGCGTTAACTGATGCCATGTGAGCGATCAAGTCAAGAACTTTGTTAGAGTAACCGATTTCGTTGTCATACCAAGATACAACTTTTACGAAAGTGTCAGTCAAAGCGATACCAGCTTTAGCATCGAAGATAGAAGTACGAGCGTCACCCAAGAAGTCAGAAGAAACTACTG
>OGXG01001522.1_pt1 | contig 11444 bp, 16 predicted proteins | sample 1576251 | NCBI WGS metagenome assembly OGXG01 (sample SAMEA3541533, study PRJEB24748) | human gut metagenome | biome: human gut; feature: human-associated habitat; material: faeces | place: China | collected 2012
CATTCATTATGTTCGCAAAGATGGTACTTATACTAACGGGTATCAATTAAAGAATCACGCAAGCCTTTGAGAATCTGTACAGCCTGTTCGGGAGTAGGCTCGCCAACCTTTACTGGCTGGAAACGACGCTCCAAAGCGGCATCTTTTTCAATATATTTTCTGTACTCGTTAAGAGTTGTTGCACCGATAACCTGAAAATCGCCTCTTGCAAGTGACGGTTTAAGGATATTTGCGGCGTCTGCACTGCCCTCTGCGGCACCCGCACCAACGATAGTATGAAGTTCATCAATGAAGAGAATAGTGTTCTTTGACTTTTTAACCTCGTCAATAGCCGCCTTAATTCTCTCCTCAAAGTCACCTCTGTACTTCGCACCTGCTACCATACCTGTGAGGTCAAGGCTGACAACTCGCTTGTCTTTAAGAATTTCAGGCACATTGCCCTTTGCAATTTCAAGTGCAAGTCCCTCTGCAACCGCAGTTTTACCTACACCGGGTTCACCGATAAGAACAGGATTGTTCTTTGTACGGCGGGAAAGAATCTGGATAACCCTCTGGATTTCCTTTTCTCTGCCGATTACAGGATCAATTTCGCCGTTCTTTGCGGCTTGAGTAAGATCTCTGCCAAATTTATCAAGAGCCGAACCGCCTTTCTGTGAACCGTTCGGAGCGGATTCGTTTTCAAAACCGCCGAATCCTTCCTCTGCACCGCCCTGCATACCTTTTGACACAGCCTGTGCAAGTCTTTCAACAGATACACCGAGTTCTTCAAGAAAAGCAACTGCGTAGCTGTCGCTCTCCGAAAGGATTGCAAGGAGCAAATGCTCTGTGCCTACATAGGTGTAGCCTGTTTTTGAAGAAATGATAACTGCGGCTCTCAGAACTCTCTTTGTACGGGGAGTAAAATCATCGGGAGTAAGCTCAACGAGCGACATTGTACCGTTAATGGATTCAAGCTTTTCACGGAGAGCATCTTCCGTTACTCCGCACTCATTAAGAGCTGTTGCGGCAACACCGCTGCCCTCTTTTACGAGTCCGTAGAGAATATGTTCTGTACCGACATAGTTGTGGCGCATTTCCTCTGCGCTTTCAATCGCAAGATTAAGCGCCTTGTTTGCTTTTTCTGTAAAACCTTTGAACTGATACATAAAATCATCACCCTTTCTTGTGGATAATGTATTAACTACTTATTTTCTATGAAAGAGCCTCTCTTAAAATTTTTGCCCTTTCAATATCTCTTTCCTGTGCGGAAAGATTTTTTCCTGCGTTTACCATAAGCGTTGCAGGCTCAATTTTTTCCATAAGAGAGTCAACAACCTCTGCGGTAACATCTTTTATCTGTCCCGACAAAATGCCGAAACGAACATTTGACAACAGCTTTAAAGCCTCGTCATGAGTCATAACCATTGCCGATTTCAACAAGCCTAAGCTTCTGCTTACGCTGTCCTGAATATCAATACTCTTTGCAAGTCTTTCTCTTGCCTGTTGTTCCTGAGAAACAAGCTGTTTTGTGATGTTCTCAAGATTTTCAATTGCGGCTTTTTCGGAGATACCGAGCGTTACCTGATTTGAAAGCTGATAAAGCGAACCGCTGGGTTCTGAGCCTTCACCGTAAGCACCACGGATTGTAAGTCCGAGCTTTGAAAGGTTGCCTGCAATTCTGCCGATTGTACGGTTCTTTTCAAGTGCCGGCAGATGGAGCATAACAGAGGCTCTCATGCCTGTGCCGAGGTTTGTAGGGCATTGTGTAAGATAACCAAGCTTGTCATCAAAAGCAAATTCAAGGTTTTCATCAAGCAGGGTGTCAAGCTTATCGGCTGTGTCATATGCCTGTTCAAGCGACAAGCCGTCTGTGATAACCTGAAGTCTTATGTGATCTTCCTCGTTAATCATAATGCTCATGCTTTCATCCTTGCTCAACAGCAATGCTCTGCCCTCTGTTTCGCTGATGAATTCTGGACTTACAAGATGTCTTTCAACAAGCGACACACCCTGTGCCTCTGTCAAATCATCAAGCTTAATCAGATTGAAATCCGAGGCAATTGAGCTGTTGCTGTCCCTGATTGCACTTGTAACCTTTTCAATAACCTTTTTTCTGCCCTGTTCGGACAGTCGGCACGGAAACGGGTAATCTTTCAGGTTTCTTGCAAGTCTTACTCTGGTGGAAATTACTTCGTTACTCATAATTAAGCCTCCATTTCCTTAATCTGATCTCTTAACTCTGCGGCATGTTCAAAATTCTGTTCCGAAATTGCCTTGTCGAGTTCCTTTTTAAGTGCCTTGATTTTATCTTTCTTTGTCATCTCGGCACTCTTTTCGGCTTTCTTTGTACCGAAACGGCTGTTCTTACCGCAATGGGTTGTGTTGCCGTGGATTCTTCTGATTGAAGGAAGAAGCTGGTCGCCGAAAATTTCGTAACATTTTGCACAGCCTACATGACCCGACTTTGCAATATCGGAATATGAGCTTCCGCAGAAGTCACAGCGTGTTGCCTGAGTTCTTGCGGGAAGGCTGTTGCCGAAGAAACTTCCGAGGAGTCCCGAAAATTCGTCCTCAAAGTTACCGAAGATGTTTGTGTATCCCATTTTCTTTGCACATTCACTGCACAAATCATATTCCTTAATTTCACCGTTGATAACGGTCTTTACATGAGTATTAGCATTGTTAGCACCGCATTTTTGACATTTCATAATAACTGCCTCCGTTCAAAATCAACTTAATGTGAGCAACATATTCTTGAACAAGTCCGCTCGCACGGCATCTCGTTTACTCTGTTCAACATTTGTAAGCGTTCTGTCGGACAACGCCGAGGCTATCAGCTTTGCCGATGTAAGCTCAATCATATCTCTTTGCAACATATTTTTGAGCATTGCCTCTGCACTTGCCTTGTCAAGTGTTGTTCCAATCGAATTTATTATATGCATAAGCGCCGTACCTCTATCCATCTTCACACGGCTTATTCGGATAAATCCGCCGCCGCCCCTACGGCTCTCTACAATGTAGCCTTTTTCGGGAGTGAATCGGGAGGTTATAACATAATTGATTTGGCTCGGTACACATCCGAGGTTGCCGGCGAGTTCGTTTCGCTGAATCTCCGCACTGCCGTTTTCACGGTCAAGCATCTCTATAATGTACTGTGCCACCAAATCGCTCATTCTCATTTTGGTCGCCTCTTTTCATTTGTTTGACTACATTATAATATCAAGGTCAGAGAAAGTCAAAGTCAATTAAAGTCAAAAATTAAAGCATAAGCTTTGAAATTCTCACGAATTCTCGCTTATGCTCTCGTTTCCTAACATTTTAAAATATTTTTGACTTTTTCTGACTTTCGATTTTTATCCGATAAAGTCTGACTTTTCAAGCAATTTGACCTTACATAATCACATTAACCGTGTAATCAACATCGTAAATTTCACCGTCAAACCAATTTATAAAACCTATGTAGATGCAGATTTTGTCATCATGTTTATTCATATCACGAACAACCTTAAAGCACTCCGACCAACCCGAAAAGCGTTCAAGTCTTTTGACTGTATCAACATCGGCATTGCCGTTTACAAACACACACATTGCAAGGTGACGGGTTGACGATAACATTCTTACAAAGTCGAAGAACATCATATTAACCTCATCGCCCGAACATTCAATTTTAAGAGCGTCTTCCTCGATTTTGTTTCCGAAAAAATCAAGCACATTGTCAAACGCTGAATCAAAGTCATCGGTTTCAGCGTTCTTTAGTCCCTGCGAAAACTTGTAAATTGCGGTAGATGCATAAATTCTCTTAATTTTTTCAATCGTCACGGCAATCACCTTCTCGGTATCGTTACTTTTATTATTATACATTATATAAGCAAATTTGACAACAAGTATGTTATTCGGGCGGTTCAATACAATTTTTGTAATAAAAACATTCGAAATTAAACAAAAATTTTGTGTTTTCAGATTGACAATTGTACAGAGATATTGTATTATATAATTGTACTAATGAATTAGTTCAATTGCTTGATAAGGAGCGTGATTTTATGTACAGCGACTTTGCATTAAGAACAGTTTTATATACTATACTCTGCATCGGTGCTATCGGAATAAGCATAGGAAAACTGTTTGCCATAAATCACGGCATTTCAAAATATCTTGCTAAAAAGTCATATAGCGGCAATTTTAAAACAGTAAAAACAACATTTATTTCACTTGGTGTTGAATATGTTTCGATAGCAATAATTGCACTTTTCATCAGTTTATGCACCATAAATACAATTTACACAAATGCATTTTTTGATGAACTGTTGCCTGAATTTTTCTCGACAGCTGTTACCGTATTTGCAATCGTTGTTCTTGGTGCAGAATGTGATTTTGGTTTGTGGTTACTCTTTGCAATACCCTATACTTTTCTGATTATTGCAAACATTCTCATTCTGTTTTTCATCAATTACAAATTTGTTTATAAAGATTTTGAAGTTTCTAAAAATAAGAAAATGAAACTTTCATTTTTCACAGCACTTGCAAATGCACCGTATGAATTGTTAATCTCCTACGGTCAGTTTGGAGCGATGATTTTCAAGAGTACAATTTTATGATTTAATGTTAAGGAGGCTTGGTTATGAAATACACATACATATATGTTATACTCGGCATTTGTGCCGTTGCAGTAAGCATAGGAAAAGCTTTAGCAGTAAATTTCGGTATTTCAAAATACCTTTCTAAAAAATCTTACAACGGTAAATTCAAGGTCATAAAAACAGCTTCTATTTCATTCGGAGTCGGATACATATTATTGGCTTTAGCTTCTTTATTTATTGTGACGATGGTGATGGATGCAATTTACTCACACATAAGATTTGACGAGTTATTGCAGGACTTCTTATCTATATTTTACATGGCTATTATCGGAGCAAATTATGAATTTTTGGATAGTCCATACGGTCTTGGTTTGATATATGTTTTTCCGTTTATTTTCGTTATTATCGTGAGCATGGTGGTATTGATTTTTGTGAACTACACATTTGTTTATCGCAAATTTGAAATACCAAACAATAAAAAATGGAAACTCTCATTTTTCACAGCACTTGCAAATGCGCCGTATGAATTGTTAATCCCCTACGGTCAGTTTGGAACGATGATTTTCAAAAATATAATTTAATGTTAAGGAGGCTTGGTTATGGGATTCTTATATCTTATATTCGGCATTTGTGCCATTGCAGTAAGCATAGGAAAAGCTTTAGCAGTAAATTTAGGTATTTCAAAATATCTTTCCAAAAAGCCTTATGAAGGTGATTACAATTTCAAAAAGGTTGTGTTATATACTCTGGGAACAAACTATATTTTGTTATCAGCAATTGTTCTGTTTATTTTAGGAGCAATTGTTTGCAGTATATATGGATTTTTGAATTTAGGACAATTGATTTCCGGATTTTTACCTGCATTTGTAATGGCTATTTTGGGCCCACCATATGACACAATCGGTGATGAATACACTCGATTTTTTGGATTAGCTACATTTTACTTTATTTTAGTTATCATAAGCATTCCAACGCAGTTTTTCGTCAATTACAAATTTGTTTACAAAGATTTTGAAGTTTCTAAAAATAAAAGAATAAAACTCTCGTTTTTCACCGCACTTGCAAATGCACCTTATGAATTTTTGATTCCCTACGGAATGATTGTAGATATGATTATTGACAGTATTATATTTTGATTTTGTGTTTAAGGAGAGATGATTTATGTTTAACTCGGCAACTCTTACCGCTATTTTAGTAAACATTCTTGCGGCTTTATTTTTTACTTGTATCACAATCTGCATTGCTACACATTTTGCAAAGAAAAAAGCTAATGAAGCAGATAAAAAACTTATAAACAACAAATGTTACGGAATAATAGCTGTTATTTTTACAATTATAAACTTTATTGCGTCATTCACCGCAATAGCTGTTGCATATGTTGCAGACTCGACTGATTACTACCACATCTCAATCCCAAAATTTTCTTATTTATCTTTAATATTGGTGGCAGGCATAATTGAATTTCTTGTTGTCAAAGCAATAGTATTCAAGAAAATTTCCTGTTCAAAAAAAAAAGAGCCAAACAGGCTGCAATTTTTGCGGCAATATGTACTCCATACTATATTATTGCCGCCAACTTACCGATAATTATGTATATGGTCGCAGTAGCTCTCGACCCCTGCTGATTTTAACGAAGTAATATTATGAATGAAAACTCAAATCCCGAAATCTTAATCACTATAATTATTTTATCGGTACTTCTTGCCATACTTTCTGTTACAACAGCATTTTGCCATACGGAAAGAAGTGCGGGTTACAAAAACAAAGTAAACATCGGCAAAAAAAATCAAATAATAATTTACCCGATATTTTTTGTTTTGCATATGACAGCAATACTGCTTTTTAACCTTCCGTTTCCTGACTTAACTTGCTATCTTTCATTCAGCATAGGAAGTATTGCTTTTATATTTTTGATTCAAGCTGTTATTGCTTATTTTACAATGTTTAAAAAGTTTGAATGCGATACAGGTACAAAGGTCGGCAAATCAATTGTTTTTTCGCTCATTTCAACACCATTCTACAGTATCCTTTTTGGTGTGGCTTTTGCATTCTTTTTCCCGTACAGTGTCGGCATTCCGATTCTTATGATAATCGGCTTATTCATTTACTGCATTACAAGTTATAGGTGATATTATGAAAAACATAAAAAACGGTGAGCAGCTGCCCACCGTTTTTTAAATTATTTTGAATTATTTAGTTTTGGTAATGGATATGGTTGTAATGCCGCCGGTACATGAAATTGATATATCATAACTGTCTGATTCTCCAAGATAGTTAAAAATTGGATTTTTCTTATCGTCAGTAACTTGAGATTTTACGGTAGAAACACCTGTTTTCTCCAACGATTTAACATACTGTTTTGTGCTTTCCAAATCAGAATTATCAATAATCACCGAACAGCATTTTCGACTGTCATCAATCAGATATTGGCTGACATTCCACTCTTTCTGATTTGGCAAAAGAGATGTGTACTCATTGCCACTCCAGTTAAATTCACCCCTGTTGACCTTATAGGTTGCAACGGTGCTTTGCGTTGCATTTGTATTTTCACTCCCCGAATTGCCGTTACCGCAACCCGACACGGACATCACAAGAGCAAACATACAAATAACAGCAATAAAAAGCTTTATTTTTGAATTGCACTTATGTTTTAAAAATTGTTTAATCATCTTAGCCTCCATAAAATATATGTACTTTAACTACTCATGGTTCATACATTTATTCTCATTTGATGATAATATCAAATAATTGCATAAATTGCAATACTATCTTAAAAATATAAAAAAAACGGTGAGCAGATGCCCACCGTTTTTGTGTTTAGCTTTTTAAATTTGAAATTAGTCTGAAGATAATCAAGCTTTTAAAATTAAAATATTTAACCTCAGTTACGAGAAATTAAACTAAAACAATAAAAATTCAATTAATTATTCAGCTGCTTTTCTTTTTGCAAAACATTCGCTGCAATAGTAGCTTTTGCCTTCAACAGGCTTGAAAGGAATCTTTGCAGTTCCGCCGCATTCAGCGCAAACGGTTTCAAAGAATTCTCTCTCTGTCTTGGCAGCATTTTTACGAGCCTGTCTGCAAGCCTTGCAACGCTGCGGTTCGTTTGTGAAACCCTTTTCAGCGTAAAATTCCTGCTCTCCTGCAGTAAAAACAAATTCGTTTCCGCATTCTTTGCAGACAAGTGTCTTATCTTCGTACATTGGTATTTACCTCTCTTTTTCTACCTCTCGGAGGTTAGTTTGTTGCCCCGTGCGGAGTTGCACCGCAATACTGTTAAGGACAAATATTAATTTTCGGTTCACCGCTCAGCCGACATTCAGACCGCCGTGAACCTTTTTCCTTGCTCTTTGCAAGGCATTGTCAACCGCCTTTTCGGTTACGGCAAGCCTTTCGGCAATTTCCTTATAGCTTAAACCGTTGCCGTAGAGCATAAGAACATCGTATTCGGACTTTGACAGCACACTTTGAAGTCGCAATAGCAACTGGTCAAGCTGTTCTCTGCACATCAAAAGTTCTTCGGGAGTTTTGGCGGAATCTTCAATTGACTCGCCCACATCGTCCATCGGAACAATGCTTGATGAGGGAATGGCTTTTTTCTGTTCTCCCCGTCTGATTATAGAAATAAATCTTCTTTCAACAACAACCGACATATAGCTTTTAAAGCTTGCACCGCCGTTTTGATCAAAGGCTTTGCAGGAACAAAGCAGTCCCACAAGTCCTTCCTGAACAAAGTCATTGTGTTCATAGCCCTCTGCCGAAAACTTTCGTGCAATTATGCTGATTGTGTCAAGATATCTTACGACAAGCTCATCAAAAGCACGGTCATCACCAAGACTCACAAAATTTGCAAGCTGTGCGTCGGATAAAGTACCGTAGGATTTTTGCAATTCGGTCATAACCTGCCCCTAATACTTATTCTTATACGCTTAATAGTATAACAAAAACGCACAAATGTCAACAACCCGGGAGCAATTTCTGTAATATTGCATTATGATATGGAAATTATTTGTGCAAAATAGCTGAAATAAAGTCAGAATTACATACATTATGAAACTTGTTAAGAGAAGCAGAAAATGTTATACTTTATATTATTAATTTATTACGATTTTTATTTATCGGTTCGGGGGAATTTTTATGGTTGTTACCTGCAACAGTTTTGGCGTGAGCGGTATGGACGGCTACAAGGTTGAGCTTGAGGCGTCAATGTACAACGGCACACGGGAATTTGATATGGTCGGTCTGCCTGACGCTGCCGTGCGTGAGAGCAAGGACAGGGTTCTCAGTGCATTAAAGAACTGCGGATTCAGATATCCTGCCGCACATATGACCGTGAACCTTGCCCCTGCCGATATCAAAAAAGAGGGTCCTATTTACGATTTGCCGATTGCCGTTGCAATTCTTATACTGCTCAATCAAATTAAGAGCAACATCTCCGACTGCGCATTTATCGGTGAGCTTTCGCTTTCGGGAGAAGTCAGAGGAATCAACGGAGTTCTGCCCATGGTAATCAAGGCGAAGGAATGCGGTATAAGGAAAATTTATGTTCCGAAAGCCAACGCAAGCGAGGGCGCTGTTGTTGACGGAATTGAAGTGTATGGTATTGACAACATTCTCCAACTGAAAGATTATCTCAATCGCATTCTCGAACCTACACCCGCAAAGCCGAATACACATTCTCCGAAAGAGGAGCAGGACTATGTCCCCGATTTTTCCCAGGTAAAGGGTCAGCTTGAGGTGAAGCGTGCGCTTGAAATTGCCGCTGCAGGCGGTCACAATATTCTGCTCATAGGTCCTCCGGGTTCGGGCAAAAGTATGCTTGCAAAGCGGGTTCCGTCAATTCTGCCCGATATGAGCTTTGACGAAATGATTGAAACGACAAAAATCCACTCAATTGCAGGAACGCTAAAGCATGACGGACTTATCACAACACGGCCGTTCCGTTCACCTCACCACACGGTAACGCCCGTAGGACTTGGCGGAGGAGGTACGGGAACTATCAGACCGGGTGAGGTTTCGCTTGCAAACAACGGTGTTCTGTTTCTTGACGAGCTGCCCGAATTTTCAAGAACGGCACTTGAAGTTCTCCGTCAGCCGATTGAGGACGGCTCTATCACAATTTCAAGAGCAGGTCAGAAATGCACCTATCCGTGTTCGATTATGGTGGTTGCCGCAATGAACCCCTGTCCGTGCGGATATTACGGTGATCCGACAAGAAAATGCACCTGTTCGGAACAGAAGATAAAACGCTACCTCAACCGCATTTCGGGACCGCTTTTGGATCGTTTTGATATTCATGTTGAAGTGCCTGCCGTAAAATTTGAAGAACTGCGTGACGCTTCATCTGCCGAATGTTCAGCCGACATCAAAAAGAGAGCAGACAGAGCAAGAGAAATTCAGCGTGAAAGATTTAAGGGCAGTAAAACAACCTGCAACGCAAAAATTAACGCAGAGCAGTTTGAAAAGGTCTGCGTAATTGATAAAGAGGCTGAAAAGACGCTCAAAGACGCTTTTGAAAGTCTTGGACTTACCGCAAGAGCGTATGACAGGGTTTTGAAAGTTGCAAGAACCATTGCTGATTTGGACGAGTCGGAAATAATCCGTTCCGAGCATGTTCTTGAGGCGGTTCAATACCGCAGTCTTGACCGCAAATATTGGGCAAAATAAGACTTATACCTTAAACAAAAATTTAAAATATCACTTTTAAAAAGTACGGCTTTATGCTATACTACTATAGTGTGACATCAAAGCGATGTTGCAGTTTCATGACACAGGAGGTTTTTTATAATGGAAATTACAAAGAATTCAATAATCGGTGATGTTCTTGATCAGTACCCTGACACTGCAGAGCTTTTCTTCAGCATCGGTATGCACTGCCTTGGCTGTCCTGCATCACGAGGCGAAACGATTGAAGAGGCTTGTATGGTACACGGTGCAGACGCAGACGCACTCGTTGCAGACCTTAACAAAGCAATTGCGTAATGAACGGCGCATCTGATTTTTCGCTTGATAACCGTCTTGCGCTTTGTGCGGACTTTGTGCGTGACGGAGCAAAGGTTGCCGATATCGGCACAGACCATGCCTATCTTCCGGTGTGGCTGTGCCTTATTGGCAGATGCGACACAGCGATTGCCGCAGACATCAACCCCCTGCCCCTTGAACGGGGAATTGAAACAATTAACAACAGCGGTCTTAACAATCGAATTGAAGCAAGGCTTTCAAACGGTCTTGAAAAAATTTCGGGCGATGAGGCTGACGACATAGTAATTGCAGGAATGGGCGGAGAACTCATTTCGCAGATTATCGAAAACTGGGAGTTTTCAAAGGACAGGTCAAAGCACTTTATTCTTCAGCCTATGACCAAAAGTGAAGAGCTTATGCGTTGGCTGTTTGCAAACGGTTTCAGCGTTATCAAGCGTGACTGCTGTACTGCCGCAAACAAGTGCTACACTGTAATTCTTGCCGAATACAGCGGTGAGGTTTGCACGGTATCCGAAAGCGACCTTTTTCTTTACGGGCTTGATCCGAAAAACAACTCCATGCACCGCAGATTTATTGAAGGCTGTGTGCGCAGACTTTTAAAACAGGCTAAGGGCAACCCTGTCTGTGCCGAAACCGCACGCATTCTTGAGGAGAGCTTTAAGTGAAAACCATAAACGATATACTTAATTTTTTTGAAGAATTTGCGCCCTGTGCAACTCAGATGAGTTTTGACAACGCAGGGCTTATTGTGGGCGACAAATACACAGCCGTAAGCCGTGTGCTTGTCGCTCTTGACATTACGGAAGATGTTGTGAATGAGGCGGAAAGTCTGGGATGTGAGCTGATTATCATATCCTGCAGGCCGGCATCCTGGGCAGTGACGAGACATTGAAACGGTACATGGAA
>OGXG01001524.1_pt1 | contig 11439 bp, 5 predicted proteins | sample 1576251 | NCBI WGS metagenome assembly OGXG01 (sample SAMEA3541533, study PRJEB24748) | human gut metagenome | biome: human gut; feature: human-associated habitat; material: faeces | place: China | collected 2012
CAATCTGGGGTTGCCGGGATTGAGTGGATTTGTGGCAGAAATGACCGTCTTTGTCGGCTCGTTCCAAAACAACGATACCTTCCACCGTATATGCACGCTGATAGCTACGACAAGTATCGTGATTACTGCGGTTTATATTCTGCGTGCAGTAGGCAAGATTCTATATGGCAAGGTACTGAACCCCGACCATCTGAAACTTACCGATGCAACTTGGGATGAAAGAGTGGCAGTAATCTTCCTGATAGCCTGCGTAGCCGGACTGGGACTTGCCCCATTCTGGATAAGCAACCTGATTAGTAACAGTGTAGAACCGATTATCACTCAATTAATACAATAACATACGATTATGGACATTACATCTATTTTGCAAATGCAGCAGGAGCTGAGCCTTACCGCCGTATTTCTGTTGATGTTTGTACTCGACCTTTTCCTTCCCGTGCGTCTTCGCCACTGGTTACGCCCATTGGCCTGCGCCCTGTTGGGAATTGAGTTACTTGCCAATATATGGCCCGATGAAGTCATCCTTTTCGGAGGGATGTATCATTCCACTCCGATGGCCTCCATCATGAAAAGTGTTCTCACTTTGGGCACCATCCTTGTATTCCTGCAATCCACCCATTGGCTGCGTCGTCCGGACACTCGTCACAAAATGGGAGAATTCTATACACTCACACTGAGCACGTTACTGGGAATGTACTTCATGGTGAGCGCAGGTCACTTTCTCCTGTTCTTTTTAGGACTGGAACTGGCTACCGTTCCTATGGCATGCCTTGTTGCCTTCGACAAATACAAAGGTCACAGTGCAGAAGCCGGAGCAAAATTCATTTTATCCGCCCTCTTCTCCAGCGGTATATTCCTCTATGGTATCTCAATGATTTACGGAACCGTAGGTACGCTCTATTTCGAGGACATCCCTGCCGGCATCACCGGAAGCCCGCTTCAAATACTGGCATTGGTATTCTTCTTCTCCGGTATGGCCTTTAAGTTGAGCCTTGTGCCTTTCCATTTGTGGACTGCCGACACCTATCAGGGAGCGCCTACCACAGTTGCCGCTTACCTGTCGGTTATCTCGAAAGGTGCAGCCGCCTTTGCGCTGATGGCCATTTTGGTCAAAGTATTCGGTTCCATGACCGCCCAATGGAGTGAAATGCTGTGCGTGGTCATTATCGCTACCATCACCATTGCCAACCTGTTTGCCATCCGCCAAAGCAACTTAAAGCGCTTTATGGCATTCAGCAGTATATCACAGGCAGGATATATCATGCTGGGTGTAATCGGAGGAACGGCACAGGGAATGACCGCCATGGTATATTACATACTTGTATATGCCGCTGCCAATCTCGGAGTATTTGCCGTCATTACTATCGTAGCATTACGCAGTCAGAAGTTTACCCTCGAAGATTATGCAGGACTCTACAAGACGAACCCGAAAATGGCTTTTCTGATGACTATTTCGCTGTTCTCACTGGCAGGTATTCCTCCGTTTGCCGGATTCTTCTCGAAGTTCTTTATTTTCATGGCAGCTTTCGAAGCGGGCTTCCACTTGCTGGTATTCATTGCACTGGTTAATACCGTGATTTCATTGTACTACTATCTGCTGATTGTAAAAGCAATGTATATCACTCCTTCCGACAACCCGATTCCTACTTTCCGCAGCGATCGTTGCACAAAATGGGGACTAGCACTTTGCACATTGGGTATCATCGGACTGGGTATTGCAAGTATCGTATATCAATCTATCGATAAACTGTCGTTCGGAATTTAAACGGACTACACCTTTTCACCAAAGAAACGGTCTTGGTTTCATGTCAGTATCAATCGACATCAAAACCAAGACCGTTTCTTCTATATAAAAGCCGCTTTTATTAATGAGGAAGGAAGATATTCACCTGCCTCATTACCACTCTACCGGGCACAGCCCACCTCTTCCGTCACGATCACCCCGGGAATAGTAAACCAAAACCTTGATCCTTTTCCTTTTTCAGAATCAACGCCAATCCGCCCACCTAATTGTTCAACGATGCTCTGACAGATAGAAAGTCCCAATCCTGTACCGTGTACAAAAGAATTAAGCTTCACAAAACGCTCAAAGATATGTGGCAACTGCTCTTTTTCAATACCGATGCCTGTATCTTCAACATAGAATTCCAATTCGCCATCTTTTAGTTTATATCCCACATGAATACTACCTTCAGAGGTAAACTTCATTGCATTGTTAACAAAGTTAGAGATCACCTGATGTATACGGTTACGGTCACTAATGACATGACAAACCGGAAGATGATCATCAAACACCAGTTCCACCTCTTCTTTCGCTTTCATCCCCATAGAGCGGACAATATCCTCACATAACAGATTTACATCTACATCTCCGTTAGTAAACTCAAATGTACCCGCTTCAATCTTTGACAAATCGAGTATATCTGAAATTAATTGCAACAAGAGATCATTATTCTCACGTACAATCTTAATATATTCCTGACGTTCTTCCAACTCTTCAGTTTCCACCAGCAAATCGGAGAAACCGACAATGGCATTCAGCGGCGTACGGATTTCATGACTCATATTGGCAAGGAAAGCACTTTTCAAACGATCCATCATCTCTGCTTTATCACGTGCCTGAATCAATTCGGCTTCAGTCTCCTTCAATTCTGTAATGTCATAATTGATACCGATGATTTCTATTTCATTTTCTTCCGGTTTATAATTGGTGACCATCACATTACTGCTGACCCAATTCCATTCGTTCTTCGTTCCGGGACGACGAATACGCATCTCACCCTGAAAATGCCTTCTTTTTCCGTCTCTGACTTCATCATAAAAATCAAGGAAACGCTTACGGTCTTCGGGATGCATTTGGCTATAAACTGCTACCACCTCACTCAAAGGAATATCTTCCTCCTCACCTAAATTCTTATACCACTGTTTTATAGCATAACCTTTGCGGTTCAAGAGATTCAATTTAGCATATCCTACTTTTGCATAATCGGATATCATCAAGAAGAAATTTTCAAAATCACGAATACGATTCATTGCATCAATACGCTCCGTATTGTCAATGCTTATTAAAATATATCCGCTGAAGTTGCCCTCATTATCATATAGTTTACTAACCTTCGAATATAGTTCTATCACATTAGAACGGCTTGTCTCATAATATCCTCCTGCTTGCTCAAAAGAATAATTAAGTCTGAAATCTACTAAATCTTCATTCCGTACACGATCACGTATGTTCTGCGGCACATTCGGATTATCAAAGAAGTTAACTCCGATCACATCCGACTTATTCACTACACCGAATATCTCCAAATCCTTATTATTCAGGTCTATCAAATAGCCATCCTTATCGTAGATCTCTACTCCTGCCGGAATATTAGCAAATATGTTCTGAAAGAGCTTCTCGCTACGGTCCAATGCCCGGTTAGCTTGTACCGATCCTGTAGAATCGAGGAACAAACCGACTATTTCATCTTTTCCGGGAGAATAAATAACCCAATGCGTATACCGTTCCGTTCTTGGAAAATATTCATCTTTCTCCCTATAAGAATTACTATCCAGTATTTCTTCCAGAAAATTAAGTTTTTGGAGATAGTCAGGATGCTTTTCAGATGCCAAAGAACCAATATACGACTCCAAAGGAAGCCCGAAGAAGGTTGAACTGACCTCATTCGCATCCGTCACCCGATAATCACAAGGTTTATTATTCTCGTCACGGATAATGGACATACGTATATATCCCATCGGCATAAAATGAAACAGATTATTTAGGAAAGTCTGTTCACGGATTACCTTGTCCTTAGTTTTACGCAACTCGATACAGATATTTATAATATTTCCCAATGAGGAGAACCATTGAAAATCTTCATTACTCCAGTCATGGTAAGTCTCAACCAAATCAATCCCCATATATCCCCAAACGCGGTCGCCTGTCATCAAAGGAGTCACCATTAACGATTTGATTCCCTGAACTACAAGAATCTGATATTCATCAGGAGCCTCTTCTAATAACTGCTCCAGTGTATTTAAAATAATCGGCTTGCCCGATAATATCTGTTCACTCCACCATTTTGACTCACTGGCAGGCATGTCCTGCAGATTGTCTATCTCTGCCGATACTCCTTCAGAAACAACTTCGTAGATACAACTATGATGGGCATAAATTTCGTCGTATTCAAAAATATAAACACGTCCTTTTCCATTATAAAGATTCAGAATATCTCTCAAAATATCTGCGATACAAGATTCTACTGCCTCATCACGTAGGAAACGAAGCAACGATTGCGAAACAAAATTCTGACGACAAAGCAAATCATTCACACGCCTTAATGCATCCCTTTGATCTTCTTCCTTGGGAGCCTCAACGCGCTGGATTATTCCGAAAGCCTTATCACCTCCATCAACACCTGTACCCTTCTCACGAAAAGCCAGACGAGTATGCAACCAGACCTCGCCATATTTTGAATGAATAGGGAAAGTTTGTTCATAAAAGTCCTTATGGATAGAAGAATTTGCCCGGAACTCCTGGGCAATCTGCTTGCGATAATCTTCACGTATCAGGTTCAGAAAATCCGAAGTAGAGATGGTGTCGCCGTCCAATCCCAAAAGATCAGAAAGATAATCGGAACATAAATAATATCCTGCCGTTAAATCTACTTCCCACCACCCGATTTGTGCAAGAGAAGCCATTTTTTTGTATCGCTCGTTGTCGGTTTGCATATTTTGTATCATTGTAAGACAATAGGTTGACAAATATACAAAAAAGGTAATCACTGATACCATAAAGGAGCAAATAAAAAAGCTAAAAGAAGATTACGAAAATAAATAAATAAAATATGGGAGAATCTGTTTGTTACAAATTCTCCCACACCTCCTATTGAAAAATATACACTTTGCTACTCTATATCCTATTTATAAGGAAGAGAAATTATATCCGCTCCAAGTGAACAGGGATGCATCTGCACCTGTATTCGTAGTTGGCTCGGTAAATGTATTCAATGTACCGTTCAGCTTATTCTTAAAGTTCAATGTATGGGTGATACTGATGCTGGAAGACGCACTTCCTGCCCCTTTACTGTCATTCATATCAATCAAATCGACTGTACCGCCAGAACCTTTGACAAGAGCATTGGTGATCGTAGCTTTTGCTCCACGACGGATTTTAATCACGTCTTGCATACGGTCTACATTATCCGTTGTATTGGCAGCATTATTTACGATTGTCATATTTTCAACCGCAAAGTCTGACTGACGTAAATGATCCGGATAAATGCCATCCAAGTTACCATCTGCTTCAATGCCGCGCGGATCTGCTTCCGTACTGGTATAACCGCTTTCCCAAACACCATAGCAGTTTTTCAATTTACCGGAATATCCTTGAGTGAAGTCGAACATGTCATCATCCGGGTTCACAGCCAATAGGTTGGTTACATTCACCGTACCGCCAAAGAATTCGATGGCATCATCCGCGCTCTCAAGAATGTAGATATTCTCGATCTTGGTACCGTTTCCAACACCGTTCAGTGTCAATCCGTTGTGCTCGATATCAGCAGTAGAGCGAGCACCGGCATAGCAGATTTTCACATAAGTCAGTGAACCGGAATTGTCATTATCGACATTACCACCGTATTTATAGTTGTTGTCGATTTCCGTCAGACCTGTATCACTCTTATTGGCGTTCGAACCGGAAATCGGAGCTTTACCATTGATAATGATTCCTCCCCAATAGCCGGATGTAGGGGTTGTTGAATTGGCAGTGAAAACAATCGGTTTATCAGCTGTACCGTCAGCATAAAGTTTACCGCCTTGTGCTACCAGCAGATAACTGCTGAAACCTTCGCGAGCCTTAATCGTTGTTCCGGCAGGGATATTCAGACGGCCTCCATTTTCAATGACTACCGTTCCGTTCAGAATATATTCCTTAGCTTCCAGTGTCTGTTCTCCGGTCAGCGTGCCGGACAGGATATTTTCGCCCACAACAATAGAGCTACCGGTCCCACCGTTGTTTCCACCATCTCCGTTACCATCACCGTCTCCGTCACTATCACTGCTACATGCAGTCAATGTAAGTGCTGTTGCCATAACGGCAAACGTCATAAAGTTCACAAACAATCTTTTCATTTTGCTTTCATTATTAGTTAATAATCTTATTTCATCACCCGGCTTAGAATGTACACGACACTCCCAGGCTTATATTTATTCCTTTCTTATAATCATTCAATATCACCTTTTCCCCGTTTTCGTTCGCTTTGCGGCTTAACTTATAAGAGGGATTCAGCAGGTTGCGGGCTTTCAGGTTAAGGGAAAGATGCTTGTTCAGTTTGGCTTGGGACACAAAATCCAGTGTCAGTACTCCCTGCTCCATCATATCCTGATACCCCTGTGTGCCAATGGTATATATCTTATCACTCACATAATTAAGTACCAATGTATTGACAAAACTGCGTTCTCCTTTCGTGAAGTTATGCGAGAGATCGAAATTGACAATCCACGGTGCAGCTCCTTCCAGTTGCGAGCCAGTGGTAACCGTTGCCAAAGGCATTTTTGCATTCGTGTAGATATAAGAGCCATTCAATCCCAAAGAGAGTTTATTCATTCCGTGCGCAGCATTACTCACCGGACGGACAAACAGATTCTTACGTATTTCTATCTCCACTCCTGCCACGGTTGCCTTATCCGCTATATTCTCATAAGAAAGATAACCTCCGGCACTTGCCACTTCGATGCGGGATATCGGATTCTTAATCAATTTATAGAAAGCCGTGAGAGAAATCAATTCGGTCGGAGTGGGATTAAAGTCCCACTTCAGATCAAGGTTATAATTATCCGAAGGTTTCAGATTGGGGTTACCCTGACTGTTGAAGTTCACGCCGACATAACGGTAAGGAGATATTTCCTTTGCCTGCGGAAGCGTATATGTTTTACTAGCTCCCAGACGAAGCGAGTTTTTATCATTCAGATTGTATTTGAGATTCAAGCTGGGCAGGAAATAATCTTTTTGGATGGTATTGTTTCCTTTAGAGCCTCCACGATTCACATTGTAATCCACTTCAATATCTACCTTGTCGTATTTCAGTCCCAGATTCACAATCCAACGGGGAGTAAACTGGTAGGTAGCCTCGGCATAAGCGGAATGAATATTCTTTTTTACGATATATTCATCTAAGTTCTTTTGTATCTTGAACCAGTCGGAAGCAAAGTTTTCCTGATTATAATAATCGTCAAGCGAGAAGTCGTCTAAAGAAGGGATGGCAGAAACATGTCCTACGGTCAGGTTATATTCCGTGGCTTTGAAGTTATCATCTACGAATCGGCCTGTATATCCGAAACGGACATTCGAAATCTCTTCTATATTATCTTTCAGACGATAGACCAAGCCTGCTTTTACATTCAAGTCGTCTTCATCTAAAGTTGAGAAATAGCGCTGTTGTGAGTTGCCCCTTAGCAACGTATAGCCGTCTTCCGCTTTAGTCAGGTTATTGATACGACGATCCGGTTCATAGCCTTTCACCATATTATAGGAAGCACCTGCATCGAGACTTAATGATTTGGTTAATCCCCAGTTAGACATCAGTTGATTAACGATCAGCATATTATCATTCGTTTGTTGGCGACGGGTGAATCCGAGGTTTTCATAGTCGTCACTAAAAATCGAGTTCTTACCGTTGTAATCGCCCACCGACTGGGTATTGGCATGAATCATCATCAAATTATAACTGATGTGATGACGGTTCTGCATATCGAAATCCACATTGGCAAGTGCCAGTTGACTGATATTCTCCGCATACTTCTTTCCATTCATATCTTTGTAGACCGTACCGCCGGTAGTTGTATTACGTATGATTTCATCCGTATACTGATAGTCCGTCGTATGTCCGGCAGTCAGGAAGAAAGAAAGCGGATTTTTGTCTTTTCCGACATAGAATCGTTTACCTCCGGAAATACTGTAACTCCGGTTGATTTGCAAATGTTGAGCGGAAGGGTCTAACTTATTTCTGAAGTTCCATGAGTTTTCATCGGCATGTTCGGTACGATTGGCAAAGCCCATGAAGTTCACTCCATCCTGTTTCAGAAAATCGGCTGCTACCGTTTGTGTATTCAAGCCACCGGAAATGCCGAATCCCAGATGACCGCTACCAATGAGTTCTTTGGATACGATATCAATGGTTGCCCCTCCGACATCGCTGCTGCCTCCCGCGTTGAATGCTTTATTTACGCCTACGGACTGAATAATGTCCGTACCGAAGAAATCAAGAGAGATATTCTTATATTCCGGGTCTTCGGAAGGAAGAGCAAATCCATTAAAAGTAGTTGCATTGTACCGGTCACCCAATCCACGGACAAAGACATTTTTCACTCCGTCTTGTTTAGACACTCCGGCAACTTTCGTCACAGCACCTTCTGCATCCGAAACACCCTTGCGGGAAAGCTCCCTGACACCAACAGATTGTACGGCAATGACTGCTTTTTGCTGTTCGAGCAACAGCATATTCTCATTTTCCCTATTCTTCTTAGCTACAACCACCACATCGGCAAGTTCCTGTGCATCGGTTTCCAACTCCAAATTCAGTATCACCAGTTTTCCATTCTCCACACGCACTTTACGGCGCACTTCTGTTTTGTAGCCTACATATTTAATCTCAATATCATACATACCTTCCAACACGCCCATGCTGTTCAATTCGAAATTACCCTCCATATCGGTCACTGCTCCGGCTTGAGTTCCGAGCAAACGTATCGTAGCTCCTATCAAAGGTTCTTTGGATAGTTTGTCTTTCACAGCTCCTTTAATCTTGATATTGGCAGCCAATGCAGGAAGTACACACAACAGGCAAAAGAAGGCCGCCACTGAAAATCGGATAAGAAATAGTTTTTTCATCTAACTTTGCTCTACGTTTTAATTACGTCGGCAAAGATAGAGGGTGAGCATTACAACTATAAGACGAAATAAATACAATCTATTGAAAGAGTCATTGCAAGATGATGACAAGATGTTACAAACGTATTATCAATCAGTTACGCTATTAGTTTAACTTGTTTATAAGCAAATTTAAGACCGGAACTTCACTCTTTTATCTCTCATTATGCATAAAATTAATCGGCTGACAGTTGTGAGAAGGTGAAAATTTTGGCTGATAGTGTATTTCCACCCGCTTGTCGTCAAAGATATGTTTCATCGCTTTTCAATGCATTACGCAAAGAAACACCGATAGCTCCTTTCCCACTAAGTATATATCCAACGTTGGACTTTCTTAAAAAAAGAACAGGCATAATTGACTTGAAACTAAATATCATTATCTTTGTGAATGTTTCACGCTAAAAACAGATATGCGTCATGGAAGAGAATTTCAGAAGATATCCGATAGGAATACAGAACTTTGAAGATTTACGCAATAATGATTGTGTCTATGTTGATAAAACAGAATTGATTTATCGTTTGACTCATACAAATAAAGTCTATTTTCTAAGTCGTCCCCGACGCTTTGGGAAAAGTTTGCTGGTTTCTACACTAGAAGCTTATTTCCTGGGAAAAAAAGAACTGTTTCAAGGCTTGGCTATGGAGACTCTGGAAAAGGATTGGACGGTCTACCCGGTACTACACTTTGATTTTAGTGTGAGTAAATATATAACCGCTGATATGCTGTCAGCCGTTATTAACCGCCAATTGCTTTTATGGGAGAAAATTTATCAACGGGAAGAAGGAGAAACGACTTTCAGTTTACGTTTTGAAGGAATTATTCGTCGTGCTTACAAACAGACGGGTAAACAGGTGGTGGTATTAATAGATGAGTATGACTCACCAATGCTGGACAGCAATCATAATGATGAAGTTCAAAAGGAAATACGTAATATCATGCGGGATTTCTTTAGTCCACTGAAAGCCCAGGGACAGTATCTTCGCTTCTTATTATTGACAGGTATCAGCAAATTCAGCCAAATGAGTATCTTCAGCGAGTTGAATAACTTGCAGAATATCAGCATGAGGGATGATTACAGTGCTATCTGTGGCATCACCGAACAAGAACTGCGCACGCAATTGCAAATTGATATTGAACAAATGGCCCAAGCCAACAAGGAAACATACGAGGAAGCCTGTGTACATTTGAAACAACAATATGACGGTTATCATTTCAGTAAGAATTGTGTAGACATTTATAACCCATTTAGTTTATTCAATGCATTTGCGCAAAAGAGTTATGAGAATTTTTGGTTTTCGACCGGTACTCCCACTTTCCTGATAGATATTCTGCAAGAAAGCGATTTTGATATCCGGGAACTGGATAACACGACCGCCACCGCCGAACAGTTTGATGCACCTAGCAATAGAATCACCGATCCTCTTCCGGTGCTCTACCAAAGCGGTTATCTCACAATTAAGGGATATGATCCGGATTTCCAACTGTATACACTGGCTTATCCCAACAAAGAAGTAAGAAAAGGATTTATCGAATCGCTGATGCCCGCTTATGTGCATCTGCCTGCACGAGAGAATACATTTTATGTAGTGTCCTTTATTAAAGACTTGCGTATCGGTCATTTAGAGGAATGTCTGGAAAGACTGAAATCTTTCTTTGCGTCTATCCCGAATAAACTGAACAACAAGGAAGAGAAACATTACCAAACTATCTTTTATCTGTTTTTCCGGCTGATGGGACAGTATATAGATGTGGAAGTGGATACAGCCATTGGAAGAGCAGACGCGGTTGTGAAACTTCAAGATACCATCTATGTTTTTGAATTTAAAGTAGATGGTACACCCGAAGAAGCATTAACGCAGATTAACAGCAAAAAGTATGCTATTCCGTATCAGGCGGATCACAGGAAAATAGTTAAAGTAGGTGTAAACTTTGACAGTGCCACACGAACGATTGGTGAGTGGAAGATAGAACTCGGGAGTTAATCACCGAGTTCATAAAAGAGAATGCGCTAAATCAATTTCTTTTTCTTCCGGTAGTTCTCACGAAACTCTTTAGGCGAACAACTCTTTTTCTTCTTGAAGATCCGGTTGAAATTGGAAAGGTTATTAAAACCGCACTCATAACAAATCTCGGCGATAGACATCGTAGAATCTACCAGCAACCGCGAAGCGAATCCCAGTCGGATATCAATAATATAATCGGAAAGGTTCTTCCCCGTACGCAACTTAAAGAAACGGCTGAATGACACATCAGTCATCCCGACCATGCTTGCCAACTGTCCCAATCGGATTTCTTCCTGATAATGGAGATTGATATATTCCTGCACCTTCTGTACCCGGCGGCTATCGGAATGAACATCAATCTTAGCAAAAGAAGAACTGGACAGTGTCCGGGCCTCTTCCTCAAAGAGAGAAAGTTCATACAGGATCGTCATAAACTTGATCACCGCATAGAACCCTTGTTTCTCGGAAGCAAGCGTATCCAGCAACGGGGCAAGGTGATGAAATATTTCTCTAAGTTGGGT
>OGXG01001529.1_pt1 | contig 11414 bp, 8 predicted proteins | sample 1576251 | NCBI WGS metagenome assembly OGXG01 (sample SAMEA3541533, study PRJEB24748) | human gut metagenome | biome: human gut; feature: human-associated habitat; material: faeces | place: China | collected 2012
ATGAAGGTATACCTGCGTCCGGAAACTGCTCAGGGTATTTTTGTGAACTACCTGAACGTACAGAAAACAGGACGTATGAAGATTCCGTTCGGTATTGCACAGATTGGTAAGGCTTTCCGTAATGAAATTGTAGCTCGTCAGTTCATCTTCCGTATGCGTGAGTTCGAACAGATGGAAATGCAGTTCTTCGTAAAACCGGGCACAGAACTTGACTGGTTCAAGAAATGGAAAGAAATCCGTTTGAAATGGCATAAGGCACTGGGCTTCGGTGACGACCACTATCGTTATCATGACCATGAAAAACTGGCTCACTATGCCAATGCAGCTACGGATATTGAATTCCTGATGCCGTTCGGATTCAAGGAAGTAGAAGGTATCCACTCACGTACTAACTTTGACTTGAGCCAGCACGAAAAATTCTCAGGAAAGAGCATCAAGTACTTTGATCCGGAAATCAACGAAAGCTACACTCCGTATGTCATCGAAACTTCTATCGGTGTAGACCGTATGTTCCTGAGCGTGATGAGTGCGGCTTATCATGAAGAAAAACTGGAAAATGGTGAAACTCGTGTGGTATTGAAATTGCCTGCAGCTTTGGCACCGGTGAAACTGGCTGTCATGCCGTTGGTAAAGAAAGACGGTCTGCCTGAAAAGGCTCGTGAAATCGTGAACGACCTGAAATTCCACTTCCACTGCCAGTACGATGAAAAAGATTCTATCGGAAAGCGTTACCGTCGTCAGGATGCCATCGGTACTCCGTACTGTATCACCATCGACCATCAGACATTGGAAGACAACTGCGTAACTCTGCGTAACCGTGACACTATGGAACAGGAACGTGTGGCTATTGCAGATTTGAATAATATCATTGCAGACAAGGTAAGCATCACCAGCTTGCTGAAAACATTGCAGTAATAAATTAAACTACATGAACAAGAACCTATTTTGGCTGATTGCCCTGCTATTTACTCTTTCTTTCGGCTTTATGTCGTGTGCAGAAGACACTACAGTGGAAGATCCGTATGCGAATTGGGATGACCGTAATGTGCGATATTTGGACTCCATTGCGGATGTGGCCCGTGCAAACGAAATTCCCGAACTTAATGAAGTTGAAAAATGGGTAATAAAGTGTAATTATAAAATTTCGAATGAAAGTTCGCTGAATCCGGGATTAGGAGGAAGTTCGGTTAGTTCGAATCCATTTGAAACTCCTCCCAGTGTGAATGATTCTGTATACATGAAAGTTTTGGAAGTGGGAGAAGGAGATGGAAATTCTCCTTTGTTCACGGATACCGTAAGTGTGTACTATCGTGGAAAGTTGATTAATGGAACCGTGTTCGATCAGAATTATTCGGGAGATTTGAATACGGAGGTACATGTACCTACTCATTTTGCATTGCAGGCCAAACAGTCAGATGGTGTATTCGGTGACGGATTGATTGTTGGTTGGATTACTGCATTGCAATATATGAAAGAAGGTGACCGGGTGGAATTATATATCCCGTCAGCTCTTGGATATGGTACGCAAGGTCAGTCATCTATTCCAGCCAATTCCGTGTTGAAATTTGATTTGAAACTGGAAAAAGTGATTCATCCTGATGGCTTAGAAAGCTATAGCTTGAAAGTTGACTGATTATAAATAATAAGTACAGATTGGAAAGACGGTGAGGAAGTGGTTTAGATACACTTCTTCACCGCTTTTTTTATGATATAAGTTGCTCTTGCCAGTACTTCCTTGGAAGTACTGGAGTACTGCTTAGGGAGTACTGAAGTATTTTCGGGGAAGTACTGCAGTACTGGCTTGGAAGTACTGAGACTTTGACTTTTCCTGATGCGACTCTTTTGTTTGTTAGGAGATTTCTTCGTATTTTTGTGCCCGACAGAAAAAGAATGAAGCAGATTTTAGGTACATATTGTTTGCTGTTGGTCAGCCTGTGGGTGCTGGTGGTAGGTGTGTTTCCACACCATCATCACAATGAGGCGTTTTGTGTCAGTCCGGATATGGAGACTTGCGCCTCGTCATCGCATGACGGATGCGAAGGACGACACCATTGTGCAGGAGATGCCGACAAGCATGCGTGCGACATCAGTTGTGTCACCCACCTGTCTTTTTCTGTTCCTCATCATTTGCCGGATTTTACACCGGACTATACATTCTATACGTTGATTTATCTGTCATCCCTTTGTTTGGAAGCTCCATCTGTTTCCTTTGAACGAGGGGATATGATTTCCTATTACGTAGAAAAACTGCACGCACGGCATTTTTCTGCCGTTCGCAATTTCCGTGCACCTCCTTTTGCTGTTGTAGCTTGATTTTTAGGGAAGTTACTGCACTTTGCAACCTGCTTGCAACGTGTAGAATTTATTTTTGCAAACAAAAAACAACAGTATTCAATGAAAAACTATATTTTGACAGGAACATTGTGTATGTTCCTTTTTGGGGGATGCGGAGAACACGCACACGACCATGAGCATGAAGGTCATGACCATGAAGCGGAAATACATGCAGAAGAAAAAACAGCTCATTCAGATGAAATCGTACTGACGCCGGAGAAAGCAGAAGCGGCTGGGGTGGAAGCTGAAGTGGTTCACCCGGGAGCCTTTCGGGAAGTGATACAGGCTGGCGGACAGATTCTGTCGGCACAAGGCCAGGAGGAAACGGTGGTAGCGGCTTCCTCGGGAGTGGTGTCTTTCTCCCGCAAAATTGCGGAAGGAATTGAAGTGGGCAAGGGCAGTGAACTGCTGAGTGTATCTGCCGAGCACATTCAGGAAGGTGACCCCGTGAGAAAGGCAAAGGTGGCCTATGAAAAAGCCAAGGAAGAATACGAACGTGCAGAAAAACTGGTAGGCAGCCAGATTGTATCACAAAAAGAATTTGCGGCTTTGCGTGAGGCATACCAGAATGCCCGTCTGGCATACGAGGCTTTGCTGCCCAGCAAGTCGGGTAAAGGAGTAGCCGTGAAGGCACCTATCGGCGGGTTCGTGAAGAATTGTCTGGTGAAGGAAGGCGATTACGTAACGATAGGACAGCCGTTGATGACGGTGACTCAGATGCGCCGCTTGGTGCTGAAGGCCGATGTGTCGGAACGTTATTATGCACAACTTCCTCGCATTGTGTCGGCTAACTTCAAGACACCTTATAATAATAAAGTCTACAGCCTGGAGAACTTGGGCGGAAAAGTGCTTTCGTTTGGAAAATCATCAGGCGATACGTCTTATTATGTACCGGTAACATTCGAATTTGACAACCGTGGTGACATGGTTCCAGGTGCATTTGTGGAAGTCTTCCTGCTGTCGGGTGAACGTCAGGGAGTCATCAGCCTGCCGGAATCGGCGCTGACCGAAGAGCAGGGGCTTTATTTTGTGTACCTGAAACTCGACGACGAGTGTTATAAGAAACAAGAGGTACAATTAGGAACTTCCAACGGAGAACGGGTAGAAATTCTTTCCGGTCTGAAAGACGGAGATACCGTGGTGACCCGTGGTGCCATTCATGTGAAACTGGCGGCCGCTTCCAATGCCATTCCGGCTCATTCACACAACCATTAAAAGTGACCCGCTATGCTGAATAAAATTATACAATTTTCGCTACAGAACCGCTTGCTGGTTCTGGTGGCTTCGGTGTTGTTGCTGATAGGAGGAACCTATACAGCTTTCCATACCGAAGTGGACGTGTTCCCTGACTTGAATGCGCCTACCGTAGTGGTGATGACCGAAGCCAACGGGATGGCTGCCGAAGAGGTAGAACAGCTGGTTACTTTCCCGATAGAGACTGCCGTAAACGGGGCTACTCATGTACGCAGGGTACGTTCTTCCTCTACCACGGGATTTTCTGTCGTATGGGTGGAATTTGAGTGGGATACCGACATCTACCTGGCACGCCAGATTGTGTCGGAAAAATTAGCGGCGGCGGGCGAGGACTTGCCCGACAATGTGGGTAAACCGACATTGGGTCCTCAGTCGTCTATCTTAGGAGAGCTATTGATTGTGGGACTGACTTCCGACTCTACTTCCATGCAGGATTTGCGTACCATGGCCGACTGGACCATCCGTCCGCGTCTGTTGTCTACCGGAGGTGTGGCTCAGGTAGCTGTACTGGGAGGCGACATCAAGGAATATCAGATTCTGGTTCATCCGGATCGTATGCGCCACTACGGCGTGACGTTGGGCGAAGTGATGGAAGTGTCACGAGGCATGAACCAGAACACCAACGGAGGTGTCATTTATGAATACGGAAATGAATACATCGTGCGTGGAGTCATCTCTACCGACGATGTGCGTAAGTTGGGACGTGCTGTCATCAAGACTACTCCAGATGGGGCACCCATTACCTTGGAGGATGTGGCCGATGTACGTATCGGGTCACAGCAACCCAAGTTGGGACTGGCTTCTGAAAAAGGAAAGCCGGCGGTACTCATTACGGTGACCAAGCAACCGAATACCGGAACCATTGAGCTGACCGAAAAACTGGAAGCCGCTTTGGCCGATTTGCAGAAGAACTTGCCGAAGGATGTACACATTTCTACCGACATTTTCCGTCAGTCACGTTTTATTGAGAGCTCTATCAGCAACGTGCAGGATTCACTTTACGAAGGGGCCATTTTCGTGGTGATTGTGCTGTTCCTGTTCCTGGCCAACACACGTACTACGATTATTTCACTGATAACCCTTCCCTTGTCGCTTGTGGTAGCCATCCTGACCTTGCATTACCTGGGACTCAGTATCAATACCATGAGTCTGGGTGGTATGGCCATAGCCATCGGTTCGCTGGTGGACGATGCCATTGTGGACGTGGAAAATGTATGGAAGCATCTGCGTGAAAACCGTCAGTTGCCGTTAGCGGAACGGAAACCGGTACGGGAAGTTGTCTTTCAGGCTTCACGTGAGGTACGTATGCCTATTCTGAACTCTACGTTGATTATCATTGTCAGCTTTATTCCTCTTTTCTTTCTGAGCGGAATGGAAGGACGTATGCTGGTGCCGCTGGGTATTTCTTTTATCGTGTCTTTGTTTGCTTCTACGATAGTAGCTTTGACCCTGACTCCGGTACTTTGCAGCTACTTGTTGGGTAAAAATACGTTCAAGGGAGAGGGATTGCCCAAGGAAGCCTTCCTTGCTGTATGGCTGAAGAAATATTATGAGCGTGCCTTGCTCTGGGCGCTGGAACATAAGAAGACGGTATTGGGAGGAACGATAGCTTTCTTTATCGTGGCGTTAGGAATTTTCTTTACCTTGGGACACAGCTTCCTTCCTTCTTTCAATGAAGGTTCCTTCACCATCAATGTCAGTTCATTGCCGGGTATTTCACTGGAAGAATCCGACAAGATAGGCCGTCAGGCAGAGGAACTGCTGCTTTCGATTCCTGAAATTCAGACCGTAGCCCGTAAGACTGGACGTGCGGAACTGGATGAACATGCGCTGGGAGTGAATGTATCCGAAATAGAAGCACCTTTTGAACTGAAAGACCGCTCGCATGCCGAATTATTGGATGAAGTGCGTCACAAACTGTCGGTCATTACGGGTGCCAACATTGAAATCGGGCAGCCCATCAGCCATCGTATTGATGCCATGTTGAGCGGTACACAGGCAAGCATTGCCATCAAGCTGTTCGGCGACGACCTGAACCGGATGTTTGCCATCGGTAACCAGATAAAGGAGGCGGTGAGTGATGTAGAAGGAATTGCCGACCTGAATGTGGAGCAGCAGATTGAGCGTCCGGAACTGAAGATTGTGCCGAAGCGTGAAATGTTGGCCAAGTACGGTATTTCGTTGCCGCAGTTCAGTGAGTTTGTCACGGTTAATATGGCCGGTGAGGTCGTGTCGCAGGTATATGAACAGGGAAAGACCTTTAACCTGGTGGTACGTGCCGCAGAATCTGACCGTGGTACGATGGAACGTGTCAAGGAACTGATGATTGACGATGCACAAGGCCGGAAGATTCCTCTTTCCTATGTGGCAGATGTGACTTCTTCTATGGGTCCCAATACCATCAACCGTGAGAACGTAAAACGAAAAATTGTAATCTCGGCCAATACCAGCGGGCGTGACCTGCGCAGTGTGGTGAACGACATCCAGCACCGGGTGGAAGAAAAAATCAGCTTGCCGGAAGGGTATCATATAGAATATGGCGGACAGTTTGAAAGTGAACAGGCTGCCAGTCGTACCTTGTTGCTGACTTCTCTGATGAGTATTGCAGTGATTTTCCTGTTGCTGTACATGCAGTTCCACGATGCGGCAGAGAGTGGCGTTATCCTGTTGAATCTGCCTTTGGCCCTGATTGGAGGAGTCTTTGCCCTCTTCCTGACTACGGGTGAAGTCAGCATTCCCGCCATTATCGGTTTCATCTCGTTGTTCGGAATCGCTACCCGTAACGGAATGCTGCTTGTCACACACTACAATTTGTTGCGTGAAGAACAGCAGTTGGGAGTGCGTGAAAGTGTGGTGCGCGGTTCGCTCGACCGTCTGAATCCGATTCTGATGACGGCTCTTTCCTCTGCTTTTGCCTTGATTCCGCTGGCCTTGCGCGGCGATTTGCCGGGAAATGAAATTCAGAGTCCGATGGCGAAGGTCATTCTGGGAGGTCTGTTGACTTCCACTTTTCTGAATGCGTTTGTCATTCCTATTGTGTATGAGTTAATGAACCGGAAGAAAAACCTTAAAAGAACAGAAGAATGAAAAAAATAGGATGGATGTGGCTTGCAGGACTGGCATTTGCCAGCAGCGTGCAGGCACAGAAAATAGAAGAAGTATTGCAGTCTGTAGAGCAGAATAACAAGGAACTGCAGGCGGTCTTTCATTCTACGGAAGCTGCCAAGATGGAAGTGCAGACGCAGAATAACCTGGAAGATCCCAGTGTGGAGTACAGCCCGTTCTTTGCCAAAGGAATAGATGGAATGGCCAGTTCGGAACTGGTGGTGACACAGGGATTTGATTTCCCGACCTTGTATGCGGCACGTAATCGTTCCGGAAAACTGCAGAAAGATGTGCTCGACCATCAGCAGCAGGCGCTTCGCCGCGATATTCTGCTGCAGGCCAAGAATCTGTGTCTCGACTTGATTCGTCTGAATCAGGAGCAGGCTTTGCTCATGGAACGGCAGAAAAATGCCGATGCCCTGTTGCAGTTGTTTGAAAAGCGTTTGAAAGAAGGAGATGCCAATGCCTTGGAGGTGAATAAAATCAAGATGGAACGCATGAAGGTGCAGACAGAAGTGGCACAGAATCATGCGGCACATCGTACGGCACTTCAGCAACTGTTGGCGATGAACGGCAACCTTCCGTTAGAGTTTACAGAAGACCGTTATCCGGCAGTGGAAGCCATTCGTGACTATCATACATTGTATAACGAAGTAATGATGCAGGATGCAGACCTTCAGGCGGCAGATGCGGCTTCCCGTGCGGCTGCGGAACAGGTAAGCGTGAACAAGCAGAACTGGTTGCCCAAGCTGGAGGTAGGTTACCGTCGCAATACGTCGGTAGGTGAGAAAAGCAACGGTTTTCTGGTGGGAGGAAGTTTCCCGATATTTTCTAACCGGAAGAAACTGAAGATTGCCAAGGCACAGGCTTTGAGTGCCAATCTGCAACTGGACAATACCCGCTTGCAGGTGGAAGCAAGAATACAGGGACAGTTCAATGAAATGCAGCAGCTTCAGGAGGCAATGCAGGCTTACGATGTGCCTTTGATGCATCATACTCTCCGCTTGCTTTATGATGCCGTGACTGCCGGACAACTTTCGATTATTGACTTCTATGTAGAGGCCGATAACGTGTACGGCAACCTGCAAAGTTATATTACCCTTGAAAACCAGTATCAGAAACTGATGGCGGATATTTATAAAAACCGTCTTTGATAGGTTCTAAAAAAATCCGTCCCCGGTAATTTATCGCTAATTACCGGGGGCGATTTTTTAGTCAAGTCAGTTTGTCATTCAAATCTTTTCTAATGGAATATTCAGGGCTTTTGCCACTCCCTTTCCATAATTTTCATCTGCTTTCATGCAGTTTCGTATGTGGCGAAGCTTGATTTCTTCTGGAATATCTCCCATAGCTCTTGCCGTATTTTCGAAGAGCACCTGCTGCTGGGCGGGAGTCATCAGTCGGAACAGGTCGCCCGGCTGAGAGTAGTAATCTGAATCATCTTCCCGGTAGTCCCATTGGTAAGCGGCTCCATCGAGTTCCAACGGCGGCTCCTTGTATTCCGTCTGGTGCTGCCATTCTCCGTAGCTGTTGGGCTCATATCCTAACGTAGACCCGTGGTTTCCGTCTACGCGCATCTGTCCGTCCCGATGATACATATTCAGGAAAGGACAACGACTGCGGTTGACCGGAATCTGGTGATGGTTCACTCCCAGTCGGTAGCGCTGTGTATCTCCGTAAGAGAACAGACGTCCTTGCAGCATACGGTCGGGTGAGAAACTGATACCCGGCACCACATTGGCCGGATTGAACGCCGCCTGCTCTACATCTGCAAAGTAGTTTTCCGGATTGCGGTTCAGTTCCATCACGCCCACCTCAATCAACGGATATTCTTTCTGCGACCAGACTTTGGTCAGGTCGAACGGATTGAACGGACAGTTCTTGGCCTGCTCTTCCGTCATTACCTGAATGTACATAGTCCATTTGGGGAAGTCGCCCTTCTCAATGCTTTCATACAAATCGCGCTGGTGGCTTTCACGGTCTTTGGCAATGATGGCTTCTGCCTCCGCATCGGTCAGGTTCTTGATGCCCTGCTGCGTATGCAGGTGGAATTTCACCCAAGTGCGTTTTCCTTCTGCGTTGATAAGTGAGAATGTATGGCTTCCGTATCCGTGCATGTGGCGGTAAGAGGCTGGAATACCTCGGTCGCTCATGGTGATGGTTACCTGATGCAGTGCTTCAGGTAGTAATGTCCAGAAATCCCAGTTGTTGCGTGCGCTTCGCATGTTGGTGCGCGGGTCACGTTTTACCGCATGATTCAGGTCGGGGAATTTCAGCGGGTCACGAAGGAAGAAGACGGGGGTGTTGTTACCTACCAAATCCCAGTTACCTTCTTCTGTATAGAATTTGATGGCGAATCCGCGAATATCACGTTCGGCATCTGCCGCTCCTCGTTCACCGGCTACGGTAGAGAAACGGACAAACAGTTCTGTTTCTTTTCCAATCTGTGAGAAAATAGCTGCCTTGGTGTAGGCTGTAATGTCATGAGTGACCGTAAATTTTCCGAAGGCACCGGAGCCTTTGGCGTGCATGCGTCGTTCCGGAATCACTTCGCGGTCAAAGTGTGCCAGTTTCTCAAGAAACCATACGTCTTGTAAAAGCATCGGGCCTCTCCGTCCTGCGGTGGCCACATTGTGGTTGTCGGCTACAGGTGCTCCTGAAGCGCTGGTCAGTTTTTTATTTTCCATACAATATTACATTTATAATTAATAAAAAAGGGATGTACTGATAAATTGGTCTAATATCTTTTTGTCTGTTTCTGTCAGCAATCCGTTTTTGGATTTCAGGAAAGGTATGTGGGTGTTCCGTGAAATCTTCAATGTTTTCTTCATTTTCCGGTACATACTGCCTGTCCTGAATTTATACGTGGTAAAAAGGAGTGTACGATGCGGAGATATGCGTCCTGCCATCTTCCGGCTGCATGCACTCCATTTCTTGTGAGGGTGCTGTCCGACGACGAACCAGCCGCACGTCCAGCATCCGGAAATAAGAAAGTCCGTCTCGTTCAGCTTTTGAGTGTCAAAATCAGAAATGGCACTCAGGCTGACGTTCAACCCTTTTGACCAGAGATACATGGCTATTTCTCGTGCGAAAAAGGCGGTCTTTCTTTTGTGGCTGTAATATAAGACAGTGGCTTTCATCTTATTGGCAACAACATAGTTCTTTGGCAATCTTTGTTCACTGTATTTGCGGTTTGTGCCGAGACAGTTATTGCCAGCCAGGCACACATTAAACTGATGATTTTTTTCATATAGCGTTTCTTTTTTAACAAAGATAAGCGGGATGAGAATATTTATTTATATTTGCAAAATTCATTTTTTCGATAATATCCATAGATAAAAACGATAAGGAAATGGAACTGCGTCAATTGAAATACTTTAAAGAGGCCTGCGAACTACAGAACTTTTCAGAGGCTGCGCGTGTGCTGCACATCTCTCAAAGTACCCTTTCACAGCAAATCAAACAGCTGGAAGATGAGCTGGATGTGCTGCTGTTCGACCGCATCGGCAAGCGAATTGTACCCACAGAGGCTGGGCTGGCTTTTCTGCCTTATGCTGTCAGGGCAATACGTGATGCGGAAAACGGAAAACAGATTATTCGCGACCTGAAAGGTATTGAAACGGGAGTGCTTCATGTAGGAGTGACTTACAGCATGAGTCCGTTATTGATTGCAGCGTTGGGATTATTTTCCAAGACTTATCCCAAAATAAAGGTCAATGTCAGTTTTGTGAGAATTGATCGTCTGACGCACTTCTTTCTGTGTCATCCCCACTTTCATCAGAATCTGGAACCTCTCCTGATCCTCATAGCCTTCTGTGATCTGTTTATAATAAATGATCAGCACCATTCCAAGAATGAATACGACTCCAAGAAGGATTCCAAGGAAGAACAGACCGCCGTACAAAGCCTGGTAATCAGCTCTTGATGCGGCTCTGCTGTCTGTAGAAGCTCCAAAAAATAGGGTATCTGATTCCTCTGATTCCTGTTCAGCCAATGCATTGATTTTCTTGTCAATCTCGTTTTGAATCTGGATCTGCTCTTCATCTCCACAGGACAGATCAAAATTGTAGTACCATTTCTCATAAGAACCATTGACACCGTAAACGGAAACATTTCCTTCTTCCAAAGCTTTTATATCTTCCAGTCCGGAAACCACCAGATAGAAGCTGCTGTTCATATTTGCCATATTATTTCCATTTGAAATCATTTTATCCAAATGTCCTTTAATCCTCCATGTCCCGGAATTCTCCACCGTGATCTGATCATAGGGGAAATCGGAATCTTTCGCATACAGATACGCTTCCCCGGGAGCAAGCTCCAGATTCGTCCCCATGATCCGATTATACGCTTCCAACGGCAGAGCATAGAACATTTTTAAATGATCAAATGTATTCACTTCATTGACTCCCGGTGCATTCTCCGGATTAAAATAGATTTCATTTTTTGAAACAATTCCACTGACTGTAAGCATCCGGTAATTCTCCGGATTCTCCGCGGTCTGGTTATGTTCTTTCAAAACCTTCTGTACAAGCTCTATAATCTGTCCATTCTGATTCTCTTTCATTTCTTCCGTCTGCTCCGGTTTGGAAGGCACCTCCTCTGGAGGACTCTCCTGGGATGCACTGCTCTCCGGTTCATCTCTTGGAATGGTGATCGCTGTGCTTTCTTCTGTCGATTCCTGTCCCAGATAGCGCTGTGCTACAGGGCTGACCACCGCAAAC